>Ga0302325_10002046_pt1 | contig 49797 bp, 59 predicted proteins | sample Palsa_T0_2_FD_201948 | JGI IMG/M metagenome (GOLD analysis project Ga0302325, IMG submission 201948) | Peat permafrost microbial communities from Stordalen Mire near Abisko, Sweden - Palsa_T0_2 | ecosystem: Environmental > Terrestrial > Soil > Palsa > Peat permafrost | place: Sweden: Abisko...
ACCTTCTCGATTGTAGTGCCGATGCAATTTGGTTTCGTGATCACGCGTGATGAGAGTCTCGTCCGTGTATTCGGGCCCCTGCCGGATGGCTTCACGAGTTAGGTTGATAAAGACCTTTGACTCCTCCCAACTGATTCGTTCAATCCATCGCGTTGAAATTAGAACCTTCTTCCCAGGCCACCAGTTTTTGGTATCGACAATCAGGTAACGAATGGCCCACGTTTCGTCATCGATGACAAAATCCTCGACATGGCCGATCTCCCCGTCCCGGGCCTGGATGTCATGGCCAGTCACATCCATCGTGCTGCGCAGATGAGGATCCTCGTCTTCCGCACGACGGGAGGCCTCGGACCATCCATTCCGTCCGCGCGTAGGGTAGGCACTTAGTCCCCATGTGTACGGACCGCCCCAGTAACCTGGCCAGCAGTAATAGGAATAATAATCGCTTTCATACTGCCGCGAGACTGGTCTGTCGACAGCGAGGGATGGGCTCTGCTCTATCTGGCTTTTGGTCAAATCCACCGGAATGACTTCGCTGCGCTCGTTGGCCGGTTCCAACGCGTACGGCGAAATCAGAACCTGCCGGCCGGTTAGCCAGCCTCCCGTATCGGCAATGAGATATCGAACCGTCCAGCTCTGGTCATCGAAGTAGAACTCTTTGACTTTGCCGATCTCCCCGTCGCGGGCACCTAGTTTGTAGTCGGTCAATTCCTTGGCTCGCCGTAGCATTCATATCCTCCTTTTCCTTGAATACGGAGCTGGTCGAGCGCTCAAGCCCAGGTTCCGGAGTGGAGCCGCACCCGACCTTACGTTCCCAAGGTAGCGGGAAAAAGGTCAAAACAGTGTCAAAAAGAATCAATAAAACCAAGACCGCACTTTTGACAGTGTTTTGACGCGCTTTACGATAGGTTTGTGCATGGACTTGAATGCGAAGGGGCAGTTGGTCGCCATGAACGCAACCCTGGAATAGAAGTCGATGGGAAAACTGCCTTCCGTGTCGGGCCGTATACTAATCGTCGACGATGACGAGTGCCAGCGTACCACTTTGGCTGCCATGCTTTCCGAGTGTGACTTTGACACTCAAATCGCGGCCGACGGGCAGGAAGCGCTGGAACGACTGGCTGCCTTCGACGCGGACGTCATTATTGCGGACTTGGTCATGCCGCGCATGGACGGCTTTGAACTGCTCCGGCACCTGAAAGAACGCGGCGACCTCACTCCGGCGATAGCGCTCACCAGCTTCGGCAGTATGGAAAAGGCGCTTTCCGCGATTCATGACCTAAACGCATTCTGGTACCTGGAGAAGCCGGTCGAGCCCCGCGCCTTCAAGATTCTCATAGAACGTGCCATTCGCTACAAAAGAAGTCTCCAGAAAACCGACGAGCTTAAGCGCGAACTGAGCCTTAGCGGCGTACTTGGAGACTTGGTGGGAAGATCCCCCGCAATGCAGCAGATCTTCTCGCTAATCAGACAGGTGGCGCCCACCTCGGCCTCCGTATTGATTTGTGGGGAGAGTGGCACTGGGAAGGAGTTGGTTGCACGGGAGATCCATAAGTGCAGCTCCCGCGGTGATTGGCCCTTCGTCCCGATCAATGTAGCCGCCTTACCCGAGACTATGGTGGAGAACGAGTTATTCGGGCACGAAAAAGGCGCGTTTACGGGAGCCATAGAGCGTTCGGCCGGTTGCTTCGAGCAGGCTCATGGGGGCACTTTGTTTCTCGACGAGATCGGCGAGATGCCGCTGTCTACGCAACCAAAGCTGCTGCGCGTTCTCGAGGATTTGCGCGTGCGACGAATTGGCGGTAAGCACGAAATCGCAGTAGACGCTCGAGTACTTGCGGCGACAAGCCAGGAACTCGGAACGCATTTGCGCGAAGAACTTTACTATCGCCTGAGTGTCTTCCAGATCTTAGTCCCGCCGCTGCGTGAACACAAAGAGGACATCCAGCCGATCGCCGATGTCATTTTGCAGAGTCTGAACAAGAAACACAGCACGCGTGTTACGGGTGTCGATTCCGAGGTGCTGGATGTTCTTCATCGATATGATTGGCCTGGCAACGTGCGGGAGCTGCGCAATGTTCTGGAGCGAGCCGCCATCATGGCAGGCGCGGGTTCGATCCGGTTGACGGACCTTCCTTCACCTGCGTTCGGCACAAGTTTCGGCCCAACCACCAAGCCATCGCCGGGTTATCAGGCGTCTAGAATGCTCCGGCCTGGCCAGCCCCTCATGAAACTCGAGGAAACTTACATCAAACTCACCCTCGAGCACCTGGGCGGTAATCGCAAACTCGCTGCTAAGATGTTGGGGATCAGCCTGCGGACGCTGCAGGACCGGATTACCGCACTGCGCAAAGTGGCGAAGACGGCGCCCGGCTCATGATTGCGCGCAAACCTAATTTGCTGAGCAGGGCTAATAAGTGATGCCGGCCGGGCCGTTGAAAATTTAAATTCGTGCTGGACTGCGACGATGTCCACGTCACTGGAGTTCAGCAAGCCGGCGGCGCGCCGGTAAGAAACAGTTTCTGCTCCTCAATCTGGAACAAACGACCTCGGGATAACGATAGCGCCCATCGAGGTCATTGACCGGCAAAGTCGAAGGTCTCGTGGGTGTACTTCCAGATGTATTCGCCATCGATAACAAAGTACCTGCCAAACGCCGGCGAGAAGCCGGCACGGAAACTCATTGCGATGGCCGGAGCTCAGGGATGTCTCACGACGCGAGCGCCGCCGGGAATCAGCGTCTGGAAGGCGGCGATCACCGGGTCGTTGCATTCGAGGCTCACCAGCACCAGATTCTCGTTGAATCGATTCTCCATGGTGAGGGCGTAGGATACTCGCAGAACCGTGTTGGTAGGCTTGATATTGTAAGCCATGCCAAGGCGGGGTTCCCCTTGCGCCGCACTGGCAATGCCATTGCATTTGTCGAAGCGCACGCCGAGATTGAAGGTCCAATGGCGGAGCGTGATTGACAGTAGTGCTCAATTTGGGCCAGCTGTTTCGAACGACTGTCTGCATTGCCTCTTCGAGCCGCGGCGCATGGCGTGCGTTACTATGACCAGTCCAACTCAACGCAGGGTAGACCTCAAACCGCTCCATTTGTGAGCTAGAATCCGCAATCGGGAAGACCAGCCCCGGGCATGCTCGGTCTGCCGTTGAAGGTCGAATGTAAGCCGCCGCTATCTTACGATGGAACCCCTCTTGTTGAACCGGCCGCCTTCGTGGAAGCGGTGACGCACCATGCTTTGTGCAAGGAGAAAAAAGACCAGTGTCAAAACGACTACGAACAGCAACACTCCAATCCCAAACCGGAGTGGCTTTCGCCCTTTAGAGGGCGTCGTATTCGAATCGGTTGTCATCAGAACCGCCTCTGCGCCAAGTCAACCGCCTGCCATGGGACCGCCATTTATAAATCAGGTCCCAGATTTCTCCTAGTCCGCTACCGCGATTGGAGACACGGCAGCTCTCAAACGCTCAGGACTGGGATATGCGACTCCCGAATGATTCCATAGCCGTTGCCATTGTCCCCCAAATGGCTACGCCCGGGGGTGTGTCCGACGACCAGGACATCAGCCTTCGTTTGTTCTGCCGCCCGGCTCAACAGCTCCGGGACATTGCCGCTATCGATGATTACTTCCGCCCTCGTGCCCACGTCCCGCTGAAGCCTGGCAATTTCATTAGTGGCGAAGCCGACGATCGTCTCCTTCCACACGGGGTCGACAAAAGGTCCGCCGGGGCCGTAGATCGCTACGCCAGCCGTGATGTGGACAAGCGTCAGCGTCGCATCGACGCGCCCGGCCATCTCGGCGGCCAGCGCCGCGGTATGGCGAGAGTGAGGGCTCAAATCCACCGAGCAGAGGACGTGGCGGATCGAGAACTCGCGAGACGCCGCCTCTTCCAGGTGCGCGCCTGTCCAGACCGGGCAATGGCTTTCGTGCAGTACCTTCGCTGTCACTGATCCCAGCAGAAAGCGGTAGAACGTACCATCGCCACGAGTCGACATCACGATCAAGCCGACATTCTGGTCGCGAGCCGTCTTCACGATCTCGTTGGCCGGGTCGCCTCTCAGCAGCACGCGTGTGACCGCAATCCCGTCGAGCTCTGACCCGAGCGCTTGATCCAGATCTTTCTGAGCCCGCTGGACGATATGCGCGTGCAAATCCCGCGCAGTGATCTCGTGACCGCTTTCCAGTATGCCGGCGGGGTAGCTGAGAGGTGTCACCACGTGTAGTAGGACCAGTTCCGCATGAAAGCGCCGAGCCAACCACGCGGCCTGGTGCACAACGTGCCGGGACGTATCCGCGAGTACAACAGGCACGAGAATTTTCTGGATGCTCAGCATCATGGTTTCATTCAGCTATGCTACTTCTTCTAAGACGTTACAGTTAACATGGAATCCACAAACCTGTCCAGCTCGGCACTTTCGAATCCGATACGCATTCAGTTGTCTCGATGCGCGACCGACCACTCCATCATGTTAGGCGCACGGCCTGCAAGGAAGCGTCCATCACCTCTTTGGACTTCTTGTCCGGTCCTCTCGACCCTGGACCACACCTGTAGCCGCCTCGGCCCCCCGCAGCCAGGAGGTCAGAACTGCGGTCATGGTACCGGCGGTGTTGGGGGCGGCAAAGAGGCCCATAGCCAAGCCATCGGCCAGTACCAGACGGGCGAACCACGTGTAGGAGAAGTTGTCGGGCAAGAGCGTGGCCCCCTCGACCTTGCCGATCTCCCGGAGACTCCGGTATGCCCAGACTGTGCCGAATAGCCCGATCGGAACCCAGACGTAGAAGATGAGGTGCCAGTCCACCGCAGCCAAGAGGCCACCGGCAATCAGCCCGATGAAGGACCCAGCGATGCCCGCCAACGAGTTGATGCCCCACGCCATATCCCGCTCATCCCCGGGGAAGGCGTCGGTGATGACGGCTGTCGAGTTGGCCATGATCGTTGCCCCGCCCACGCCTTGGACGATGCGCATGGCGTACATCTTCACTCGTCTGAACATGTCCCGGATTCGGTCGAAGGACACCACAAGGACCGCGGTGTCAACCATGTATCCCATCAGCGGCTACACCAGGTAGCTGTTCGGCTCGTTCGGATTGCGGGCAACGGAGGGCTGGCCGACGCGGGGCATGAGCGACGCAGCCTTCATGGCTCTTCCACGACCAGCGCCCCGGCGAAGCCAGGGGCAAACGGAGGGCCGAGGTATGCGACACCAACAGCTACTGCGAAATGAACGATGAGGGTTGGTATGTACCAGCATTCGTTTGTTGAAATGTAGATGTTTCCACCCCTGACGAGCACGTACTTGCCACCCTCAACGTACGCCAGAATGCAGTCCGCATCCGTCATTTTGGCGCTGCGTCGGACATTCTCGTGTGACTGTTCCTACACATGTTGTAGCTGATCTCTCCCGTCCGCGTTTTCTCGGCGCCTTGGGGAAAGCAACGAGGCCCACGAGCAGGCCGACGCGGCACAGATTATTTTAACGGGCCCTTTAGGTTCGTTCTGCGATTGGTCGGCTGTAGCGGAAAACGTAGCGACTCCAGCTCAAAAAGGGTCGCTACAGTACAATCGGGCAGCCGCCAAGTTAACTCACGGTCGCTGTCTTGTATTGTAAGATAGCTACTTATAGCAATAAGTCGCAACGCATCATAAGGCCGACGAGCTGTTAACCGAAGGGTTGTGATTTTTCATGAGCGCGCTCTCGTGGCCCCATCGAAGCGAGGTATGCGGCGCGGAATGACAGCGGTGATGCGATGAACCAATGGTACTTACCTGTTGCCAACCGGCTCCCACTACACATGCTATGCAACAGGGCGAATTTGGCAGGGGTCAAATGTGGTCAGGCGGGTTGCGTGGTAAGCTCTTGCTGTTGGGTGAGTTTGATGGTTCTGCTTCCGGCTACGACAGATGGCTCGCAGGAGCCCTACTGAAGTGTCACCAACTTTCGCCCCTCGCTTAGAGATGTTCCGGCCGATCTCAATGGTTATTATAGCCGGAATGAATCACGCGGGTCCACAGAAGCGCTGGACGATGAGCAAAGCTGGTCGCGCCAGGGTCGCCGCCGCACAGAGGGCGAGGTGGGCGGCCCAGAAACAGCAACAGGCCCAACCGGAAAGGCCCAAGAAACGGAAATTGTCAGCGGCCGGTTTGAGAGCCATAAGAGAAGCCACCAAAAAGCGATGGGCGGCTTACCGCAAAGCTCACGGATCTCTGGCGTAAGCACTGAGCACGTTGTCGGCGAGGCGAAGCAAGCCACTGAGAGTGTAACTACAGACCGTTACCGCCCCACCACTGCTTCGGAATTCCGCGGAACAGCGATCGGCGTACCGGCACCGAGGGCTGGCTTGGTTCACGATCGACCGGTCGGAAGCGCCGGCAGTGGCCGCATGCGCGGAACGGGAACAGCCAAGAGGCCGCGATTCTAGAAACGCCGGCGATGTCTACAGTGTGCCCATTTTGAAATTTGGTATCTTCGGCCGATGGCAGGCTTGCTCGCTGTCACCCTGAACCCGGAATCCGCGTTTCGCGACCTCGCGTTTGGTGGGACATTGCGCCGAACGAAACCCGGGTGCTGAACAGCACGAACGGACTCGAACGCAACGCGCAACAGCGCAGCTTTTCGTAGTATGTTGAAGGCGGTTAAAATCAGTGTTGAGAACGGCGGACAGAGCCAGCCGCTAGCAGCTAGACCGACGCCTCGGTGCATTTATGCATCGGGACGTTGGGGTTTCTGCAGCTCAGACCTCCAGCGCCTCTTCCGGATATTCCGGTGCCGGAGCAGAGCGGACGTTATCAGGCGAGGTCGAGCCTCGCGAACCGGATCGAACGGGGGAACCTCGACCGTTGGCGGCCACTCATCCGGCGAAGCGCGTAAGTGGAGGTACTCCCATTCTCCGAATCCTGTTCGGCGCTCTGATTGCTTTCGCACTCCTGACGCCCGGTTCGGCGTCGCCGCCGTCGTCTGGAATGCGTCGACGGCCCACGATCCGTTACTTCATTGCCACCGCGTATTCGGTGGAGGGCACGGGCGCTTCCGGCAAGTGGTCGCATCCAGGCACTGTGGCCGCCGACCGGAAGGTATTGCCGCTAAACAGCCGCATCCGCATTTATGGCGCTGGCCGATATTCCGGCGACTATACCGTGGAAGACACCGGTGGAAAGGTGGACGGCCACCACATCGACGTCTACATGCCCAGGCAAGCAGAGGCAAAAAAGTTCGGTCGTCAGCGGGTGAAGGTGGTGGTCCTCAAGTACGGCGATGATGAGGCCGGTCCACCCGATCCGCAGCAAAAGGCCGAGGCGGAGGCGGTAAACCGAAAAGTGCGCGCAAAACCAAATGCGGCACCGACACAATGATTGGACCGGTCCGAGTGATTCAGAACTCGCCGCCGAGTCGGCCCCTGCCCATTGATCCCCGGATGCATTTCCAAGGTGCCCCTCGGGTTCACATCCAGGCCGCGTCAGCGCGATCCGAAGCCCGACGTCGCTATACCGAGCACCGGGATTAGTTCCCGACAAACGCTATGACCCAATCGGACGTGCAAACGCCGCAGGGTCGGTTAGCCACTTGGCCACAACCTCGGCGTTCTGCTCCTACGCAGCCGCACTGCCCTGGAGACCTGGATGAGCTTTTCGCCTCCGCACCCCTCCGTCTTCGTCGCCCACCACGACACGCCGCTCATCGGCGAACACGCCGCAACGCGGGGGCGCAGCGCAACGGAAGGTAGCGACTCGACCAACTGAAGCGCGTACGCTACTCTGCCCATCGCCCAGAACCGCTTTTCGGCACTCTGTTTTCATGCCGCATAAATGTGCGAGAGCAGATTCCGGGCGTAAGAGCGAACCCGGAACTCCCGCGACATCGAGAAACAACGGCATTGCGCCTGCATTCTGTGACGGACAGCCGCCGTGGGTTCCATCTGGCCAATCGGAGAAACCGCCGTAACCTCGTGAGTAGAGTTGGAGACGCAGGCTTTATGTGCATCGACGGGACCAGTCGCTCGCCGGTGCTGCACGTACCGGCCCAGTTCGCGCGCGGGTGAATCTTCCGGAGGGGCCGCAAACAACCGCACGACATTCGTCGCCGACTGCCAATTGCCCGCCACATCGCTGCCAATATGTTCCAAGGCCCAGTTCAGCACGGGTGGAACGGGCGCGAGCGCCAGACTGGCCAGCGACGCCGAGCGTGTTCAAACCGCGGTCGTATCCGGGAATTTCTTCGACGTTCTGGGCGTGAAGCCGCTCCTGGCAGGACGTTTGTTGACGCCGACGATTGAGTGGGAGCCGCCCCGCTGATCGTGCTGACCTACAAGTACTGGCGACAGCATCGCGGCGGAGGACGACGTCGAATTTGGCCAAATACTCACAAAGGCCGGATCAACTTCCCACGCTCACCACGAACTTGATGCGTCATATCAGGGCGATCCATGGCGTAGTATCGGCGTGTATGGCCTCCAACGCGCCGCTCAGCCCCTTCGGCGTTGCGTCCGGACCGGGCAATGTCGACTTTAACATCGCCGAAAGACCGCTTTCTCAATTGCGCGGCAGTCTGACCGCAAAGTTGCCGTCGGCCCGAGGGGTTACTAGCGTGAATCGCTATGCTCGGCCGTCAGCGCTAAGTCTTCACGGGGCAACCGAGATAGTGACTTGGTCCGTCGTTGTCACGCCGCCAATCTGTATCTGTATGGACACCGCGTCGCCCGTGCGCGTGCTGGGATCCGGTATTACGCCAATCTGATACTCGCTCACGTATTGCGGCGAGAGCACGGAGTAGACGAACTGCGCCGGTACACCGCCGATCAAGACAGTCGGCTGCAGCAAGCTGTTCCGGATGGTGCCGTCCGACGCGGCCACGTAGTCGTCGATTGACGGGGTCACCGCGCCAAGTCCGGTGCAAGCGATGATCAATGCGTGCCCTGAACTCACGGAGATGGGGGCCGTGGTGAAACTTCCCACGACCGTGCCGGCGGGCGCGGCGATGGCTCCCGTCGCGTTGTCATAGGCGAAAGCCTGACCGAGCCCGTTTGCCGTTGTCGTGAAAATGCCGGGCGACGCCGGCGCCACCGTTACATTCTGCGGCGCCGATGTGCCGGTGCCGCGGGTAACCACGATGTTCACCGTGCCGCTGCCCGCCGGCAGCACGTCAAACGGAAGTTGTGCATTGATCTGGTTCTGACTGACAAAGTACAGACCCGCGGGAATGTTGTTGAATGTCACGGAGGTTACATCGCTTAAGGTGGTCGGAAGCGGGATAGCGCTTGCGGTGGCCGTTGAGGCAGCCAGGTTTGTGCCAAAGATGGACACGATGGAACCGGGCGCGACGCCTTGCGCAGCGTAGCTACCGGAATTCACGACACCTCCGCCGTTGACCGCCGGCACGGACGGGCCAACCGCCGGATTTGTGGCGGGCCAGAGGGGGAGCTGGGAACTGCCGCTTAAATATGAATCCTGGTAACTGTTGATCGCGAAGCCGCCAAAGACTTGGCCAGCAGCGTTGAACTGGGTGGCGACAGATGTCGCTACGGCGTTCATCGTCGCTTGACCCATGCTGTAAAACGTCTCCTCTGGGTCACTGCTGTTGTCATCCGTATCCAAGCCGACCTGGATCGTGTTGCCTCGGGAGACGGTGTTCGCGTACGCAATCACATTCTCGTCAACGCAGACCACCCCGTTTCCAGTGCAAGCCAAAGTGCTTGGATCCAAAATGCCTGCGGAGTTTCTGTAGCCCATCGCCACTACGCCGTTCAGATTCAAATCGACAATCTGTCGGTAGGGTGCCTCGGTCTGGCCAGTAACCGGCGGGCTGTTGAGGACCGAAACGCTGATGGCGACCGAAAGGCCCATTCCAGCCCCCTGGAGCTGCGTCTGAATACATTGATACAGTGTCAGAAGCGCTTGAGAATCCACCGGTTCCGGTTCGACGTCGAGAATGACGCCGTCGAAGGCAGCGCTTGGGTACAGGGCGTTATACATGATCAAGTCCGTCATGCGGCTCATCGGACTCGCGGTCATCGCGCAGCCGTCACCCGGCCAATTGGGGGTTCCGGAAGCGGCATACACCTGCATGCCTTCTGCGTGGGCCAAGTTAATCAGGTTCTCGATGTCACTGTCCGGGTACAGTAAGAGGCCGTCGCTGTTCGGCGTGGAGCTATAGACGCTGACGTAGAGCATGTTGACACCGCTGGCGAAAGCATTATTGACGAGGGTAGCGCTCGCGGAACCCGTCGGGTCCGAGAGGGGATTCGGCACTTGATCCGAGTTAACCCACAAAGCGTTCAGAGCCGGGTTAGTAGGAGGTTGCGACGGTCTCAACGAGATGGGGAGCGCGGCCAATGTTAACGCCACTCTTGCCACGCGCCCGAGATGATAACTGCCTCCGGGCCAGCAACTGCGATTTCTTTTCATAGGCGATTTCCTTTCTATTCCGGAGAGAAAACCCATCGACCGTTTTGCCAATAACCGCGGTCTGTCCTGTGTTGATAGTGAAGAAACTCGGCGATTCGTTTCAGTTCGGTTTGGTCGGGGCAGTACCCCAATTGCCAACTTGATGAAAAGCCTATTCTTCAACTCCTTTGTTTTCAGGTTGGTCGCGAATGCAGCCTGGATTGGCGGATTCGTCGAACTAGACGGCCTTGGCGAATTGGGATGAGGACGTTTCAAAGGAGCATACTTCATCGGCGTACGCGCGACAACGCGCGGCGAATCGCAAATGGAAGGTGGCGATGAGCGCGACGGTGTGGCGAAGTCGTTCCGAATCGACTGAAACACGTATGCCAAACCCCAGGACACAGAACCCGGTACTCACTTTTCGCCCGGCCGTGTTTCGTGTCTCCTTCGCAAGCGAGCGACGCTCCGGGTCACCCGCATCGCCGCGTTGCTGAGGTAAGCCTGGTAGTCGCATCAGCGCGATGTTCGGAATGATGCGGTCGAACTGCTGCTCGACGCGACCAGGGGCGCACGCTCGTCGGCCGCCGGAGTGGACTACCAGGGAGACTGGATGCGCCTTTCGTGCCCCCAGTTTCTATTGGTCATTTGCGGCAGGAGCAGCTCAGCAGGAGACTCTTCAACTCGTCGGGAAGTGAGGTAGAGTGCACACCGCTTTACTTCATCGTTTCTTCCACCGATCCGCCAGCGCGGCCACCTTGTCGTCCATGGTGGGCTGCGGCTTGGGGGACGGAGCGGGCTTCTTCGGTTGGGCCTCTGCACCTTGCGCCGGCTTCGCGCCGGGTGTCTTCATCGACAGCGCGATGCGCTTGGTTTTCGCGTCAGCGCTGAGCACATGGACCTTCACGATCTGGCCAATCTTGACCACATCGCCCGGTTCCTTGATGTAACGATCCGATAGTTCGCTGATGTGCACCAGTCCATCTTGATGAACACCGACGTCGACGAAGGCTCCGAACTTGGTAACGTTAGTGACGATGCCTTCCAGCGTCATGCCCACTTGCAGGTCCCCGATCTCCTTCACCTGGTCCTTAAAGCTGGGCGCGAGAAACGTATCGCGCGGGTCGCGTCCGGGTTTGCGGAGCTCTTCCAGAATGTCGTTCAGGGTATACACGCCGGCGACGAGCCTGCTCTTGTCGAGCTTCTCCAGCAGCGCGGGCTGTTCGATGAGCTGCTCGATCGGAACGTTTAAGCTTCTGGCGATTTGCTCGACCACGGAGTAGGACTCGGGGTGAACCGCGGTGATGTCGAGGGCCTGATCGCCGTGACGAATTCGCAGGAAGCCTGCCGCCTGCTCGAAAGTCTTGGGGCCGATGCCGGGTACGACGGTCAATTGAACGCGGGAGCGGAAACGGCCATGTTCGTTGCGGAACTCGACGATTTTCTGAGCAGTGCGATCGTTGATGCCGGCGACATAGCGCAGCAGGGCCCAGGAAGCGGTGTTGAGGTCCACGCCGACGCGGTTGACGCAGCTTTCAATTACCGTCTCCAGGGCTTTGTGCAGCTGCTTCTGATCGACGTCATGCTGATACTGGCCGACGCCGATGGACTTGGGATCGAGCTTGACCAGTTCGGCCAGTGGGTCCTGTAAGCGGCGCGCGATGGAGATGGCTCCACGGACGGTCAGGTCGAGGTCGGGGAACTCCTGGCGCGCGATTTCGGAGGCGGAATAGATGGAGGCGCCAGACTCGTTGACCATTACGCAGAACAGCGACGAGTGGCCTTCTTTCTGGAGAAATTCGCGTACGAAGGCATCGGTCTCGCGAGAAGCGGTTCCGTTGCCGATCGCGATGGCCCGGACGTTGAATTTCTCGATCAGGGCTCTCAAGGTCCGCTCCGCGCCGGCGACGTCGTTTTTGGGGTGGAACAGGTAGATGACATCGTGAGCGACAAATTTCCCGGTGTCGTCGACGACGGCGATCTTGCAGCCGGTGCGGATGCCGGGGTCGAGTCCTAGTACGGCGAGTTGGCCCGCGGGAGGGGCGAGCAGCAGGTTCTGGAGATTCTCGCGGAAAACTTGGATGGCATCGCTGTCAGCGCGCTGCTTGAGTTCCAGGCGGACTTCCGAAGTGATGGAAGCATTGAGCAGCCGCTTCCAGGCGTCCTCCGCCGCGAGGTTCAATTGGGGAGTCCAGTCGCCGGGCTGTTTGTGGATCTTGCTCTGGATGAGGTCGAGCGGGCGTTGCGGATCGAGTTCGATGAGGAAGCGGAGGACGTCTTCCGTCTCGCCGCGGCGGATGGCGAGCATGCGATGCGAGGGGATCTGGCGGACCGGTTCGCGGTACTCGTAATACATCTTGAACTTCTGCTGTTCGTCGACCGCATCCGTCGCTTTCTTACTGACAATGGCGCCTTCCTCGAACATGGCGCGGCGCAAGAGCTTGCGAATGTCAGCGTTGTCGCTGATGGTTTCGGCAAGGATGTGACGCGCCCCTTCGAGCGCATCCGCCACGCTGGCGATGCTCTTTTCGGCGTCCACGAAAGACGCGGCAAATGTTTCGAGCGGCGTGCCTGTCGGCTCTTGACTCCACAAATAGTCCGCCAGTGGCCCAAGGCCTTTTTCCCGGGCGATGGTGGCCTTGGTGCGGCGCTTGGGCTTGTAGGGGAGGTAGAGATCTTCGAGTTCGCTCTGGTCGAGGGTCTGATCGATACGGGCCTTCAACTCGCCGGTCAGCTTGCCTTGTTCCTGAATGGAGGCGAGGATGGTCTCTTTGCGGGAGACCAGCTCGCGGAAATAGAGGAGCTTTTCTTCGATGGTGCGGATCTGAACCTCGTCGAGGTTGCCGGTGGACTCCTTGCGGTAGCGAGCGACGAATGGGACGGTGGAGCCTTCGTCGAGGAGTTCGACTGTGGCGAGGAGGCCCTTCAGGGGGACTTTAAGCGTGCGGGCAACGTAAATCAAAAGATCGGGAGATAGAGACTGAAGTTCAGCCATGCAAACTATTTTAACGTCACTTAGACAAAGCTCCCGGCGTCTTCAGCCCTTTTGACCGCACGCCTTAGATTGACACAACGCAAGCTGTGCGGAACGATGGCCCCGGAGGACCTTGACACCTTGGTTGTGTGAGGCCTGTTCTTCCGTCTCAGTCGGCGCGGGAATCCTCCATGATAAGAGCGATGGTGAGATTTCCAGCGCGTCGCATTGGGCACCGTCGTGAATACGATCCGCTCGTGGGCGTCTCGCGTCGACGGATCCCGTTTGTCGCCGACCGCGCCACTCTCTACTCTTGTCACTTGAGGCTAATAGACTATCGCAGACGCACTACACTCGCCATCTCATTCTACCGATATGGAATAAGACGGAGCTCAGCGCCATCCGCAATTGGACTGCAGTCGATCGCGCAGACAGGACGGACGAACCGGTGGTCATCAAATTAGTGCTTATCTACGAACCCAAGCCCGCGGTGCCGGCGGGATCGAAAGGGCCTGCAATAGAGAAAGTCACCCAAGGCCATCTTTCCGATGGATCGCTCGAAGAATACTCGCTCGACAGACTGCCGGAATCCAGCCTTGCTACGGCCGAGGAACATCTGCTGGTCTGCGACCAGTGCCGCGCCCGGCTGCAGGGAATTGAGCCCATCAACTACATCCACCACACTGAAGACGGGCCGGTCTATGAGAGGGCCACTCGATTAACGACGGGTAAGCTGATGGCCCGGCATTGGGGCCAGGACTTGCACGCTGGGAGGGCCTTTGGTAACTTTTCTGCCGCAAAACAATACCTGAGCGAGTCGTTCTCTCAGATGTTTCCTAAGCACACCTGTAACGGCTTATGTGGCTCACCGCAAATTCGCCTGGACAAGCCGGACTCACAAGATTACCCAATTCAAGAGGACGCGGAGATAAGAGCGAAGTTCACGGGAATGCCAGATGAGCACCTCGGCGGCGCTGAGGATTCCACCGGCTTTGTTCCAGGGCCATCAGAGCCATCCTGAACGTGTAGGCGGCCAGCCACGATCCGATCCGAGGTCCTTTTTCTTCTCGCCTGCTGGCAACTCCTCCCGGCTACCGGCCCGAGATTTCGTGGCGGCGGTGGAGGCCGGCAAACACATCTTCGCCGAGAAGCATTTCGGCACCGATCCGGTGGGTGTTCGCAAAGTCATGGCCGCGACCAAGAAGGCCGAGCAGTTGAAACTCATCGTGATGTCCGGCGCGCAGCGGCACCATCGGCGATATCGCCGCCACCTATGCGTATTGAGTCGGCAGCCCCGTGATCCAGCAGCACGAGCGCGATCGAAAATGGTCTGACATGGTTTGGCAGCATCGAGCCTGGTATTCCTTCGTGTGGATCTGCGGCGACCAGATCGTGGAACAGCACCTGCATAACATCGACGCTATCAACTGTTCATGGGCTCGCATCCGGTGAAGGTATTCGCTTCGGGCGGCGCGGCCCGGCGCCTCGCACCGAGATTTACGGCAACATCTACAATTGTCCAGCCACTGCCGGCAGTTTCCGAAGGGCAGCTATCAAAATGTTTCCGAGATGATAGTGGGGACCAAGGGGCGCACCAATTGCAAGAACATGGTGAGAAGGGCAAGCACCCTTACGGGCAGGAAAACATCGCACTGGTCAAAAGCATCCGCGGCCTGGGGCGTGGCGGGCTAGCAACTGGGCATGGTGACGATCTCGTATGACGAGAAGCCCGGGCCTCCAGGCTCTCGCGGTGACAACGCCAGACCGCCGCCCGTGGCAGGCCAGCATGCCAGCCACCTGCGGGATTACGAATATGAGCGCCTGGCCATGGTGTCGCTGTTGGCCGGCCTGGATTTGCACACCGGGACAATCACGGAAACGTAAGCGATACGCACAAAAGCGCCGACTTCATCAGCTTCCTGAAGAAACTCGACAGCGCCTATCCGGAGCACCAAAAGATCCGCTTGGTGTTGGACAACCATTCCGCGCACATCTCCAAAGAGACACGGAGCTACTTGGAGACCATGCCGCAACACTTCGTCTTCGTGTTCGCCGCGCACGGCTTGTGGCTGAACCTCATCGAGAATCAATTCAGCAAGATGACGCGAACGATGCTGCGAGGAATCCGCATGGCCACCAAGCAAGAACTGATCGATCGCATTAATCAATACTTCGAGGAGATCAATGCCGATACAAGATGGACAAAACATTCGCTGTATAGTTATTAAGAGAAAGATGATCCAGTCAAAAGCTTTCGGTTGCAGATCGAGAGTGGAAGCCATCATCTGGTCCGACGTAATCTCCTGGCCTGCGTACGCCGATTTGCGCGCTATAATGCAGGTCATGGTGCTCTCCGCCACGGGGAATGCCGTCATTAGTGTAGGCTCCCGCCGATACTCGTTGACGATTTCCACCTCTTTGTAAGACATGTAGCACACTCACCATTTTGGCCTCGAAGGCGGGATCGCGCCTATCGAATCTTGTGCGGCCGCAGTTCGCCCTGGCGCAGGATTTTATGAAGTTTGGAGCGGCTCAGCTTCTGCGGGGCCGGATGCCCCTGTGCGGCGCCCTGCTGGCGAACATGGGCAGTCAGCAACTTGTAAGTCCACAGTTCGTAGGAAAAGCCTAATTCCTTAGGCTTCTGGCAGGCACAATGAGCACCCAGGCAATCGCGTCGTCCGGCAGTTGGAGCGGCCCGGTCCGGGGCAATTCCGCCAACGCTGCGTCCAGACCAAATTGGAGGCACTTCTGAATGCACAGCACCACCGTGCCACGACTAACCTGACGAGTCAGAATATTGAGGCCCTGGAGATCACAGGTTTCGGCAACGGTCAACAGATGAGCTGTGGCCAACTCGCCCTGGCGCCGCGGTTGCCGAAACAGATTTTGCGCCACTGCACACCAATGCGGAGCGCTCGTTCGGCGCTGTTGTTGCTGGGCTCAACGCCCTCTTGTTCGAGGAAAGTAAACAGCCGCCCGTTGTGCTTAAAAAAAGCCCTGGCGAGATTGCGGACCTCACGGTGAGGGCTGTTCAGATGCCGCTCGGCCAGAGCGCCGATCCGCTTTTGGATCGGGATCGAGCGCAGCAGCAATTGACCCCGATCGATCTGGCCACCGCGAAACTTGTGCACGAGACGCCCTTACCGGGTCGGGCCGCTGTGGATCCGACCGCTTTCCTGCTGGCGTTCGCCAGCGTGCGCCAGTGTTGGACTCTGCGCATTACTGGCCGCCTTTTTCGCTCTGCCGACTCGCGCCGGCGGCTATGTCGTCCCATGGAACGGCACCGGGCTTATAATCACGCGATGGGCAAAGATCGAAAGAACCCCTACCTATGCGTTCACGCGGTTAACATTTTCGTTCGAGATCAGGATCGAAGCGTGCGATTCTACCTGGATCAGCTTGGATTCGATCTGGCCTTCGACGCTCAGCTTCCATCCGGCCGCTGGGTAGCCGTCGCCCCTCCCGATGGCACCGCGGTGCTCGCGCTTATCGCGCCCAAGCCCAAGTCCAGAGAATACAAGCTTATCGGCCGGGCGACCCAGGTAGTTTTTGTAACCGAGGATGTCACAGCCAAGTTCCACGAATGGCGCCAGCGCGGGGTTCGCTTCCTGCATACGCCGCGCTTGAGGCGCGTCAAGTATGAGCGGCAGGCGTCGGACTCGCATTCGACGGTACCGTCGATTTGGGGCGGAGTGTTCACCCGCTTCCAAGATGTGGACGGGAACTCCTATGCGCTGGTGGGCCTCGACGAGGTGAGCCGCGAAGTGGAAGCGCAACGCCGCGCAGTTGCGGAGAGGCTCGAATCGGAACGCCGCTCTGCACAGGAACTCGAAATTGCAAAACAGGTGCAGGCCAGGCTTTTTCCCCAAACGCTGCCGCCGCTTAGCACGCTGGATTATGGCGGCATTTGCATACAGGCGCGCCAGGTCGGAGGCGATTACTACGATTTCCTCGATCTCGGCAGGGACCGGCTCGGGTTAGTGATCGGCGACATTGCCGGAAAGGGAATCGCCGCGGCTCTCCTGATGGCCAACCTGCAGGCGAATCTGCGTAGCCAGTGTGCCATTGCTCTGGATCAACCGCAGCGCTTCCTGCAATCGGTCAACCAGCTCTTCTATGAAAATTCGATCGAGAGCGCCTACGCCACGCTCTTCTTCGCCGAATATGACAACCACGCGGGGCGCTTGCGCTACGTGAATTGCGGCCATCTCTGCGCTCTGCTTCTGCGGCGCGATAACACTCTTGAACGGCTTGATTCCACGGGCACAGTGCTAGGACTTTTCAAAGAATGGGAATGCTCGGTCGGGGAACGCATGCTCTTGTCGGGAGACACACTGGCACTCTATACCGACGGCATAACCGAATCGTTCAACGATGCGGGAGAAGAATTCGGAGACCAGCGCCTGATCGAGGCCCTGCGCCGATATCGGGAACAGTCTTCACGGGACATGGTTGCGTCGATTGTCGATGAAGTACAGCGGTTCAGTGCTCATGAGCAGCACGACGATATCACTCTGATCGTTGCCAAGTGCGGAGGCGGCTGAGCAAGATTCGGATAGCAGGGGGCGAGACCTACCTTGTTACACTCATTGCTGTGACTTCCCCGGCCTCACTACTTAGTCCCGCCTTGAATTAGGCTTTTGATTCGGCACTGGGCCACCTCGTGGATCTCGATACGCCTCACTGCCGCGCCGCTACGCAAGCGAAGAATTCTTGTGAATCAATATGAGGGACTACTCAATCGTAAGGGCGGGGAGGACAGAGAGATGTGGCGACGTGGACAATTGCGGATATTCCATCCCAGAGCTGACAGTCGTGACCGGTGCGAACTGCGGGATTGGCTGGCATACTGTTAGGGGCGGCGAAAGACGGTGCCATTTTCGGCGGGTTAAGGCGGACCCAACGGAGCCAGAGTACTGCAGTCTTGAAAAGGGCCGATGGGTAGGCAGGCCAATGGGCGGGGACGCGGTATGCACTCTACAGTTAGTTTCTATAGATTTTGTCTTGGCTCGTGGGTGTGGGATGCGCTATGATCCCAGTCTGCGCCAACTGCTGATGCTCTGAACGGATGGAGAACTCCGCAACAGAGGCATCGATGTTCGCCGATTCGCAATGCCGACAAGAGACACGCCAACCATGGTTAACGCCTGGTGTTCGCTGCGACCGAACCTCATGCCAAGACACAACCGATTCTCCAATTCTGCGGTTCCTGTTGACGGCGCGGGAGGGCGGCCTGTGCGCTGATTGGCTTCGGCAGGGAATAAACTCAGACCGTGGTCGCCGGACTGGCGGCGGTTGCGGTTGTGTGTCCGCTCATCGATCATAGCTACTTGGCACCCGGTTAACCCGCCTAGAATGGCTCCCTTTTACCCCGCCGCTAACAGGCATACGGCGCTGACGCAGAGTTCGCCGAAAAACCGGTTCGTCCAGGTTCAGGCCGACCAACCACCGGAACAACATGTTGTACTCCAATTGCTCCATCAGCATGCGCTCGCTGCGCACGGTGTGCAGAACCTGTAACAGCAAGGCCCGTAGCAGTTTCTCTGGCGGAATCGACCGGCGGCCGAATTTGGCATAACCTATGATTGTAATCGAAGACAATAGTTTCTGGCTGGTTTGCGATGCGACCTGCGCGTTGCGGCGCGTTCGGCGCGGCTCCGCCGACTTACAAGAGCGGAGCGCTGACGTTACGTCCGAGTGGCCGCTAGAACGGGCCTGGGTCGCCCATCTTCACGGAACGGCGTTTCCCGTTCCTAATCTGGTTAGGACGACAGTAAAGAACTGATTTTCCGAGAGTTTGACCCGTGGGCTCTCCACAACGAAACCAACGGGAGTGGATAGTTAAAGTGGCCTGTCAAGACCTTTTGTTTACACTGAAGCGATAACCATGGGGCGCTTGTGCACGGTCCGCACCGGCTGGGCAGCCGAGCGCCTAGCGCACTATCTTCTGTCGCGGTTCAGCTTCGTCGCACAGCCCACGACCATCGCCGACGACGTTGGCTCTGATTTCTATTGCACGATATTCGACATCCTCGGTTCGAGCCCGCAACAGTCGAGTCGCGAACCTCGTTCGCCATTCAGGTCAACAGCAACGCTCAGAAAATCGAGCGCACAACAAGGTGCAGTACCTCAATCATCTGGAGATTCCGTTCTTCCTCGGTGTAGACCAAAGCGCCGCGGAACTCAAAATCTATTCGGCGGAACGCTTTCCCATGATGACTGCCGTCTTTGAGCTCCCAGAAAAACTGTGGTTGCGACCCGTTGGCGATGACAGTTACAAGTGCGCCTGGGGGGGAGCAGATGCGAAATCAGGAGTGACGCTCAATTGCTACCACGTCTGCACCTTCTCCGCATCTGAAGGCCGGAACGAAATACGACCAAAGGTTGCGCAACTTTTGAAGCTTTGCAGGAGAGCCGCCAACATCGTCACGCGTCGAGCAGAGGAACACATCTATCAAATCGACGACGAGGGAAAGAACTCCTCGATTGTGGCGGGATGCAACTCCGTCGATTTTTTCCGCGACAACATTTATAGGCGTTTGGCTGAAGCCTTCTACAATTTTGCATATATGTTGAAGCGGGACCAGCACTCTTCGATCTCGCTGAGTTTCGAGTTTACGAGGCGTTCCACTTGGCCCTCGTGTCCCCACATCCCCGAGAATCGCTTGGCCTCGCGCATGAAAGGTATCAAAGGTTGATGGTTATTCGTGGCCAGCTTCGCCTCGCTGCAGACTTTCCCGGCAAACATCCCTACAGACCGCAGCCTCGCCAGATCCAACACCTCGAAGCGCCCCTTGGCCTGCGGAAGCCGCCGCCGAATCCGCTCCACGCCCCTTCACCTCTGTCCAGGTTGTCAGAATCACCTCACTGCCCACAAGCGCCAACTCCGCGCCAGTCGCCCACATCGAGCTCGCTATAACCGGCCTGATCGAGCAGGGTGAGCAACTTGTCGGTCTCAGCATAGCGGAACGGCGCCGACTCTTCGGGATCGGCGACGGCAATGCCTGGTGGACGAAGTTGCGAATCTTCATTGGCGCGATTCCGGCCAGGGGGCCATCCACATCTCCGAAGGACTTCAACCAGTCCAAGTGGTCCAGGAGATCTTCCAGGTGCTACCGCGACGGGCGCTGCGGTAGTTTCTTGAGTCTGTGGAACTCCGTCTGTCGTTGTTCGAACTCCACCACAAGCAGGAGATCAAGCGGCTGGGTTTGCGCAGTCGTGAGGCAGCTAACTAGCCAAGGCTCCGCCTTGATATCCTTCGCATCGAGGATTTTGTGCGGTTCCCGTAGAAGCGTTCATGGCGTTATGCTCCTGGTATCTGATTACGCAGGAGTTCGCCATGAACGCTTTCTATGAACATCACCAAGATAGCATCCGATTTGGCTACCGGTGCTTCGACCGGCTGCTGCTCAACGGGCTGATTCAGCCGTTTCAGCAACCGGAACGAGTGATCGGTTTCTTTAACACCTATCGCCAGCAGTATCCGGTGAGCCGCGACGTTTTGCGCGAAACTGCCAGCCAGTTCCAGAACTGGGCCGTCAACCGTTCGCAAAAGTGGGGCGCACCGATTCTCGAAGCACCGGAAGACCGCCGCGACAAGTTTCTGGATCCTTATTTCCGGAACGCGAAGCCCAACCAGGTGGTCGCCATTGTGAAGGGCCGCGAGCCCGCCCGCATCATGATCGACATCGGGAAGCAGAAGGAGAATCGTTGGCATTTGCAGATGGCGCAGCGCTGGGTAGTGCAGTACAACTTCTACATCAACGACGAGCGTTGGGGACGCATGTTCGTGCGCATGTGCCCCTACCTGCCGTTCTCAGCCCGCGTCTGCCTCAATCAACATCATTGGCTGGCAGTGCTTCGCCCAGGTCGAACTTTGCGACAACCTCATCTTCGGCCGCCGCGCCGCGCTGGACCGAATAGGAGAACGCCTGTTGGACGCCAATCGGACCATCGGCCAGCCCGACAAGATCACCGTGATCTTCGGCCGGAAGGTCACCAAACAATACCGGGGATAACTACAGACCGTCATCGAGGACATGCATCTGCCCAACCCCGTCATCCGTAGTCATTATGGCAACGGCTTCGTCAAGCAGTATGTCCGCGACCACGTTCTGCTCCGCACGGAGCCAGCTTCTAACAATGTCAACGATTATGGCTGCAAAAAAGCCGTTGAGCATCTCCCGCAACTGCGGCAAAAGATGTCTTCGGTCATCGACAACTATCACAACATCCAGCAAGACCTGGAGACGTTCGTCGATCGCGGCCAACTGCACCATCTGGCGGAACCCACGGTTCTGCCGAATGGAAAACGCATCCCCGGGCTGAAGCTGGACCATCCCCGGCAACTGGCGCTGATGCACGCCCTGGTCCGCTTCAGCCACATCGCGGCACAGAGCACCTTCAGGACATCGGAGATCTACGCCGACACCCTGACGGCGCTGGAGGTTTCTCCCAAAGATTACAGCCTGGCTTCACTTCGGTACGATCTTTCGAAGCTGCGTGCCAAGGGACTGGTGGAAAAAGTCCCGCATTCCCGCCGCTATCGCCTGTTGCGCAACGGTTACTCCGTCTGCCTGGTATTCCTGAAGCTGTTCGAGTGGATCTACGCACCGTTGACTGCCGGCCTGCTATCTCCCGTCTCCGCAGACAGGAAACTGCAACAGCAGAAGCGCTCTCAACTCGACCGACTCTATCGGCGCGTCATTGACGATCTCGACAAGCGCATGGATGCCGTCGGTCTCAAAGTCGCCTAACACCAATGCGTAACGAGAACAAAATCCTCGTTACGCTGCGCATAACGGTCTACGCTTTTTCGCAGACTGCGCTGCGAAAAAGTGGCCCCTGCGGGGCAGCCGGAGTCAGAAGTCGAGGAAGTCCGAAGCCAGCATTTGCCTCAGCCCCACCACGTGTGTTTAGCTGCGAAACATGCCTGACTCGTTGAGCGATCGGTATGCGGACCTGCTGACCGGCAGCTACGATTGCGTAGACCGGATCGTGTTGAACGCCTATTTCCGGATGGGGCATGTCCAGGAGGGTGCCGCTCGTGGTGGCGTGCCTTGACTTTCGGAAGATGATTTTCCGCTCCCGGTACGCACGGCTCTTGCGCAGATTGTAGATGTGCGGTGCCGAAATCGTCGCGAGCCGCCGGTACCGTTGGTCGCCATAATCATAGAATTCACGGTAAAGAATCTTTTGCGTTGCCGGCCCGCTCAGAGTTTCATGGGCTTCGTCCACCGCTGCCAGCAGTGCCACGTCGGCCGCTTGGTGCTGCGTCGTGAATCGGTTCCGGCGGTAGCTGCGCTCCTGTACCATCCCGCTCTCCAGATATTGCCCAATCAGCCGCGTCACCTGCGCGCGGCTCAGGCCGGTCATCTTCTCCAGAAAGCTCCTCAACACTCCTTTCGCTTCCCGTTTTCGGGCCCCATACTCTTGCTCCACCAACGTCCGCGTTACCCAGCCATACATTTCCTCACGGCTATTCGCTTCAAATCGAAATTCCTCGCTGGCTGTCAAAAACGTCTGGATTCGTTCCAGACTCAGCCGCTCTCCGTTCTTCATGCTGATGATCAACTCCCCGCATGCGGCTTCCCCACCCCTTCAGGCTCATCCTGCGTTAGAAACACGCTCCGCCTCCAGGCTCATCCTGCGTTATACAAGACTTCACCTTGACAAGCGGGGACCGAGGGTACATCATTGTTTTTTCATGCCGAGGCTGCTTCCCAATGCGACGGTCACCTGTGTTTTGGCGCAAGCCATAGCGTACGGCGAAGACAGTAAGATCGCTTCCTTTCACTCCGATCCGGTGGAAATATGGGGTTCGCGTTTCCTCATTACGACCATCGGTATCGGTATCGCGTTGCTCCTGTTCACCCTATTCAAATTTCGGGGCACTACGGCGGGACCTGCTTCCTGGGGGTTGCTGGCCGCAGGTATCGCGCTGGTCCCGTTGACGTCCACTGGGCTGGGCACGCTGCTCGTCTTCGATCGCGCGGAACGGGTTGAGTTCTGCGCATCGTGCCATCTTACGATGCAAAGCTTTGTGGACGACATGCAGGACCCCAAGAGCGAAAGTATGGCTGCCGTTCACTTCAAGAACAAATACATTCCGGACAATCAGTGTTACGTATGCCACACCTCGTATGGCATGTTTGGCACGGTGGAAGCCAAGATGTCCGGGATGGTCGACGTCTATCGGTACTTCACCAGGACCTATCCGAAGATCATTTCAATGCGCGAGTCGTATCCGAACCACGACTGCCTCAAGTGCCATGCGGAGTCCGCCAAATGGCTCAAGCAGGATGAGCATATCATGGCCCGCGACGATTTGTTCGCCGACAAGACAAAGTGCATGGATTGTCACGCGGCCGACCATCCGGCTCATCCGGATTCCGTCCGAAAGGTAGCCATGAGATAACCGTGAAAAACGCCGCTTTGAGTTCCACCTTAACGAACCGGCTTCTGATCGCAGCGCAGCTTTTGGCGTTGACCGCGCTGGCACTAGGCCTGAATTTCCTGGTCCGAACCTCGGGAGGGACGCTGTTCCTGTTTGCTTCCGTGGCTCCCGTCTTGGTATTCGTCGCGATCGTCATCTTGGCCGGAGTCGCAATATACAGGTATAACGCGAGTCATCACCTCTTCGATGTGGAGAGCTACCAGCCGGGCGAAGTGATCATTCGAGAAGGCGAGCTTGGCGTTTGCGCTTACTTCATTCAGGAGGGCCAAGTCGAGGTCCTGCGCCGGGAACAGGGTCAGGACAAAGTGATCGCCACGCTGGGTAAAGACGAATACTTCGGAGAGATGGCCCTGCTTTCCAACGCTCCTCGAAACGCCACGGTTCGGGCAGGGAACGAAACGCGCGTCGCCGCGCTAGGGAAGGACAACTTCGTCAAATTGCTGAGTGTTCTGCCGCAGACCAAGGAAGGAATCCTGCGCACCGTGCAAGACCGGGCCAAACAGGCTACCGTTAGATGAGCGGCGCAACCCGGTTCCGACGAAAAGAACTGGTAAAACGAGTATCATTCAAAATTGGTAAAGCAAGTATCGTTCAAGAGAGGAGATTACCAAATGAGGCTGAATGCAAAGACGGTTGGCGCGTTGGTTCTGCTCGGTTTCGGGTCCCTGTTCGGGACGGCTTGGGCCGCCGATGCGGCTGCGGGAAAGCCGATTTTTGCCGCGAAGTGCAAGACCTGCCACGGCGCCGAGGGCCAGGGCAATCCAGGTATGGCCAAAGTGCTGAAGACCGAGATCAAGCCGCTGACCGATCCCGAGGTGCAGGGCCTGAGCGAAGCGGACATCAAGAAGATCGTCACCGATGGTAAGGGCAAGATGAAGCCGGTCGCGGTGAGCGGAGCGGACCTCGATAATGTGGCCGCCTACGTGAAAAGCATGAAAAAGTAACAGGTTCGTGACAGGCGGGAGCTGCGGCGTCGCGAATCGCACGCGCGCGCTCCGAAAGAACTCCATTTCCCGCCGATGCTTGCAGCCTTCCAGGCGCAACCGCCCCGCGGGCGATCAGGTTGCCAACCTGCGCCAAGCCATGGCCTTTTCTTACTAAGATCGCGAACGAGATGTCGTCCTACGGCGAGGAGCGGCCTGAGACGAATGCCGAATCGGCGACGACCACGGAATAGAATGGAACATAGCACCTATGATTGCCCCGTATTTGCTGATCCCGGGAGAACACGGAGGAGAAAAGATTTCGCTAGATCGGGGCCATGCGTGGAAGATCGGCCGGAACAAAGACAATGCTGTGGTCATTCTCGACAAGCTAGTGTCACGGTATCACGCGATTCTCCAGCACACCGACGATGGAGAATACCACTTGATGGACATGGGCAGCCGGAACGGTTCGTTCGTGAATGGTTCTCGGGTCAGCTTCCCAATCTCTCTCAAGGATGGAGACACTATCTCGCTGGGCGAGTATCAGCTCACTTTTCACCGGCCGGAGGGAGCGGCACAAGCCGCGCCTCCGAATGCCGCCAAGTCCGGTTCAGACACCAAATTGCTGGCCAGCTCCCGGAAGACTTCGGTCCTGGTGGTGGACGTAAGGGATTTTACGAAGCTCGCGCAGCAAATCGACCCGTCCTTGCTTAGCAATCTGATCAGCACGTGGTTTCGCGAGGGGGGCCAAGTCATGCTCGAACAAGGAAGTTGGGCTCAGAAGTATATCGGCGATGCCCTGATGGCGGTTTGGGTGCATCGACATCCCGATAAGGAAGCGCTTGAAATCTGGGGGATCTTGAAGGCATGCGTCGAACTGGTTAACCTGACAGCCACACTGCAGACACGGTTCGAATTACCGGTCTCGATTCGCGTCGGCATGGGTATCAACACGGGTCACGCCATTGTGGGCAACACTGGAAGCGCCCGGTTCAACGATTATACTGCGCTGGGAGACACGGTGAACGCCGCATTTCGCTTCGAGTCGGCGACAAAGGACATTGGGATGGATATGATCATCGGGCAGGACACGTGCCGGCTGTGCCGGCGCCTGTCCCAGCACGGGGATGCGCAACAGTATTTTGTGGAGCGCACGGTGGATCTGAAAGGTTACGATCGCCCGAGCGCGGTTTGGGCCACGACGTTCGCGAAACTGAAAGAGTTTGTCCAAGCGCCTTCCTGCGGCCGCAGTGGCGTATAAACAGGATATTCAGATCTCTCCCGACGCGGGCCCAATTCCAAAGAACTTCCCGAGCAGCATCGTTTCAATCTCGATTTGACCGAGATCGCGGAAGTTTGGCGGCGCGGCAGCGTCGTGGGAAGCTGGCTTCTGGACCTGACCGCCATGCCTTGCTCGAGGACCCTACACTCAGCCCCTTCAGCGGCACCGTTCAGGACTCCGGGGAGGGCCGCTGGACCATTTTGGCAGCCATCGAAGAGTCGGTCCCATGGAAGTCCTTTCGGCGTCGCTTTATACGCGCTTCCGCTCGCGCCAGGAACACACCTTCGCGGAAGAGATGCTCTCGGGCATGCGGAACAAGTTCGGCGGCCACGTGGAGCGCGCGTCGGGTGGCTAGACGCCGTCCCAGCGACACGCTGGCGGCCACAACCGTTTTTCAAGGACCAAGCGCATACCGGGGGTGCCCAGTGCCGGAAGAGGCCAACTTGACATCGGAACAAAAGGCTGGAGCTTCCGTCCTTCGCATCGTCGGAGAGGCGATTCCCGCGGCGCCGCTTCCGGCGCGCAGTTTCTCCAATGACTGGGGACCCCGGGAAGCCATAGGCCCGCTTCGCCCCGACAACCTCGTCCGGAGCGTCTCCCAATGATTCTGGCCGGCGACATCGGAGGCACCAATACCCGGCTGGCCTTGTTCGAGGGCAGCGCCGCGAAATCTGTTGGGGCTGCCGTCGGTCGATCTGGTCAACGATTTGGAAGCCAACGCGCACGGGATCTGCATGCTAGCGCCGGAGGATGTTGTGGTTCTCCATCCCGACGCGGCGGATGCGCGTGGTAATCGCGCGTTGATCTCGGCAGGGACCGGTTTAGGGGAAGCGGGCTTGCTGGCGGAACAGGATGGCTACCGGCCGTACCCATCCGAGGGCGGCCATTGCGATTTCGCGCCTCGGAACGAAACTGAAATTCACCTGCTGCAGCATTTGATGGGGCTCTTCGGCCTTCACGCGTTCCTCTGCAGCGGCGGCCAGATGCTTAATGAAACCTATCGCGGTCGCGTCGAACTGGTTGGACGGTAAGCCGACTATCGCCCACACGAAGAGGACAGAGTTGAGGTTGTCTCTTGCCCATGTCAGAACAGCGTCGTAAGTACCCTCTTTGAACTCCTCATTGGTCTTAGTGCCGTTCGCCAGCTCGCTGCGAAGCCGCTTAATTTTAGAAGCCAAAGACCGGTCGGCATCTTCAAGGTCCTTTTGAGCCTGCTGCCTGCCATACGGACAAAGTTCGCTCTTCCATAGCGCTCCTTGCGAATGTGTGCCGGTCGCTGAACAGGATTCCCACCATTCGGGCTGGTGAACCAGTTCGACGCTGGCGACGAGACTTCCTTCGGGTTGCCACCAAGAAAGTTGTTGCGCGTTGATCTAAAAAGTCCCAGAATGGTTAGGCATAGCACGGCTACTTATTGGATATTCGGTCAAATCGTTCCCTCTACTATCACCTAAAGCGAAGCAAAGACCGTCCCTGTGCAGACTCTCGCCATAGCCAATCGGAATCGGAACTTGGCGGCCGCCGAATACAACGAGTATCTGCAGCGATAGACGGTCGAACATTAGTGGAGCAGAAGCTCCCAAAATCTCTACGAGTTTGAAGCTCGCATTCCGTGGACGTGATCTTCGTACAGAACGCCGGGGCGTGAGGTTCATCGTGCCCGTTGAGAAAGTTCGGTAGTCGAACCGAGGCGAGCACGGTCGAATTGGCGAGGACCGGGTTACAGTTGGGTGGGTGTGGGCCTGGAGCACGGACAACACCCGGTCTAGTGGCATCGCCATCCGGCAAGTCGATCGCGAGGTGCGAGTGGTCATTCCTCCGGATGGATGACCACCGCTTGTTAAGTTTTGCTCGAATCCTAGACCTCCTGAGCCGTAATCTTTCGTGCTGAGTCATGCAATGACGCCAGCCGAACACCAGGATGTCATTTTCTGGCCGCTCTATAACGGCCCGTTAACGCGCCCCCATAGCGTATCCGTTCCAACCCGAGGCCGTGCAAGATACGGTTATCCAAAGAGCCATTGAGAGTCATGAGAGAGACACGATCCGTCCGCGACTCACTAGTATTCGCTATTACTCTCTGTCGGGCGGGCTCGCCCCTTATGCCACTGACGTGACACGCATCACAGAATAGCTTAGAGAATGATTAAATTCCTTGACAAGTCCTGCCAGGGCGAATTATAAAAGTAAGTATAGAGGCGGTTCGACAGGCCAGCGCAAAGCGCCCCCTCCGGAAGGCACCTCCACTTTAGAGTATTGGAAGGTGGGCATGCTAGCGAAGGTGATGGCAAAGCGAATCGAGCACAGGAAGCTCTCCGAAGTCACTCTCTATCCCCGCAACCCCAGGCGCGACTCAGACGCTCAGATATCACAGATCGCCGGCAGTATTCTGGCCTTCGGCTTCAACAGTCCGATTCTGGTGGACGCCAAGGGAGGTATTATCGCCGGCCATGGCCGGTATCTGGCCGCCCTCAAACTCGGTCTGGAAACGGTACCGACGGTCGTCTTGGATCATCTCAGCGAGACCGAGAAGCGCGCCTACCTTCTGGCTGACAACAAGTTGGCTGATCTCGCTTCTTTCAACAACGATCTGCTCCGAGAGGAACTGGCCGAACTAAGGTTTCTGAGATCGACCTGGAAGTACGGGGCTTCAACGACGACGAGCTGCGGATGTTGCTTTGCTGAGGCTCAGCCAAATGGACCGTGGTCTAATCACCAGGAACATCAGCATCGCCGCCGCTTTAAAACTCTCAAATATAACTGCAGCCTGATGAGGTTGTTGGTTAGACGGTAGACGTGTGTCCGCTGGGTATGACCGCATAAGGAGAATTTTCGATGACAGTTAACGACGCAGTTTACGATGGTGGCCCGGATAGGCTGGACCTGGCTAAGAAATGCCTTCAACTGATTAGCGATATCGCCGGACGAGGCGCTCGTTCCCAGAATCCTTCTGATGTCTGTTACGCTCTGCAGGAATTGACGCAATTGCTGATTGAGCGGACCGGCACCGAAGAGATCTTGTTCGAGCCTGTACCAATCGACCAGATCACCGGCCTTGAGCGGTTGCTAGAGGAACTGGATCTCGTTGATTCGTGCGCGCAAAGCATGGCGGCATCCGCTCAAACCTGAAAACTTGCAGGGTGGATGTACCGCTGGAGACATGCCTTGCGCCAGCATCAAGGCCGTCGGCGGTACCCTTTACCATTTTCGTACGACCGACATGGTCCCTTTATGGGGGCGAATGGATAGTTATTGAGGGTTGCCGGTATTTCACCCGCGCGCAAGAAGCCGGGCCACAATTTTCATTGACGGCGGAATACCGTGGTCTACTATCCGACCCTCCAAATCCCGTTAAGTGACCGTGTGGTCGCGTCACGGTGATCGAGAGATCGGCTAAAGCCAAAAAATACCTGCGTAAGGCAAAGAGCCGGCTGGCAGTAGATTTCGGAAAGGAGAGGAATGCTTTCGCAATTCATGGCGCAACGGATCGAGCACAGGAAGCTCGCTGCACTCACGCCCTACCCCAAGAATCCCTGGCGCCACTCGGACGCCCAGGTTGCACTGATTGCCGGCAGCATCGCGGCATTTGGCTTCAACGCTCCCATTTTGGTGGATGCAAAAGGCGGAATTCTGGCCGGGCACGGCAGGTATCTGGCCGCCCTGAAACTCGGTCTGGAAACGGTACCGGTAGTCATCCTGGATCACCTCGGCGAAACCGATGGGCGCGCCTACGTCCTGGCCGACAACAAGTTGGCTGATCTCGCTTCTTTCGACGGCGATCTGCTCCGGGCGGAACTGGCCGAACTAAGGTGCTCTGAGATCGACCTGGAACTACTGGGCTTCAGCGACAGCGAGCTGCGGGTGTTGCTTGCCGAGCTTGAGCAAGATGGAGCCTCGCAGACAGACTCTGCGGAAGAAAAAATACCCGAGGCGCCCGCGGCGCCAGTTACGCAGGCGGGTGATACATGGCTTGTCGGCAAGCATCGGTTGATCTGCGGCGACTGTCGAGACCGGGACGTGGTGCTTCGCCTGTTCGCTGGCGCTCGCGCTAACCTCGTCGTCACGTCGCCTCCATACGCAAGCCAGCGTCAATACGACGCGAGCAGCGGGTTCGTGCCGATCCCGCCCGAGAAGTACTCGGATTGGTTCCGAACCGTCGCGGACAATATTGCAGCCGTGTTGGCACCGGACGGTTCCTACTTCCTTAATCTGAAGGAGCACGCCGAAGACGGCGAAAGGAGCTTGTACGTGATGGACCTCGTCATCGCTCACAAGCGGCAGTGGGGATGGCGGTTTGTAGATACGTTCTGCTGGCGCAAAACGGATAATGGAGTGCCGGGGGGGTGGCCCAACAGGCTGAAGAACGCCTGGGAGCCAGTGTTTCATTTCTGCCGCCAGCCGCAAATCAGGTTCCGCCCAACAGCCGTGGGCCATGTCTCCGAGGACTGCTTCGACTACTCTCCCAACAATCCGACATCCACTTCCGGGAGTGGTCTGCTCGGCACCGGCGCACGCGGCTTAGCGGCCGGAAAACCGGGAACCTCGGATGACGATGGGCGTTATGCCGGCATCGCGCGACCGAGCAACGTCGTCGAAGTCAAATCCGAGACCAGCCAGGGTTCGCACTCCGCGCCGTTTCCCCGGGCCCTCGTCGAGTTCTTCGTGAAGGCATTCAGCGACGAAGGCGACATCGTCTATGACTGCTTCATGGGCAGTGGGACATCCATCGCCGCTGCGCACGTCCTCCGCCGGATTGGATACGGCTGCGAAATCTCGCCGGCTTACTGCGATATTGCACTCCGGCGCTTGATGGCACTCACCGGCCAAGAAGCGGTACTTCAGGAGACTGGCCAACCGTTTTCTGAGGTCGCCCGATCCCGCGGCATTCGGGTGGACCAGGACGCGAACGCGAAGTAGCAAGACACGCGCCGGACCGGGCATAACGGACCGGCACCGCACGACAGAAGCAAACGGAAGGTAGATTGAATATGGAAATCAGGACTAACATTGAAATAATACAATTGCCGATTGGGCGGCTGATTCCCCGAATTACTAATCCTCGTACGCACACACCGGAGCAGATCGGCCAGATCGCGGCATCCATGCGTGAATGGGGTTGGACCAGTCCGATCTTGGTAGGTGCCGACAACGACGTGATCGCCGGACATGCGAGGCTGCTCGCTGCTCGCCAACTGGGGATGGCCGAAGTCCCCACCATTCGACTTGCGTACCTTTCGGAAGCCCAACGTCGCGCTCTGGTCATTGCCGACAACCAGCTTGCGCTCAATGCAGGCTGGAGCGAAGAGACGCTACGCCTAGAATTACAGGCCCTCCGGGAAGATGACTTCGCTCTGAACCTCGTCGGCTTCGACGATGACGAATTAGCGCGACTGCTTGCCGCGGAAGACGCCACCACCGGGTTGACAGATGAAGACGCTGTACCCGAGGTTCCCGCAGCTCCTACCAGCCAGGCAGGTGATCGTTGGCGACTGGGCCCGCACGTCCTACTGGTGGGTGACGCCGCCAACGAGACCGATGTCGCGCGCCTTATGCAGGGTGATACCGCCGATATGGTGTTCATTGATCCACCTTACAATTGCGGCTACGAAGGGTATACCGAAGAGCACCTAACGATCCAAAACGACCGAATGTCCGGCATCGAGTTCAAGCAGTTCCTGGAGGCCGCGTTTCGCTCCTGCCGGACGGTCATCAAACCCGGTGCGTCGCTCTATATTTGCCATTCCTCCTCTTGGCAGCGCGAGTTCCAGGACGCCCTGGAGGCTGCCGGCTTCGAGGTCCGCTGCCAGATTATCTGGGCCAAGAACACCTTCGCCTGGGGATTCGGCCGTTACAAATTCCAACACGAGCCAATCTTCTACGCCCACGTGGCCGGCCAGAGCGATTCATGGTATGGCGACCTGAGTCAGAGCACGCTGTGGGCGGAGAAAAAGCCGCCGCGAATCGCCTGCATCCCACAATGAAGCCGGTGGAACTCGTCGAGCGCGCGTTGCTGAATAGTAGCAAGGCGGGTGATGTGATCGTGGACTTGTTCGGGGGATCGGGTACCACGCTCATCGCTTGCGAGCGTCGCGGCCGTGCGAGCCGGCTGATGGAAGTGGATCCACGCTATGCGGATGTCATTTGCCGGCGCTACCAGGAGTACACGGGAAATCTGGCGGTGCTTGACGACGACGGGAGTAGCTTCGACAAGGTCACGAGCGAGCGCCGTGAGCCCCAGACAATCCCAGGGGATTCCAGATGATCGGTCATGGCTCGAAATTCGGTCGGAAAAAGAGCAGGCCATCGCCGCCTTACTCTCGCACCGTAATGTGGAAGAGGCAGCCAAGGCAACCGGAATCTCGTCCGGGACGCTCAAGCGATGGATGCAGCTACCGGAATTCAAAGCTATCTATCTACAGGCCCGTCGGGAGATTGTGCTCCAGACCAATGCCAGGATGCAGCAGAACTCAGGCGCCGCCGCTTCGGTGTTACTCAAACTGATGGCGGACCCGGCTACTCCGCCGTCCATCAGGGCAAATACGGCGCGGTGCGTCCTTGAGGCCGCGAATCGGAGTCTCGAACTGGAGGACATCGAAGTTCGCATCGCACGCTTGGAGGAAAGCGAGCAGCGCGCTCGACGCGAAATTGATGAAGCCGACGAATTGGAGGTACGAAAGTGAGCCTTATACGCCCGTTATCGAAGCGAGTGAAGCGGCTGGAAGCTGCCCGGCGGAAGCAGGAGAAAGCGGTAGTCCGGGAAGCCTACATCGAGCCGTCACCGTTTACCGGACCGAAGCATCTCGAACTGAGCGGCCCCCCGGATGGTGGACGGTTCTACTTTAAAGAAGTGCCCGGCGTCGGGGCGCAGTTGGAAGATTTCGGACAATTCGGGTATATATGGGCGCCCACTTTCGATGAGGACAACTTTTGAGGTTACTTCAGGCTAATTGAAGATGGGCGTGGGCGAATCGTCGCTCAGTTAGATTGCATTCCTCATCGCCAGTTATTCGCCATTGTAGATTTACTAACAAATCCCTTGCCTTGGGCTCCGAACGGAGTGATTGATGGCATGACCGCGAAGAGCGCGGAACAAAGGAAGCTCAAAATGATTTTCACCATAGACGAACAGAACAACATCACGGCGTTTGGCTCCGCAGAAGAGGCGGCAACTACAACAACTACTCCGTTCGACAGCTTCAGTAGCGAGCAGGAGCTTGCGGAACTGGCCAAGGCTTGGCCAGCGGAGCGCTTGGTAGCCATCTGGAACAGCCTGCCTGGCGTCACTCCGATCAAGAAGTTCAAGGATTTCGCGACGGCAGCCACCCGGATCTGGAAGAGCATCCAGGGTCTGGGCGAGTCCGCAGAGCACGAAGCGCAGTCCGCGAAGCCGAAGACCGCACGTAAGGCCAAAGGTGGCGCACAGGCGGCCAAGGGCGCGCCTGTAACCGCCAAGGCGACCAAGAAGGCCACCGCTGCCAAGAGCGCGCCCAAGGCCAAACGGGCCGCCAAGACGGAAGTAGCCAGCACACCGCGCGAGGGCAGCAAGACAGCCCAGGTAGTTGCCATGCTACTGCGCAAGAACGGGGCCACTCTGGCCGAGATCATGGACAAAATGAGCTGGCAAAAGCATACCGTCCGCGGGTTCATGGCCGGCGCGATGAAGAAGGCTGGGTTCACCGTCGAGTCCTTCAAGCCCGCTGGCGGAGAGCGCACTTACCGAATCAACAAGTAATCTCGAACTCGTCTCCCCTTCCTGGCCCGCCACTTACCCTGGCGGGCTTTGTTGCATGAATCTCCAACTATTACCTTGCCTTTGAGCCGCCCCAGAGTGATCAATGGTCATGTATGAAAAACACCCATGATTCGATTCAGAACTTACCCCTCAAGAAAGCGAAGCAATCCAGACCCACACGCGGAGAGATCCTGGAAGGTATCGGCTACACACCGCTAACCTTTCCTGAGAACCTGCATGTGCCGGAAGCGGTACGCGCCGCAGAGGACCTGGCGATGCAAGATTACATCGTCGGTTGGACGCTGGGCCTCTGGGATTTCATCAATAATGATGAGGCCGCCACTGACCGCCAACCGGCAGGACAAGCCCGTGCGAAAGCATCTCCCTCTCGCGATCAGCCCAACGAGATCTCGCCGAAGGAGGCAAAGTACCCATTGGCGTACTTCACCCCTGGGCAATGCGCCCTATTGGACATGCCCAACCCGCATGGCTACACCCTCGGAGAGCGCATGCGGCGAGCCAAAGGGGCACGCTGTGCCCTACTGATCGCCGAGGAGCGCCAGCACAAAGCCCGCTGGTTCTACCTCAGCTTCGCAACTGGCTATGAATTCCTGGGTGCCGCCATTGTACGAGGCCATGGTTTCCTCACTTCAATTCAGCGCGCCTCTGATCTCAACATCAATCCCGGTGGCGAGGTCATGGACCGGCCACTTAACTGGAGGCACATGAAACGCATTCCCGTCGATCTTCGCAACCGCCTGCTGAGTAGGGAAGAAGTCGATACTCGGCTGGAGGTGCTTGGACACTAAGCCAGATCGCCTTGTCGTAAGCGCGAACGACGGGACCGATTGCATGGCCTGCTTTACCGTCCTCCTCGGCACTGGTGAGCGGCACACCGTCCGTCGCGGTGTCGAGGAATTGCGTACAGTCATCCGCGAGATCCACCTTGGCAGAGTCAATGGCTTTGACCGTGGAGAAGGGGAAACAACATGCCGAATAACATCATCTACTTTGAAGCACAGACGGGTATCATCCGCGACCAACCGTCCGCCGTCAGTAGCTTCTACCAGTACGCCATCCAGGTCAGGCACCGCGTGGAGCTGGAGGAAGCCATAGCCGCCGCGACTCCAGGGAGTAGCGAGTTGCAGTACGCGCCCGGATTCCTGCGCCGCTTGGACCACTGGGAGAGCGAAGCCAAAGGGCAGCACACCTACTACGTCGAAGGCTTCGGCCTGATTGGCGAAGCCGACCTCGGGCGTTTCCTCCCGAACTTCTCGCAGTTCATCACGATGGCTGGCGACGAGCAGTGGCAGGACATGCAGATCGGCGACAGCTTTGAAGGCACTGCGTTCAACAAGCCGGTGCGTCTCACAAGGAGATCCTGACTATGCCGAGTAACAAACGAACGGCGGCCGCCATCATGCGAAAGCCTCTTTCAAATGTTAGGAATACCAAAGCATGTAGGGGCGCCACATCCACCAACACGAGAAACGAGGCTACGGCGGCCACGAAGATGTCAAAGCTCACTCTTCTCGCGCCTTAAGTAGTGGAATGCTGCGCTGCCCAAGGCTAAGGGCTCAATGAACGTCTGCTACTTTGCCGTCATCGGGGGCACCTTGATAATATACATATGGAAGTTCTTGGAGTACGGCGTGTAGCCAGCGATGACGAGTTCCTGTCCCCGGTTAACGCGCATTTTCATCCACGCGCCCGAGCGCAAGCCCCCAGGTGGGTAAAACAGCTACCGATATAACCTGACAAGGTCTTCTTAGCGTTGGGTCTCTATCGGGAGTAGGCCCGCAACGCGGTTAGTGTGTGGCTCTGAGGGAATGGTCCCGCCTCTGCCGCTCGCAGGAAATCAGCTCAGCGTCGCTAGCGCCAGCCTGTCCTTCAATCAGAGTATCTCGGTAAGTTCTTCGCTAACACTCGGCCTTCGCGTCCATCGCACACCCAACCTCATTCATATGGGCATCTATAAGAAGCAGAAAACCAGCTTCGATGCCTCCTTACTCCCACCCATCCCGCCTAAAACACACTGTGCCAGTCGTATTCCGATGCGATGATGCCAGCATTGTAAACGCATAACGAGAGTCTCCTATCGATTGCAGGTTGTGGAGAGCCGCCGTCACACGATTCGGGGCGGAGGCTCTCTCTACATAAAAGTGGTGCCAACTGGTACTCGGCCCAATTCTCTATACGCCGCGAGGGCGTCACAACCGCGCGCCACTTCCGCTATCGGCGAGGTGGTTCAGCCATGCAAGCAAGTCCTCACGCCTGTAACGGACCAGTCCTCCAATCTTCAAAACTCTTGGCCCTTTGCGGATGAATCGCCAGCGGCGTACGGACGCAACGCTGACGTTCAAGTATGCGGCCACCTGCTTTTCATTCAGCACAGCGACTCCCGATTCTTTCTGGATGTCCAGTGGCCCGTGCATGGTCGTATTGATCACAGGTTGCTCGACCGACTGGCGAACCGACGTCTCTAGTTCTGCGATCCGCAGATTCAGACGTTCGATTTCTTTGAAGGCCAGCAGGTGCACTTCCCGCAGTAGCTCGATGAGCTTTGTCTGACTTGTGTCCATGTCATAAATTATGAGCGCGTGATGAGGACGTTGCTTACCAAAAAGCGGCCGTACGGGAATTAAGCCTGCCCTTTTGCCCGTTGTACCGACGAAGCCGCAGGGCAACAAGCGGGCGCGGTTGTAGGTGGTGGCGCCGCACATTCAACAACGGCACGGTGCTGTTCTCGCTTTGCGCTCGGGTCCGGGTCGTTTTCGTGCGCTTGAATGAAGTCCCAGGACCCAGCGTCCATGCGACTATGTAATCTCTTGCATGGAGCCGTCCTCTTTGGCGCGCAGTGCTTCCGGCATATGCAGGCTTGCTGAAAAAGTCAGCGGCGTGTAACCGCGCTCAAACGTGTCGCGACTGGCCTCTCGGTCCGCCCGCGCTGAATGACCTTGAAGAGGCGCAAAACCCCTTCCTCCTCCAGGAGTCCAAAGAATTGCAATGGATCTTCGCGTGCTCGTCAACCAGAAGATCACATCCTGCTAATAGCGAGGGCTATTATCTTTTTATTTTAACAGGCGGCGGCCGGTCTAATGAAAAGGGGACTGGCCGCCAGGCAGGGTCACAGTGCCCGTTTCATTTCTAGTTAAGTTAGTAAGGCTGGGATTGGGGCGGCCAACGTCGTCTTAAACGCTCTTGTGTGTCTACAGTCAAGGACAGTCTTACCACGACAGGTAACAAGCCGCTGCTCCGTTCTTGTAATACCCAAGTGTGCAGGTCCTGACTGAAGTCTATCGAGGCGAGGGGGTGATCAGGTCGCCAATTTGTCCGGAGGCATCGAAGTTGGCGACGTGTTTGATGGAAGCTTCGGCCTAATGGAACGTATACGTCAGCGCAGCCATTGATACAATTTCATGAATCCAGCCGTGGAGGGTGGCACCCGGAGACGCAGTGATAACGTTGCTGGGATGCGGGCTGATGTAGTCTCGTATCTCGGCCCGGAGATTGACGCTTGGACCGAGCCTGAATTTCACGCCGCCCCCGGCGCTGATCAAAGGTACGATTTCGCTGGTCTGGGTAAGTAGCGCGTACTGACTTAGCGGCTGATAGACCTGTGGTGTCCCAGTACCCTCGATCACCCTGGCCCCGCCACCTACGGCCAGGAACGGCCTGACGGGCGAATGGGGCGGACGTGCGTGGAGCAGAACATCGTAATGGATGAGGTGACTATGTCCGCTCATGGTTGCTTGTGTATTACCCTGGGATATCTTGAGGTTGTCGAAAAGCAACAGGTATCGGACTTCGCCTCCGAATATTTTGTTTTTGCCCCAATTGTCGCCCACGAGAGCACCCACGCCTGGGCCGGGCTGGAATCCGACGCTGGCCGAGCTTCCCCCCACAGTCGCCGTCGTGGAAGTCGCCGTGCCAAAGCCGCCTAATACTCCCAATTCGGCCGCGAAGCCGAACACTACCGAAGCTGCCGATAGCGCCACTGTCCTCACAAAAGATCCGAGCATAACCTGTTTCGCACCTCGCAACCGATTCAAGGATTGACGACCCTGACCTGTACCGTCGTGGACTGGCCACCCTGGGTGATGGTGAGCGGTAATTGAATCCCTCCGGAAATCCAATACGGGACCGCCGCAGTAATCTGATAGACTCCGACCTCACCGGGTAATAATCCAGCAGAAAGAAGATCCAGCGTCGCGACTCCAAGTGTGACAACAGGCGCATCCGTAACAACTGACGGAGGACTCGACGGTGCCGGGTCGCCGGCGGCGGGCTGGGGAGAAGTCGCCCCCAATCCCGTCGCCAAAATTGCCAGTACGTCCTGGGCGCGTATTGGGTTCGACAGAGTGACGAGCGAGTAGTTATCGTTGGCGCGGAACACATCCGGGAGACCAGTCAGCGGCCCGGCCGCGCCGCTTCGGAAAATTGTCGGGGCTGTGGGGTATACAGTGAAAGCGAAGGGGCTGCTGATTCCGCCTGATGTGATCACAACCATGGAGCCTTCGCCAGTTACGTCGAAAGGTAGTTGTGCGTTGATCTGCGTTGGCGAGGCATAGAGCAAAGGAATTGACTCGTTGTTCACCGAAATACAAGTGTTTTCCAATGTGGTGGGTAACGGGAATTGGCCAGCACCTTCGCTGGAGGCGCTGAGGCCGGTTCCGTAAATCGTGATCAGCCCGCCTGCCGCGACTGCCGAAGACCAATCAGCGGCGCTCTCCACTGCCAAGACGGCCGGTTGGGTGGCGGAAGACACGTCATAATTCCAGGAGAGAACGGTAAACCCGGAAGTTGAGAGTAGAACGATCGACTGCGCGTTAGGCAAAGGTGCCAGAGTCCGGGTGAATGGAAGAATGGTCTGGCCGACCTGACCTATTGGGATGGTCGTGAAGGCGGTTGCAAGAAACGGGGATTCCGCTGTACGCACTGGGCGTATTGCAGTCAGTTGCGTTAGATCAAATCGTTCGATTATGCCGGTTTGAGATTCCGGCGGGACGCTGAGAAAAAGGCCAAGATTCTGTGCCGTGCTGACACCGGAGGATGTGCCGCCCATATCATTGACTTGCCCAATTGGAACAAGCGCCTCGTTCAAAACGTTAACATCCACGGCAAACAGGTCATCGTTCAAGGCGGCGTAGGCTCCCGAGACTGCACTAAGATCGTGGCGGGACGCAACAAACCCGCATCCGGCCAAGGGCGGTGAGCATGTATCGGATAGCGCCTCATAAAGCGCCACCGTTCCATCTGGCATTGATAGGAAGATTACTGCACCGCTCGGAGAGGTGGCTAGAACGGTGCCCGTGGCATTGACGGCATTGATCAAAATGCCAAGTGTTGTTGGAGGCGAAGCCACTCGATTACCGAGATCGATAAGATGGACCTGTGCTGCCCCTATTGCCGGTGTAAACGGCGGGACGCCCCGGCTCGTGGCCAGAATCGCCTTATTGGAGACCGCAATCGATCTCGGAAAATATCCTGCCGGGAACAGAATCGACGGTAGCGAAGGCTGTAGGGCATTCAGGTCGAACACGCTGGCGAACTGGGAATTATCGTTCGTGACCATCAGATAGTTGTTATCCTGAGTGATGGCCATTTGAACCGGCGTATTGCCGGTGCGCATCGTCGCGATCTGATTAAAGGTGGTGGCGTCAAACACGAGTACCAGATTCTGGTTCTGCTGGATCACATAGAACCTGTTGCGGACGGGGTCTGCCAGCAGGTCAACAATGGTGCCCGGCACATCATATATAGTCCCCTGCTGATCCGGATCGCGGGTGTTGATCAGAAGGCGCACTGGAGCTGGGACATTGACCCCCAGTACGGAAGCGATTTGGAGCGGCACCACTGTAGTGCCCACTTGCGCCTGAAACGCGGTTACATCCACGTTGATGGCGACGTGCGCGGGGGTGGTACCAGATGCAGGTAAGATGGTGATCCCCGGTGTCGCCGTGCTGAGCGTAAAATCTGTCTGCCCGCCGCCTGGGTCAACGACATCGACATATTGCGTAATTACTCCCTGGTTACACGCGCTGGCCTTGAAAACCAAGTCTGCCTGCATAGCCTTGACACGGTGAACGGTTTGCATCGATCCGACGGGAAACACCGTCATGCCGCTGTTGGAGATCGCGTAGATAGTTTGAGAGTTACTGGTTAGTAGCGACTTGCCGCCAAGGTTTTCGCGCAATTGGAAGATCTCCCGCACCGTAAGGTTGTCCGAGTCCGCAACGTCCAGCAAAGGGGTATTGGCAGGCAGCATACCGGATGCTGGCGAGCCGAGGCTTGCTTGAATGGTGCCAGGGGCCACCTGTGCGTAGACAAACATGCAGTTCGGCCCACTGGTCGGCGGACATGGGAGAGTAGGTTCGGGTGCAAAAGCGAGGCTGCCCTGGTTGTAAACGCCTGGCGGGTATGGAAAATTGGCGAAGTCCACCAGGGAGCCAGGAGCCAGATTCACGTCGAACAGCGCCCATCCGGCAAGAAATTGCGAGCCATTCTGGTTGACGCTGACCACACGCGGCCCCAACGGTGGAGAGGAGAGTGCTCCGAGGAGAGTGAGCTTGCCCGTGGATATCTGGTATTGAAGAGCCAGGGACGAGCCTAATCCTGTGTCTTGCCACGTTACGGTGCCATCCGTGGTGGTTCCGCCGGTATCGTTCCATGACGGAGGAGCCGTACCATTACCGGACACACCCGCCACGACCACCTTCTGGATGTGTCCGGAGCCGTCTACAACCGTGTCGCCAAGCGCATATGCGGTTGAGGGTTGCCACGATGAGCCAGCGGCGTCAACTAAGGCATAGATGACCGTGCCGTCTCCTGAAACTCCGGCCGAAGCTTTCAAGATGTTCGGCGGAAATGTTGCCCATGGCACGGGCAGCGGTGTGGAACCAAGATTGAGCAAGGTCAATACTTGCAGTGTGCCGGAAGCCGGATTAAGCAGTCGAATGCCGTCGGTCGATATGACGAGCGCCTGTGGACTGTTTCCAAAGGCGACCGCTAGGACACATGCTCCGCCTGAATCCAGACGGGTTTGAAGACCCGAATTCACAAGATCAATCACGGTCAAGACTTGAAACTGTGGGTTCGCTGGGTCGCAGGGTGGGTTCGGAGGTTGATTCGGGTTTTGGTTCGAAGTCACGTTCGGAAAGGGGTTGTAGTGCCCGACAACGAGATAACGGCCATCAGGCGAGAGGGCCAGCGTGGATGGCTGCTGCGCCACCGTTATAGGTGACTTCAGTGAGTAGTTCGCCATCGAAACGACCTCGATACGATTGGCTGTGAAATTCGCGGCGTACACCACGCCCCGGCCTTGATCGAGGGCTATATCCGATACTTCACCGCGAATTTGGACGATGGACCCGAAGGTGCCAGCCAGATTCGTTCCGCTCAGGCCGATCAGCAACCAAGCTATGGCAAGGCCGCGACTGATCACATTTCGCATAGAACGCGACTCCTCCGGTTGATTCGACTGTTTACCAAGAAGCACAAAGATACTCGGATTTTCAACGAAAGCCAGCCATCCTTACGCGGCGGAGCCAGCCCCCCTTTGGGCACGCCTACTTCCAAAAGGTAACGATACCTCGCATTTATGCGGCTGCTTTACCGAGCCTTAGTCCAATATGATGTAAGCCTTTGAAATATTATGAGATCACTTGAAATGGCGCACTGCGGAGAAAGAAAAGTAGCCCGAATCAGGCCGGCGAGGTCGGATCCTGGGCTGTATACACCCGTTCTCACCGACTCGGATGTCGTGCTCAACCGGCCACACTTCATCCATTCTTAGGTAAACACGAATAAACCAGATATCCGCGTCGCAGCGCGACTGCACTCGGAGTCTCCGTCCGTATCTGAAGGTTGTACACCCACCGAGGTGCGTCCACGTTAAAGTGCTCAGTCGTCCGCCGTCGGAAGCGGGGGCACCTGGCACACCGAATTCGAACGCATCGCGGGAAGAGCATATCGGCCATCCGAATCGCCGAGCGAATGGCCAGGAAGGCAGGCTGGATTCGTTTGAGGTGCGTCCCTCCGACTTTGTATCTCTGAACATCCAAAGAGCCGTTTGTGAACGCAAACGCTTTGCGATTAGGGAGTTGTGTCCGTTTGGGAAAGGTCATTTGAGGGCCGCAGGAGTGTGCTCAGTAGTTTACAAATCGGAGGCGGTGTCTGCAGCCAGCAGCCACCGGCACCAGATAGATGGCCAATTCGTATCGTAAGATACTGAGTCTAAACGTGGCCGAAACGTATTTCGTATTGGCTCCTGAACTGCGTTGACAAGCATGTGCTGAAACGACTGATCCGTATATGGGTGTTGCTCTGCGGAGCGCTATTTGCACAACAAGTGCAGGGGTACTTGACTAATCAGCGAGTGGTTGATCTATTGTCGGTCGGAGTACGGACGAAAGAGATTTTCCGCATTATTGCCACGGCTCCGCAGGCCAATTTCAATCTGAGCCCAAGGGACACGGACGCTCTGATAAAGTTGGGCGTCTCGGAAGAGCTGATCAAAGCGATGGCGGCGCGCGAACGAGGTGTGCCCTTTACGCCCTCTGTCGCCAGTGCGCCGAGCGCGGTCTCACAAGGTTCTACCCCAAGTAGTGCCCAGATGGTATCCCAAGCAACCGTGCCCATGATGCGCGAACCGGATGTACCCCTTACGCCTTCTGCTCCCAATGCCGAGAGAACGCTTTCACAAGGTTCTACCCCAAGTAGTGCCCTGGTGGTATCCCAAGCAACGGTGCCCATGCTGCGCGAACCGGATGCAGCCTTTACGCCTTCTGCTCCCAATACCGAGAGAACGCTTTCACAAGGTTTTACCACAAGTAGTGCCCTGGTGGTATCCCAAGCAGCGGTGCCCATGGTCCCCCAAGTGGTAACTCATGGTGCCATGGCCAATGATGCCATTTTGAAAATGGTGAAGTCTGGATTAGGTGACGGCCTTATTATTCGCGTAATCCAGAGTCAACCTGGAGAATATTCGACCTCCCCGGACGATCTAGTAAGCCTTAAGCTAGCCGGCGTACCGGAAACAGTACTTGGCGCAATGGTGGCGAAGACCACGTTGGCGGGCTCCACCGGGGTAGCGGGTTCCCTCTTAGGTCTACACGATTCGGGAGCTACGCCAGTAGCTGGACTGATCTCAGCAGGTGATCCCAATGATCCGTTGTCTTCACACGATTCAGGGATTTGGATGTACAGCAGGGATGCCGAAGGAAGGCCGCAGATGGTTCTACTAGAGCGCGCTGCTTATGAAAGCGTAAAAACTGGCGGGTTTGCCGCCTATTCCTTGACATACGGGATCGCAAAGATCAAGAGCAAGGCGGTGTTGCCAGGACGATATGCTGGAATTAGAACCACTGACCAAAACGTAGTATTCTACTTTTATTTTGACCATAAGGCTGAGCTGGATGAAAGCAGTTTTCTCCACACTGTTTCCAATCCTGGTCAGTTCTCACTCGTGAAGCTCGCAGAAAGAAAGGCAACCCGCGAAACCCTCACTGGCGAGTTTGGTATTGGTCTGGGATGTCTACAGGCACGGATGAAAATGCTCGGATTACGTTTAAGTCCGATAAGATACGAACCGGAGTCTATAAGGTAACACCAAGCGTGGTATTGCCTAATGGAGAATATTGCTTCCTGGCATTGGGACCTGATAGAGCCGCCAATATTTATGACTTTGGGTTCGGGGCAGGAATGTAGTGGAAGTGCTGAGGAAGCCATGTCGGTGTCCACTCCCGGCTTCCCCTGTGAACACCAATTCACTGTTTCACCTCACCGTACACCACTAAATAGCCGAAACTCAGCGCAGCCAGAACGGCAACAGACGTGCCTCTTCCTGTGGTATGAAAGCGCTTCGATCACTCCTTCTCCTGTCTTTCCTTCCGTTCCTCAATCTTGCGCAGACGCGCGACTTTGGCCCGTTGACGAATCAACGCGTGATTCAGCTCGTCCAGAGCGGCGTTAGTGCCGATGAACTGCTGCGGGTGATCCAAATAGCTCCAGCCGTAACCTTCAGCCTAACGCCGGTTGACGCCGACCAACTCAGGCGGGCAGGCGTCTCCGAGGAAACGATCAAGGTGATGGCAGCGCGGGAAAGTAGGCGCCCGTTTGTCACCGAGCAGCTCAGGCTGGCAAGCGTCTCCGAGGAAACGACCAAGATGATGGCGACGGAAAGTGGGCGCTCGTTTGTCGCCAGCCACACGAGGGTCGTTCAAGCGATCGCCGTGGTAGAGCATGGGTTCGACGTCACTTACAACGGTGGCTCACTCCCATCGCTCCGGCCGGGCAGCCGGTTGGAGCTGTATATCGATGGCGTTCAGATTCGATTCTTCGCGCGGAGGTGAGACTGGCGGGGCTGGCGCCGTTGCCGTAATCGAAGTTGCGCAGGGTAGTCAGGACACCGGCGGGCGTAACTTCGAAAATCGTGCCGCAATTATCCCTGGTGCTGCAGTTGAAGTCGCGGTCCCGCACGACAACCATCACCAATGCTGCGAACTCAAATGTTATACCTGCAGGGCCGCTATCCTACCAAGCCATGGTCGTTGCGGCGTTAACCGACAACCTGGCGTCGGCGTGTCGGCGGGATGCAACGGTGTGTGCGACCGGGGAGGTCTTTTGGATGCAGACCGAACCCCCACCAATTGGGCGGTTCCTGGAGGCACCATCGCCAGCGGAGCGCCCGCCAGCATCGTCTGCCTCCCTCGCCCCTGGCCGGATTCTCGGCACCGTGCGTACGAACTTGTCGCTGCCTGACCAAGCATTCCTGACCCTGCAGGACGAAGCCTTGCTCCTTTATCAGGAAGGAATTCTTCATCCGGCGGCGTTGCTTTCTTTGTCGAATCAGGTACTGATGCAGAACGTGAAGCTGGGGCCCTGGATTCACGTTGCCAGCGAACTTTGTCATTTCAATCTTGCAAAGGACGGAGATCAGCTTGCCGCCCGCGCCCTAGTAAAAGAATGCTTTGAACGGAAGGGCCATCAATTCGTTGTGCTGGACATCCTGATGGTCGCAGGCGGCAAACGCGTTATCCAACATGTGCGGCACACGGCTATCTACGAGCGTCGCAGCGGTCCCTCGCCCATCGAATCCGCATGAGTATCCCTGATTCACTTAAGGCAGCCGCCGTGCCGGCCGCCAGCGTCCCACAGCGCAACGTCCGCGGCGAACGACGCGGCCAGGGACGCGCACGCTCGACGATGAGCTACCGCGCAAAGTGGCAGGGCATGCCGATCGGAACATTGAGCGCAAGGAGGGTACGACGCTCAGGAATAGATCGACGATTGACCAGCTACAAATTGCGTTGCTACAGTAGGCAGCATGTTCCCTTACGACGCGGCGCTCCTCGCCGCGGTCCAGATGCCCCCTCAATCCATCGCCGACGTCCTCCAGACCATGCAAACGATCGGAGGCACCTGCATCGACGGTGATGGCCTGAAGTGGTTCAACTGGCTGTACCTCCAGGTGACCCAGTCTGTTGAAACGCGGGTCGGTTCTGGCGGATTCAGTGATCCCACCTGGCTTGCCGAACTTGACGTACAGTTCGCGCGTCTGTACTTCGGCGCCCTCGAATCAGCCCTTCGGGATCAGTCGAGCCCGAGCTGCTGGCAGGCCCTATTCGAGCGCCGCGACCAAGCAGCCGTCGCTCGCATCCAGTTCGCCCTGGCGGGCATCAACGCTCATATCAATCACGATCTTCCGCATGCAATTGTTGCCACCTGCCAAGTCACCGCCACGAACCCGCAACACGGCGGCGAACAATACCAGGATTACACTGCGCTCAACAGCAATCTCGACAGCCTCATCGAATCCGCCAAGCGCACATTGCACGTCCGTCTTCTGGGCGATCCGCTCCCGCCCGTGTCTAACCTGGAAGATACTATCGCTGCCTGGAGTGTAAGTGCCGCGCGTGAAGCGGCTTGGCAGAACGCGGAACTCCTCTGGCATCTCCGCGCCGTGCCGCCGCTTTCTGCGACTTTCATGGACACCCTCGATGGCCTTACGACTGTAGCCGGCAAAGCTCTTCTGGTCCCAGTCCCCTAACGGATCGACTCCAGCCTGACAAACGGCTCGGCCCCATCCGTGCCGCCTCCGAAATTGTGCAGCACGCGCTCGGCCCACTCCCCCTCCCCTTGCGGCTCGCCCGGCCTGCCCACCGCGACGAACGGTCCAATCCTGGAGAGTTCGCGCGCCAGTGGTGCCCATGCAAGCTTTTGAAAGCTTTTTTCAAATGCTTGGAGCGAGAAGCCGCGCCGAATCCATGACATGGCAGTAGGGCGGACCCGCAGGCATTACATTTCAGAGAATTGTTGTGGCGATGGCTATGCGTGAGGTTTCGGCCAGAAGCAGAAAGGCCCGCCGCAGCAGTGTCGGCGGGCCAGGAATGTGGGAGCGCTTGATGCTACTTGTTGGAAGTTAAACGGCCCGTGCGGGCGGGTGACGCAAAATCAGCTTGCTTTCTGACTGACAGAACGCGCACGTCGCGTCACCATGCCGTAATGACAGTGTGTAGTGGCGTAATGACTAATGCCGTGGGCTTGCCCTGCTGGTTGTCAAGACTCACTTATAATAGGAACGAAATCAGTCACCAGAGAGCCCAAATTGGGAACTGAAACAAAGATTTTCGATCCTCGGGATGCCTGTACAGGGTCGGGTGGTACTGAACTGCTCGATGCAAGCGTAGTATGGCGAACTGAGCAATGGTGGATGTACCTCGCGGGCCAGGCCGACGGATACGGGGCTACAGATATCTACAGCGCGTCACTACCTTCTGGAGTGCCGCTCTCCGGTACCGGCTGGATACTCACGCGCGACGCGACGGGAAAGCTGGCGCCAGTGGCAGAGCGGAGCTTGAGTTGGGCGTGGGATGGCAACGGCGGACGCCACTGCCCGTCGTATGTAAAGGGATGGGAGCCCACCAAAGGCGAATGGGTTGAACGCATCTACTACGCGGGCGCGGCTGATAACCTCTGGGGACCCTACACGATCGGCTTTCTGCAATGGGCCGGGGACAAGTGGATACATCAACCGGGACCAGCCTTCGCTGCGAATGAAGACTGGGAACACGGAAGCGTCTACGAACCAAACCTCATCTACCACGATGGCAAATGGAGGATGTGGTACGTCGCCGGATCGAACCAGGAGGATTATCTTGTGCACGGCTACGCAGAAAGCGAAGACGGTAGCACTGGCTGGAGCAAGCATGCGGTCTTTGCGCCGCCCGACATGAAGATGTTCGATTTTTGCGTTCGTCAGCGGGGGAACGCATTCGACGCTATATTCGCACGCGTGTCGGTCGGAGAAGGCCCACCGCCGCCTGAAACTGGATTGTGGTGGTGCACAGCCAGCAGGCCATCGAGTAGACTGGCTGACTGGAGTCAGCCAGTCCAGATCATGACAGCTGAAGATCGCGGGTGGCACTCCGGCCCATGGAAGCCTTCCTTTCAGTTTGACGAGCAAATTGGGGAGCGCGCATTCGTGTTCTTTGACGGGCTCTATCGAACGAGCGATCCCGGTCCATTTCCGTTCGCGTTCACCCTCGGCTGCATTGAGACACATCTTGTCGCAGCGTCACTGTGATAGGCGAAGTCGACCTGGCGTAGATCGAGTTGCCCGAGTACTCTGCCGTTAAAGTGTTGGGGCCTGTGAGATGGGGCGGGGCGAATAGGTAATCGCTACAATCGCTACCATGAGACTATTTCAGAAATCACCAGACTTTTCGGCTCGCGGGCTAAATCCGGGCCTTTCAGCTTCGTAACGGTGTAAGAACCTTTTCCCAGACGCATACACGCAACGGCGTAGCTACAATGAAATCAGTCGTTATGCCTGCCGTGAAAGAGCCTGAACCGCGACGCCATCACTATGTTCCGCAATGCTGGCTCGCTGGTTTTACAGATACAGGAGAAAAAGATGGCATGCTCTGGGTGACCGACTTAACACGACGAAAGCAATGGCAGGCCAGCCCAAATAACGCCGGCCACATTCGGGACTTCTATCGCTTGTCGGACGAACAACTCGAACCGGTAATGGTCGAAAAGGCCTTTGCGGATATCGAAGGAGCGGTCGCGCCAATCCTTCGGACTCTTGATCGGGAGCAGCGCGCGCCAGGCATGGAAGAATTCAGTGCCCTACTGCCGTTTATTGCACTTCAGTGGGCGCGCGTCCCTGCGTTTCGCCCTATCGTTTTGAACGTTTTCGATTCAGTTGCGCGTGAGAAGTTGGCGGCGGACTTGGAGACCAAGGAAACTTGGATACGTGCCTTGAAACAGGTCGGAATGACAGAAGATGCGCCTGGGGCAGCGTATGAGGGCATGATGGAATTTCACCGCGACGGGCAGTTTTCGCTGAGCGTGCAGACCGATTGGTATGTTCAGCAGACTTTCAAGGCGGCCGAACACATCCTGCCTACTCTAGCTGGCCGGTCCTGGCGTATTGCGGTCAGCCCCAGCGGCAGTTTCATTGGTTCTGACAATCCGGTTATCCTGGACGGGCCGAAAAACGAGATGAGGGGATTCAAGAATGCCGAGATCATTACGTATGTCCTCAGCAGGCATGTGGTGCTTTGTTCGACGCTCCCACCGGAGCCGCCTCCGTTCGTGAACCGAAAGTATATCGCACACCTGAATAGGCTCTTGGTGCTACGGGCTGAACAGGTGTTTTCCACCGTCCGAGATTTCTGCTGGCTGGACGAAAACAACAAGTACCAGACCGACTGGACACTTTTCTCGAAAGAGAAGATATTAGCTGCGGCTCCCCCTTAAGCGATTGCGCGGCCCCGAAGGCATTACATTTCAGAGAGCGCTGTGGTGATGGCTCTTGATCCATCCGTGAAGCAAGCGGTCGCCCTCCGACACCCTGATAGAACCAGCATTTGCCGCATGCGCTAATATATTAGCCATCCCTCCAAAACCCTTTCAATTCCTTACATTCACCTCCCGAGGTGACCCACCCCAGAATCGAAAGTGGTTCTCGTGACACGCCAGTCGCCGCCGAAGTGTCGGCGGGGCGACCGCTTACGTCACGGATCGACGTGGGAATCGAAGCAATCGCTTACGTCGCGGATGGATCAGGTCCCTCCCACCGATTTGGGAGAGCTGCTCGATCTGACTGTCCATTCGATCCACAATCAAGGAGAATCCCCACTCGAATTCGGCGCGCAGTTCCTCGAATCCTTGCGAGATAGCGCCTTCGATACGCTGCATTTGCTCTGTTTGCAACCGAAGCTCTGTTAGCTGCTCCTGGGCGACGCTGAGCGCTTTCGTTTGGAGTCGGACATTTTTCCGTTCGGCGCTGCTTCCGGCCCCAATCGTGTAGCGGACACAGGCGGGCCGCATGCGCTATCAGCAGGATTACAATGCCGGGAAGGTGGGGAAGACGGTTTACAGCCGATCCAGGAGGAATCTGGCCATCGGACGCCCCAAACGGATCTTCAACCGGGAGAGGGTTATCGAACTCCGGCGCAAAGGAGCCAGCATTCGGGCCATTGCAAAGACGCTAGGCGTCGGCGTTGGGACCGTTGCCGGGACGCTGCTGGAACGTGCCAAAATATCGTAGCGAGCATTTGGAACAGGGGTGCCCGGCAGTCGCAGTCTCCTGCTTAATCCTGCGCCTGGCCATCGGCGGTGGGCCCGCACTCCCCGCGAGGGAGAGCGCTACACTACCAGGTGGATAACTTCCGAGTGTGCCGTAACCCAGGACCTATGTGCTTTCCGTTCAGCTACAATTAGCTGGTTCACTCACATGGCGTTGTCCGCAGGCGACAAGCTTGGCCCGTATGAAATCCTTGGGCCAATCGGTGCGGGCGGAATGGGCGAAGTGTATCGCGCGTACGATCCACGGCTCGGGCGCGACGTGGCCATCAAAGTCTCCGCGCAGCAGTTTAGCGATCGCTTCGAGCGCGAAGCCCGCGTGATTGCCGCGCTGAACCACTCCAACATTTGCCAGGTATACGATATCGGCCCGAACTACCTGGTCATGGAGTATATCGCAGGGACGCCGCTCTCTGGTCCCCTCCCTCTTGATCGGGCGCTCCGCTACGC
>Ga0302325_10002047_pt1 | contig 49790 bp, 44 predicted proteins | sample Palsa_T0_2_FD_201948 | JGI IMG/M metagenome (GOLD analysis project Ga0302325, IMG submission 201948) | Peat permafrost microbial communities from Stordalen Mire near Abisko, Sweden - Palsa_T0_2 | ecosystem: Environmental > Terrestrial > Soil > Palsa > Peat permafrost | place: Sweden: Abisko...
ACCGCCATTGCTGCGTCAGATCGGGCACATTCGCGTCTTTGCTGCTCTGGCCGCGGTCGCCTCCACCGCGGTCCTTATTCAAGGCACCTTCATCAACCCGGCGGTGTGGGCCGCGATGCGTCTCGTGTCAGGGGTATGTTTCGCAGGAATTTATGTGGTCGCCGAAAGCTGGCTGAACGACCGAGCCACCAAGGAGAATCGCGGGCGGTTGCTCGCCATATACATGCTGGTACTTTACGTTGGACTCGGCGCCGCTCAATTCCTGCTCATTGTCTCAGATCCCACTTCAGCCACGCCGTTCATGCTGGTCTCAATACTAATCACCCTCGCATTGGTTCCAATCGTGGTGTCGGCACAGCAGATACCGGAACGCGCCATGCCTTCGAAGGTTCGATTGCTGGATCTGTATCGTAATTCGCCTCTTGGTGTGGTCGGGTTGACCATGTCGGGACTGATCTCTTCGATCATTTTTTCGATGGGACCTGTCTATGCTCGCCTGAGCGGGCTTCAGACCCACAAAATCGCCGCGTTCATGGGTGTCAGCATTCTCGCCGCCGTTCTCACTCAGTATCCGATCGGCAGGCTGTCCGATCGAATGGACCGCCGCACCGTGATCGCCAGTGTCTGCATCGTGGCGACGGCGGCTGCGAGTACCATCGCGTTGCTCCATGCGATCCCCGATGCATTATTGGTAATACTCGCAGCCCTGTTCAGCGGCTTCGCGCTGACGCTGTATTCGCTCTCGGTGTCACACGTCAATGACAAGCTCGAGCCCAACCAGATGGTCGCCGCCAGTAGCGCGATTCTGCTTCTCAATGGTACCGCCGCGGCGGCGGGTCCTCTGCTTGCGGGAGGATTGATGGGCGTCTTCGGACCGCATGCGTATTTTGCAACGCTGGCGACGCTCACCGCTCTGCTGCTGATCTACGATGTATGGCGAAAGTCGCGCCGGGGGCCGGTTCCACCTTCGCTGAAGGCGCCTTTTGTCCGCTCGCAACCCAGAGCCTGAGAGCCCCCCGGCAGGCGATTAGTTGATCGATGCGCGCAGCGCTTTCGCTACTTCGCTCGCAATATCGTCTTGAACCGCCAATTTGTCGTCGAACGGCCGATCATAGGTTTCGGTCCATACTACGAAGCCGTCGCTCGCTCGAATCAGCCGCGCCGCCGCCCGCAACGTCGTACCTGATTGGCGGACGCTGCCGTCGAGCACATAGGCTACGCCGAGGGACTTGGCAATATCTGCAACGGTTGCCTTCTTACCCTTGAAGTAGAACGAGGAAGTCGGCGCCGGTACTTTAAGACCGGGAATCTTGCTGAGCTCGTCGATCAGCTCTTCGGTCATGCCATCGGCAAAATATTCCTCACTCATCTTCTCGCTGGTCAGATCGAGAAATGGCAGAACGGCAACGGATTTCTGCGGCACCGCAACGGCGTGCTCGTTCGCGACATTGCGATGAGAGATGAAATAAACCGCCAGAACGAGGCAAAGTGCGGCGCTGACTGCCCATGCGGCAACCGTCCAGGGGCTCCAGCCCCGTGAGGACGTTGTGATCGCCGGGTCTGCGGCGGCGCTGCCGCTAGACGGTGAAGGAGCATTCGGTTCAATGGGCTGATCTTCCCAAGGACTGACGGCCGCCACCATTCGATACCCGAGCCGCGGCACGTTCGCAATGTAAGCAGGTTCTTTGGCGTCGTCTCCGAGCTGCCGGCGAAGAGAAGCGACAGCCTGATACACGGAGTCCTGAGTAACGATGACACCCGACCAGACCCGATTCAGCAATTCCTCAATGCTGACCACCTCACCGGCGCGTTCCGCGAGGCATAGCAACAGCCGCATGGTCCGTGCTTCCAGCGAAACGACTTCTCCTGGGCGCGAAATCTGACCCAAGGTCGGATTGACGCACCAGGCGCCGACGCGCAGCAGGGTTGAGGTTCGTTGATCCATGGTGTTGCGGCAATTGGAATGCCGAAAGTATAGCGGTGAATCGCCGGCAAAACCTGCCCTCTGCCCTGTCGCATTAGCCTCGCGCCCGCGATGCCCGGCACGCCATTCAGAACTATTCAGTGAGATTCAGGCCTGATTCAGAACTCCATTGATCTCCAGCGGCCATAGTGCGCCGGATGCCGTCCATCGAAAATCCTCAACATGCCAGGAGTCTATTTTTATGATTCGTCAAATCGCCCTCGCTGCGTGGTTCGTTCTCGCCCCATTGCCGCTGTATGCGGCCACCTACACGCTCGAATCGGACTACACCCAGGGGATAGTCCGGTGGAATCACCTGGGCTTCTCGACTCCCGTCGCGCAATTCGGTAGTGGTCAAGGAACCCTGGAATTCGATCCAGCCAATCCAACCAAGTCGTCCGTCTCGGTCACGATTCCACTGGCCAGCCTGAACACGGGCGTGCCGGACCTCGATGAGGAATTTCGATCGACATTCTTCTTCGAAACCGCCAAGTACCCGACGGCGACCTTCAAGAGCACCCGGGTGGAAGCCGGCCAGATGCCGGGGCATTTGCAGGTGAGCGGCGAACTCAGCCTGCACGGAGTGACCAAACCGCTCAAGCTGGACGTCACCGTCCTCAAGGTCGGCACAAACCCGAGGACCAATCTGCCGACCGTCGGCTTCGCGGCGACGGCGACACTCATGCGCTCCGACTTCGGCCTCGGCAAATTCGTGCCCCAAGTCGCCGATGAGATCCAATTGCAGATCACCGCCCAGGGAGCGGAGGCGAAAGCGTATGCCGACTATCTGAAGCAGCAGGCGGCGGAAAAGAAATAGCGGTACGGGATCGCGCCCAACCCAATGCGGTTACACTGATGGAAATTGCCTGTCGCTTCAGGTTCCAGGTGAAACGCAAAGGAGGGTTTCATGATCGGTTACGCCACTCTCGGCACCAATAATCTCGCGCGCGCGAGAGAGTTCTATGACGCGCTGTTGGCCGAAATTGGGGCCAAGCGGCTGATGGAGTCAGCGCATGGCTTCACCATGTATGGGGTCAAATTCGGCAGGCCGGCGCTTGCAATCACACCGCCCTACGACGGCAAGGAGGCGAGACCCGGCAATGGCAACATGCTGGCGCTCGTTCTCAGTGAGCGGGCAAAGGTCGACGCGCTCTATCAGAAGGCCTTGGAACTAGGCGGGTCGGACGAGGGCCCGCCCGGCGTACGAGGTGAGGAAGGCCCGCAAGCCTTTTACGCAGCTTATTTCCGAGATCCCGAAGGAAATAAACTGTGCGCCTATCGCGTCGGGCCGAAATAGACGCTTGCCTCGGAGCCACACCCTCTTTGGTGTCATCGCCTGCGTGGCGCTGCTTTGCAGCTGCGCCAGTGAGACGCCGACGCCGGCACCCATCGTGAGCCCTGCCGAAGCGCACACTCTCATTGAACAATCGCTGCCGCGCAGCGTGTCCGATCGGACCGGCTGGACCGCCGACATGTACGCTGCCTTCACCGTACTGACCGTCACTCCGACCCACGAAAATATCTGTGCCGTGGTAGCGGTCATCGAACAAGAGTCGGAGTTCCATGTCGATCCCGTGATTCCCGGGCTCGGCGCCATCGCCAGACGGGAAATCGAACGGCGTGCCGATCACGCGCACGTGCCGCTGATGATCGTCAATGGCGTCCTGCAATTGAAATCGTCCGATGGACGGACCTATGGCGATCGGATCGACAAGGCGAAAACCGAAAAGGACCTGAGCGATGTCTACGAAGACCTCATTGCGTCGGTACCCTTGGGAACCACGCTTTTCGCGGAGCGCAACCCGATTCGCACGCGCGGCCCCATGCAGGTCAACGTCGCGTTCGCAGAACAGTTTGCGTCCGCAACACCGTATCCCTATCCGGTGAAGGTCAGCATCGCGGACGAGGTATTCACGCGCCGCGGCAGTGTGTATTTCGGCATTGCTCACCTGTTGGATTACCGCGCTCCGTACGATGAGTATCTGTACCGTTTCGCCGACTTCAACGCCGGCCAATACGCCAGCCGCAATGCTGCATTTCAAAACGCAGTCGGGGTGGCTACCGGCATTGGGATCGATGCCGACGGCGCGCTGCTGCCGCATGACAGCGATACGAATAGCCCGGGCCGCACGGAACTCGCGGTGCGGGCGTTGGGGCCGCGTCTGCGCATGGGCGACGCGGCCATTCACGCTGCTCTTGCGCAGGGCAAGACCAAGGACTTCGAAGCGACGCCGTTGTATCAGCGCGTTTTCGCAATCGCCGATCAAACGCTCGGCAGGCCGGCGCCGCGCGCCCTGGTGCCGCAAATCAAGCTCTTGAGTCCGAAAATCAAGCGCAGTCTGACCACGGATTGGTACGCACACCGGGTCGATGCGCGATTCAAGCGATGTTTGAGTTCTTAGCCTATGTTCAAACGGCCAGCGCCGTCGCCTCGCTCGATTCGGGCAACCGCGCGCGCTTTTCCCCAAGCTTGCGCTCGGCGCTCGGCGGGTATCCGAACTGAGAGCGATAACACTTCGAAAATTGCGGCGGCGACTGAAAGCCGCAAGCTGTGGCGATATCCATGATCGGCATCGAGGTTTGCAGCAGCAATCCGCGCGCACGGCGCAGGCGCATTTCCACATAGTAGCGCTTCGGCACGCAGTTCAAATCCCGCTTGAATAGGCGCTCGATCTGACGGCGCGACAAGCCGGTGGATTTGGCGATCATCTCGAGCGAGAGCGGCTTCTCGATATTCTCCTCCATCAGCTGCGCCACCCGGATCAAGCCACGATGCGACACGCCAAGCTGCGCCCGCAGCGGAATGTACTGGCGATCCGTGTCATTGCGGACCCGATCGACGATGAATTGCTCGGAAACCAATTGTGAGATCCGCGGGCCCAATTTCAGCTGAATGAGATTGAGCATCAGATCCAGAGGCGCTGTACCGCCTGAACAGGTGTACCGATCTCGATCGATGGTGAACAGCTGGTCGCTGATTCGTACCCGCGGGAACTCCTCGCGCAGAGCCGAAAGATTCTCCCAATGAATCGTCGCGCTGAAATGATCGAGTAACCCTGCGCGCGCGAGAGCATAGCCGCCGGTGCACAGCGCCCCGAGCGGCACGCGCCGGTCGGCCAGCCGCCGCAGCGCGGTGAGTAGCGCCGGCGATACCGATTCGCGAACATTCACACCGCCGCAAACGAATAAAATGTCGACGTTTCCCAGCTTCTCTAGAGCGCCCGTCGGATTCAACGTGAGCCCGCTGCTCGCCTCCGCTGCGAGCCCATCGATGCTGATCACCGACCACTCATAGATCTCTTTGCCAACCAGCCGATTCGCCATGCGCAGCGGTTCGAGCGCATTCGCCACGGCGATCAGCGAATAATTTGGCAGTGTCAGAAACGCGTACCTGCATTTGCGCAACACAACGGGCGGTTCCAAGAAGCCTCCACGAATCTGAAACATGGCGATCTTCGCTATTGTGCCACCCGGCTCGGCTCTTGTCATTTACCGACAGGAATGTCGTATTTGGGACAGAAACGCGGTCACACGAGGGCGGGAGAATGGCGCGTCACGACAAGCCGGCGACGCAAACTGATCAGCCCTGATCACTTACTGTGACCATACTAATGTGCATACGAATCGGGGAGATTGGGTATGGACGAGCCAAGCACGCAGACCAGTCATGCGCGACGCCCCAGCGGGCGCGATGCGAAGCGGGCTGCCCGAACTGCCCGGGCGGCGGCCTCGATTCCTTACATCACCCGCAAGATCCCCTACTACGAAGTCCTGACCGAAGAAGGACTGACCCTGATGGAGCACAACGCCGATACCATACTCGAGGAGATCGGCATCGATTTTCGCGACGATGCCGAGGCGCTCGAGATCTGGAAGGCCGCCGGCGCCGATGTCAAGGGTGAGCGCGTGCATTTCGCACGCGGCATGTGCCGGGCGCTGGTACAGCGCACTGCGCCGCGGGAGTTCACTCAGCATGCGCGCAATCCGGCGCGCAGCGTGGTGATCGGCGGCAAGAACACCGTCTTCGCTCCTGCCTATGGCTCGCCCTTCGTGCGCAGTTTGGACGAAGGCCGCCGCTACGCTCGAATCGAAGACTTCCGCAATTTCGTCAAGCTGGCCTACATGGCGACGTCTTTACATCATTCCGGCGGCACGATTTGCGAGCCCGTCGATTTGCCCGTCAACAAGCGGCACCTCGACATGGTGTATAGCCATCTGAAATACAGCGACAAGGCGTTCATGGGCTCGGTCACGGCGCCCGAGCGCGCCGCCGACTCGGTCGCCTTGGCGAACATCGTGTTCGGCGAGGAACTGATGGATCCTTTGACCGGCCGTCCGAAAACCACCATCATCAATCTGATCAACGTCAACTCGCCGATGACTTACGACGCAACGATGCTCGGCGCCGCGAAAGTCTACGCGCGCGCCAATCAAGCCCTCATCATGACGCCATTTATTTTGGCGGGCGCGATGTCGCCGGTGACGGTCGCGGGCACGGTCGCTCAAACCTTTGCCGAAGCCCTTGCCGGGCTGGCATTCGTGCAGCTGGTCAATCCGGGCGCCCCCGTGGTTCTCGGCAGCTTCGCCTCATCGATCTCGATGCAATCGGGCGCACCCACTTTTGGTACGCCAGAACCTGCGTTGGTGCTGTACTCGATGGCTGCACTGGCCCGGCGGCTTGGCGTGCCTTTTCGTTCCGGCGGCAGCCTCTGCGCCTCGAAAATCCCCGACGCGCAAGCAGCGTTTGAATCGGCAAACACGTTGCTGCCCACCTGTCTCGCGGGGGTGAACTTCGTGCTCCACACCGCGGGTTGGCTCGAAGGCGGCCTGGCCATGGGCTACGAAAAATTCGTCATGGACGCCGATCAGGCCGGCATGATGCACACGCTGCTCGCGGGCGTGGATTTATCGCCGAATGGCCAAGCCCTCGATGCGATGCACGAAGTCGGACCCGGCAAGCATTTCTTGGGCTGCGCCCATACTCAGGCCAATTTCGAGAACGCGTTTTATCGATCGCCGTTGGCTGACAACAACAGCTACGAGCAATGGGAGGCCGAAGGCTCGCCCGACATGACCAAGCGTGCCAATGCCCTATGGAAGAAGCAGCTCGCCGACTATGTTGCCCCGCCCATGGATCCCGCGATCGATGAGGCGCTTCTCGACTACATCGCGAGGCGCAAGGCACAGGCGCCCGACTCAAACGTCTGATGGAGCACGCGCCTCGGCGCGGTAGATTCTTCCCCAATCCGGGAGAAAAAAAGGCGACAATGAATCGATGAGACTGACTCTTGCGCTGATCGCCGTACTCGTTTGCTCGACCGCCTACACATCCGGCTTGCCCGCGCACGAACATGCGCAGTCCGCGGCTCCGGTCAGCGTCGGAATGGGCACGACCCGCTTCCCGACGTCAGGCACACCGCGGGCGCAGCACGAATTTCTTCGCGGATTGCTGCTCCTGCATAGCTTCGAATACCCGACGGCGCGCCAGGCCTTCGTCGCGGCGGAGCGCATCGAGCCTGGTTTTGCGATGGCTTATTGGGGCGAGGCCCTCACCTACAATCAGACCCTCTGGGGAGAGCAGGATCTTGATGCGGCACGCGCCGCACTGTCGAAATTGTCCGCGACCCCCGAGGAGCGGGTGGCCAAGGCGGGGACAGCGCGCGAGCGGGATTACGTGGCATCGGTGGAATTGCTGTACGGCAGCGGCGATAAGACTCAAAGAGATGCGAACTACAGTGCGGCCCTTGGAGCGCTCTCACGTACGTATCCAGAGGACCTCGATGCGAGAGCGCTGTATTCACTGTCCATCCTCGGATTGACCAACGGCACACGCAACGTCAAGAACTACATGCTGGCGGCTTCCGAAGCCGAAGCGGTATACGATGTCGACAAGCATCATCCCGGCGCCCTGCACTACCTCATCCATGCCTACGATGATCCGATCCACGCGCCGCTCGGACTTCGCGCCGCACGCCTGTACGGCAAGGTCGCGCCTGCCGCCTCGCATGCACAGCACATGCCGTCGCACATTTTCTTCGCTCTCGGCATGTGGGATGACGCGATTGTGGCGAATGTCAATTCATTGAGAATCGCCCGAGCACAGCACGACGGGGGTTACCATTCTCTAGTCTGGCTCACCTACGCCTATCTTCAGGAAAACAAGCGTCCAGAGGCTGAGCAGCTGATCAGGTCCGTCATGCACGATGTCGAAGCGGGACCCACGAAGGAAAACCGCATCAGGCTCGCACTGCTTCGCGCCATCTGGCTGGTGGACACCCGCGGAGCGGCGGGTTTGGATGCCCAATCGGCCGTCGACAGCAGCGGTATCGCGTCGATCGGTTACTTCTGTGCGCATGATTTTGCGCTCGGAATCACGGCGGGCGCCGACGCCGCTCGAGCGCGGCTCGCGCTGGCGCGGTTGCGCGCACGAGTAGAGGCGGCACGATCATTGGTGGCGCAAGGCGTCGCGGCGGACTGGCACGACACGGTGACGGCCACGGACCTGGCGCAAGCGGCCATCATGGCGACTGCTCTCGAAGGAACCATCCAGTACTACGCAGGCGACCGCCCGGCGGGAATTTCGCGAGTCCGCGAAGCCATCACGGCGGCCGATCAAGAGGAATTCGAGTACGGCCCGCCCTGGTCGATCAAGCCGCTCGATGAATTGCTCGGGGAGTTGCTGCTCGGCGATGGACGGCGCGTCGAAGCTGCGGCCGCATTCAAAAAAGCGCTTGACATGTACCCGAATCGACGTTTGGCCCAGGAGGGGTTGGCAGCTTCACAGGCGACAAAATGAAGATACCGGCGCCAGGCACGTCAGGCCGCTTGAAATGGCCACTATTGATCCTTACCTGCCTGATCGCGGCATCTTGCCAAGTAGACGCCTCAAAACCCAGCGGCGCGGTGCGCGGTACTCGACAGGAACTCATCGGTGCTTGGCAGCTCAAGAGCATCCAACTCATGGGACCCAACGGTCCCATGAACGATCCATTTTACAACGAAGGTTCGACCGGCATTCTGATCTACGATCCGTCCGGATGGATGAGCGTTCAAATTGTCGGCCAGCAGCGGGCCGTGGTGGATGTGCCTGGTTCGCGTCCGTGGCCCAGCAACACGGCCGAGGATGCCCGGCGCAAGGCCGAAGTACTCGACACCTACTATGCTTACTTCGCTACCTGGGAATTCAACGAGGCTACTTCAGCCGTTACGCATCACGTCGTGTCGTCCCTGTTTCCAGGAGAGGCCGGTGCGAGCTACTCCCAAGACGTCACTCTAGAGGGCGAGTATCTCATCTTCACGACACATCGAGATTCCGGTGTGGTGCAGAAGAAGGTTTGGCAGCGGATCATTAGTACTGCCCCGTGATCCCGATCAGGTGGTAGTTAAGCGCAATCCACAACATCACGGCAAACGCCGCCGTGAGCGCGATGGCATAAAGCTTGGCAACCCAACCGGGCGCTTTGAGAACCAACATTAAATTCCATAGCGCCAGCCCCGTGCCGCCGGCGAACGCCAGCAAGGAGACCCACTGCGCAGTGTGGAGAATAGCCTCGACGCTGACGCCGTTCGTTGCGGAAACTTCCGTCACCACGAGGAGCCAAAGGCCGATCGCGATCACAGCCAGCACTGCGCAGACTCGCGCCAGACGGAAAATCGAAGCTCGGCGACCGGTGTAGGCGGACCTCTGCTTGTAATGACGGCGCACCAACGCAGTGACCGGCCACATGATTGCCGTAAGCAGCAATAACACCATCGCCGCCGCGGCAAGCGGCAATTCCAGTCCGGTGCCGGCGAAGCCTCCCGGTCGCAAAAACACCTCGATCGGCGCCGCAGAATCCGAACTCCAGCGGACAACCTTCCCATCTTCAACCACGGCTTGAATACGGTCATGGCCGCCCAGCTGCTGCCAGAGGAAGGGCTTTACCTCCAAGAAAGTCTGCTCCTGCCCTGCCGGGGCTGCTGCAATGCTGCCGTCGGTGTTCGCGGTCACGGCGCTCGTACCGATCAGCTGGATCAAAGAAACGAACGTGGAGTCGGCACGGCGGGTGTTGATATAGCTGCCGGCCATCATCGCGGCATGCTTCTTGGCAGTCGCGGCATCCACGCGTGCCATCGCCGGCGGCCCAGGGAAGTAGCGGTCGGCGAATTCCTCAAAGATGCTTTGTCGCAGGAATTCGCCTGAACCATCCTTGCCTCTGGCATTCACCGAGGTGAACAGCCCGACCTGATCATCCGGAAAGAGCGCCAGGTCGCTATGAAAATAGTTGGTGTCGCCGCCATGGGCGATGACACGATGCCCATTGATATTCTGCTCGTAGAATCCCAGCGCATTGCCGTTAAGATCCGGCAGCGCCTTGACAATGGTGGTTTGCATCAGTTGTGCGGTGTCAGGTTTCAAGATCTGGCTTTCGCCGTAACGCCCCAATTGCAGCTGCGCGATCATGAAATGCGACATGTCATCACCGCTCGCAGCGAGTGCTCCGGCCGGGGGAATGAAAATGATCTCGTAGCCGCCGCCTACTTTGTCCCATGTCTCATAGCCCTTGGACATGTTCGCACGCATGCCGCGGGGCAAGGGCTGGCGAAAGGTCGAGTTCTTCATCTCGAGCGGCACGAAAATGTGGCGTTCGATGTACTCCTCGTACGTCTCACCGGATACCCGCTGCACGATGTATCCCGCCACTCCAGCGGCGTAGTTGGAATAGCCCGGTCCTTCGCTGGGGGCCAGAATGCGAGGGGGAACATAGCGCTTCAGCACATCGCCAAGCACCGGCGGCGTTTCGCCGAAGTCGATGAGATCTTTAGCGGTCTCCTCGAAGCCCGCGCGATGCGTCATGATCTCGCGCAGCGTCACCGGGCGGCCATGATGCGTCGGGATCTTGAAATCAAGATAACCATTCACGTCGGCATCGAGGTCGAGCTTTCCCTGCTCGACAAGCTGCATCACTGCCGTCCATGTGAACAGCTTGGAGGTCGACCCCGGGCGGAACAGAGTCGCGCGGGGATCGACGGGAATGCGCTTCTCGAAGTCAGAAAAGCCATAGCCTTTTTCCATGAGCACATGCCCATCCTGGACGATGACCACCACGGCGCCCGGGACTTTGGCGGTATCGAGCGCCGTGGGTACCAATCCGTCGAGCCACGCCTCGGCATCCTCCGCGGTCAACGGACGGGCGACTGTGGTCGGCGGCTCGCGCCCTGGGGACGATTGATCAGGGCCGCCTGCCGCCGCCGGCCAAACACCGAATGCGCCTAGCGCAGCTATCCAGGCAAAGATCGCTTTACCGAGAACACTCATCGACATCGATTTCACGTGGCTGACTCCAGTGTGGGAAAAACTGCGGCCGGCGAGTTCAGCATTACTAGTACCGTGCATCTGCGTCAAGCTGCGGCGGGAATAAAAAGGACATATCGGAAGTCTTACTGCTGGACAGAACCAATCACCACAGTTTCAGGAGAGTTGCGATGAAAAGAAATGCAGGCGGCCAGCTATCGAAAACTTTTCGCCAAACATCGATTGCGTTTGCTGCAATTGGAGCCTTGGCGGCAACAGCAGTTCACGCCGCTCCGTCCGAGAATATCGTTCTCGTGCCGCCATCGGATCTTCCTGAATTGGCGCGGCAAAGCGGCGATGCAATGCTCTTGCACGAAGCATCCGGTGGCAGAACACTGCTCTACATCGAGCAGAACCAAGGCGCGCGGCTCGCGACCTTCGATGTGACTGATCCAGTCCATATCAAAGGCGAGGGCTTCGTGCAGCTCAACGCTGCCGAGCCCTTTGACTTCGTTTCTCCAGTCGGAAAACGAGCAGAACTTGTCCGGATCCGCCAAGACCATGGTTACGCTGTCTTGGATTTACACAAAGAAAAAGCTCCGACCCTCAACGCCGTTCAGGGGCTGACATTGCAGGGTCCGGTCACGCATCTGGGCGATGAATCAATCACAGTCGCCAGTCAGGCGACGGCGATCCAGCCGCCTCGGGACGTTCAGGTAGTCGACACTGCAAATGCGCAGGATCTCAGTCGCGTGTTCGATGTGAAGCAGGTCCGTGATGAAGTGACGAACGCCGACACGGGCACCACTTTCCTGCTGACTGACAACGGCCTATTCCTCATCAGGCGGCCGGCCGTGGAGTCGGACAAACGGCAGCGGGACGAGGAATGGTTTTTCACGCACAGCGGAAATTGACACGCGACCCGCCGCCGACGGGGCGACTCGCTTTACTCCGTCTTCGAGGTATCCGCTCGCCGCGGCCGCCGGCCGCGGGTCTCGCTTTGACTGGTCGACTCCTTGGGCGGCGGCAGGTCCACGACCTTTCGCAAGTGAGCGTAGGAGGCAGTCTTGTGTGGAATCGCCATGGCCTCGACGAACAGCTGCTGAAATCGCGGCTCGATGGCGGTCTCCACTTTCTCGATGCGCCTGACCAGCCCTTCGATCACCGGGCGTGACGTGGCATCGAGGAGTGCGATGCGCGCTCCGGTTCCCGCGGCGTTGCCGGCCGAGCGCACTTGCGCAAGGTCGCAGTCGGGAACCATGCCGAGGATGATCGCGTATTTGACATCGATATGGCTGCCGAACGCGCCGGCGAGACGGATACGATCCACATGATCGATACCGAGCCGCTCCATCAGCAATGCAATGCCGGCATACAACGCCGCCTTGGCAAGCTGAATGGCGCGCACGTCGTTCTGAGTGATCTTCATTTCGACCGAGCCCTGATGCAGCAAGTAGGCAAAGGTTCGGCCGTTCTCGACGATCCGCGGCGAGCGCGCGGCCAGCCGTCCGTCGAGCACGCCGTCTTGATTGATGATGCCGGCCAGGTACATCTCCGCGATGACCTCGATGATGCCGGATCCGCAGACGCCCGTGATGCCGGTGCGAGACGTGGCTTCGTTGAATCCCGGCTGGTCGGACCAGAGGTCCGAACCGATCACTTTGAAGCGCGGCTCGAGGGTCTCGCGGTCGATGCGCACGCGCTCGATGGCTCCGGGCGCCGCGCGCTGGCCGCAGCTGATCTGCGCCCCTTCGAACGCGGGGCCCGTGGGGCTGGAACAGGCCACCAAGCGCCGGCTGTTTCCCAGCACGATTTCGGCGTTCGTGCCGACATCGACCAGCAGCGTCATCGCCTCCTCGAGATCCGGGCGTTCGGCGAGCACCATGCCGGCCGCGTCCGCTCCCACATGCCCTGCGATGCAAGGCAGCACGTATATGCGCGCGTTGCGATGCAATTTGAAGTCGATGACGTTCGCCCGCAGGGTGAGCGATTGATCGGTGGCGAGTGCGAAGGGCGCGCCGCCGAGTTCCACCGGATCGATGCCCAGCAGCAAGTGATGCATGATGGGATTGCCGACCAGGGTCGCCTCGAGAATATCCTCATGAGATATGCCCGCCTGTCGCGCTACCTCGACCGCGAGTCCGCACAAGGCTTCCCGCACCGCCGCGGTCATGAGCGCCGCGCCGCCGGGATTCATCATCGAGTACGAGACCCGGCTCATCAGGTCCTCGCCGAAGCGGATCTGCGGATTCATGAGGCCGGCGGAGCCGACGACCTCGCCGCTCACCAAATCGCACAGGTGCGCGGCAATCGTCGTCGAACCGACATCCACCGCCAGGCCGTAGACGCTTGCATGCAGTCCCGGCCACACGCCGATGATCTGCTTAGCGCCGTGCACCGCCACGGTGACCTGCCATGATCCGGCGCGCAGCGTCGGCTGCAGCGCCTGCAGCACCGATAAATCGCAAATCAAATCCGTCAGATTCCATTCCAATTCCAGCGCTTCGTACAGCCGCCGCAGGTCGCCGGAGGGATCGTGCATGTCCGGCTGTTTGACTTGCACGTAGTGCAGGCGCACCACCGGATTCAATTCGATCGCGCGCGCATCGGCCTCCTTGCGAACCACCTGGCGATGCACCTGGCTGCTTTCCGGCACGTCGATGACGACATCCGCCAGAACCTGCGTTGAACAGGAAAGGCGCCGGCCCGCGGCCAGCGGTACGCGCCTCGAGAAACGCATCTCCGTTTCGCTGAAGGGCGACAGACTCGCGCTCGAGGAGGACACGCCGTGCTTCGCGAACTCGCCTTCGGCGAGCAGTACCTGGCAGCGCCCGCAGAGTCCGCGGCCACCGCAAACCGAATCGATATCCACTCCCAAGCTGCGCGCCGCCTGCAGCAATGGCGTGCCCACGGGAAAGTGGCCGCGTTTGCCCGAGGGCGTGAAAACCACCAGCGGATCTCGATTCGCCATGCGAGTCCTTGGAGCCTTAGGCCGGCCGCCGCCGATGGCCGCCTTCACGTCTGCCGCGCGGAGCGTCGCCGGCGGCGCCCGTGCCGGCGGGCGGAGCTTCCCGGAATCGGCGAATCCAGCGCGCACAGTCAGGATCGTGCCCGAGCATGACATCGGCCCCCATGCAGGCCCTGACCACTTCAATATGCAGCGGATTGGTGATCGCGGAAGTCATGCCCGCGCCCATCGCCATGGTCAGAAACGCGCTGTTGATGCCATCGCGATTGGGCAATCCGAAACTGATGTTCGATGCTCCGCAAGAAGTATTGACCTTCAGTTCAGTGCGCAAGCGGTGCAGCAGGCGCATCACTTGCACTCCCGCCTGATTGATGGCGCCGATGGGCATGACCAAAGGATCGACCACGACGTCGCACGCGGGGATGCCATGGTCCATGGCGCGCTCGACGATTTTCTTGGCGACGGCGTAGCGCACGTCCGGATCTTCCGAAATCCCGGTCTCGTCATTCGAGATCGCAATTACTGCGGCGCCATACTTCTTGACCAGCGGCAGCACCGATTCCAGCCGCTCGTCTTCACCCGTCACCGAGTTGACCAGCGCCTTGCCCTGGTACACCTCGAGGCCGGCCTGCAGCGCGGCCACGATCGAGGAATCGATCGAAAGCGGCACGTCGGTGATCGATTGCACCAGTTGAATCGCGCGCGCGAGTATCGCGGGCTCATCGGCCAGCGGAATGCCCGCATTGACGTCCAGCATGTGCGCGCCCGCCTCGACTTGGGCGCGCGCATCCGCCTCGACGCGGCTGAAGTCGCCCGCCGCCATCTCGGCGGCAAGGATCTTGCGCCCGGTCGGATTGATGCGCTCGCCGATGATGACGAAGGGGCGATTGAAGCCGATCACGACTTCCTTCGTGGCGGAGCTGATGATGGTGTCTGTCATGATGCGGTCCTGTGAGAAAATGGTGAGGCATCTCGGCCGGGATACCAGGGCGCACGGCCCTGAAGAACGCCGGATTGATCGACGATCTGCGCCACGGATTCCTCCTGGCGATACGCCATGATGTGCACGCCGCTGATGCCGCGGATTTCGCGAATCGCCTGAATCAGCTCGATGCAGATATTGAGTCCCTCGCGCGCCTGATCCTGGGCGCCCTTGAGCCGCGCGATCGTTGCATCCGGAATGTGCATTCCAGGAACGTGATTGCGCATCCACTCGGCCGTCTTTGCCGAACGCAGCGGGCCCACACCGGCAAGAATATAAACCCTGCCGACAAGATCCAGTGCTTGTACCTGCTCCATGAAGCCGCGCAGCAGCGGTAAATCATAGCAATACTGAGTCTGGATGAATTGCGCCCCTGCGGCGACCTTTTTGGCCAGGCGATGAGCCCGCCACTCATGCGGCAGCGCTGAAGGGTTTTCGGCGGCGCCAAAAAAAACGCGCGGCGCGAAACTGATCTTGCGGCCGCTCTGAAAGCGATGTTGATCGCGCAGTGTGCGGGCGATATCGAGCAGCGATACGCAATCCAGATCAAATACCGGCTTCGCTTGCGGATGGTCGCCGGCCTGAACCCCGTCGCCGGTCAAGCACAGTATGTTGCAAACGCCCATGGCGGCGCCGCCGAGAATATCGCCTTGAATCGCGATGCGATTCTTGTCGCGGCAGGAGATCTGCATGATGGGCGCGTAGCCGATTCGCGTCAGCAAGGCGCATACCGCGAGACTCGACATGTGGCAGTTCGCGCCGCTGCCGTCGGTTGCATTGATGGCATCGACGTAGCCGTCGAATACCCGCGCGCGCTTGTACACATCCTCAGGATCCGCGGAATCCGGCGGCGCCAGTTCGGTTGTGACGGCAAATCCGCCGGCACGCAGCACCCGTTCGAAGCGTCCCGGGGAAGTATGCCCCGGTAGAATCGGCAGCGGATAGCCGGGGACCGGCTCGTCCTCGAACCTCACGGCAGAGCGCCCCTGGGTGCAGCGCTTGCCGTCTCGGTTTTCTCCCGCACCACCCGCAGCCATGACGATCTGCCTTGCAGGCGCTGATCGACCGCGAATTGCACCGCCGACATCGCCTCGACACCGCCGGGAATGCGCTGAGCGCCCCGATAAGCCTCGACCCAAACGCAGCGCATGTCAGGCTTGATCTCGCAGTTGCCATTGGCACGCACGCCGCCGCAAGGTCCGTTGCGCAAAGTCTTCGGACAGTTCATCGGGCACGACATGCCGGTTGAACTGAGCACGCATTGACCGCACATACGGCAATCGAATAGCAACCCCTTGACGACTTTTTCGATACCCGCCACCGGCTTCTCGATTCGCTGGTAACCCAACGCTCGAAACAATCCATTCATCCGCACGAGAAGCGCTTCGAAACCGCGGTAAAACGCGTTCAAGCCGCGCGCATGGCGCACCGACCACCTCCTGAGCGCATGCATCAGATTGACTCGGAGTCGGGGACGGTGCCGGAATCGGCGGCGGTCCCGGAATCCGGCGCACGGCGATTCGCGTCCAAGCCCTTGGCGCGAATCAGCCGCTCCAGGTCCTCGGCGGTAAACTGCGCTTCGAGGCGCGCCGCCTCCGCGGAGGCTTCTGCCTGCAAGTCATCTCCGCAGGGGCGCGGCGCGCTGCGCTGCCAATCCGCAAGATAGGCATCCGAGCTGCCTTTTCCTGCTCGCATGGCAGCCCGATCGACGGCTTCCTGAAAGCGATGCGACAGCTGTATCTTGGCCGTTTCCCGTCCGCGTTTGACGATGACCTGAGCCGGTATATCGCGCCAGGAAATGATGATCAGCGACGCCATACAACAGCCTCTTCCCTCACCGCCGCCACCAATGTCGATTCCAGCGCCCCATAGCCGGTTTGGCGACATTCGAAATCCAGTCCCATGCGCGCCGCGATTGCGCGCGCCTGCAGCTCCGATTCCGCGCTCGGCGCCTGGGCCAAGTAGGCGAGTTTGCGATAATTGCCAAAGTAGCTCGAGAACAGTTCAGGGTGACGATCCAGCCCGAGACCGTGTATCACCAAGCGTTCAAAATGCCGCAGCAAAAAATCCGTCAAATAGAACGTGCCGACTTCCGCCTCGGTCAATTCCGCGAACACAGGACTGGTGGCGAAGAACTCGTAGCAATGCGCACCGGGAATGCGTTCGACGCCCTCCTCGCGCAGCACCTTATCGAGCATTCCACCCGTACCGCAGTCGCCATAGGCCACAAAGATCGAATCGTACGAATGGCGTGAGGCGTGAATCAACGCACGAACCGCATCAGGAATCTTTTCCGGCCGGTTATGCAGCTCTGCCGGCAGGCAGCGCACCGTCAGCTCGTTCCAACCGTTCGCACGGCGCAGCGCCGTGATTTCGTGCGCCAACGCGCCGCAGGCGATGATCAGCATGCCCTGGCCGTTGCGACCCATGCCGATACCTTCAGTGCGCCGCCGCGCCGGCTCGCCGCGCTGCGATCAGCCCCTTGGCAGTCTCCACCGCGACCGCGGCGTCGCGGCAGTACGCATCCGCGCCAACGGCTTTGCCGAATTCTTCGTTGAGCGGGGCACCGCCAACCAGAACGATGTAGTCGTTGCGAATGCCGCGCTCTTTCAGCGTATCGATGACCACCTTCATGTAGGGCATGGTCGTGGTCAACAGCGCGGACATGCCGAGGATGTCCGGCTTGTGCTTGTCGAGCGCCTCCAGGTACTTCTCCACCGGATTGTTGATCCCGAGATCGATGACCTCAAAGCCCGCGCCCTCGAGCATCATCGACACCAAGTTCTTGCCGATGTCGTGAATATCGCCTTTGACTGTGCCGATGACAATCTTGCCGATGGGCTCGACACCGGTTTCGGCCAACAAGGGCCGCAATATCTCCATGCCGCCCTTCATCGAATTCGCGGCGAGCAGCACCTCGGGCACGAACAGAATACCGTCCCGAAAATCGATTCCGACGATGCGCATGCCTTCCACCAGCGCATCGTTCAGCACCTTCTCGGCGGACCAGCCTCTTTTCAGGAAGATGCGCGTGGCCTCCTCGACCTCGGTTTTCAGGCCGTTGTACAAATCGTCGTGGACCTGCTCGGTGAGTTCCTCGTCATTCAGCGAGCCTAGGTCGAATTCAGCTTCAGTCGACTCTGACATCTGCGCTCCAACGGTTATTTTGCTAGCCGCAGCGGTACCTTACGCGGCCCTATCAAGACGCCATGGTAAGTCGCCACCCGCGCCGAGACTTGTGATATCGCGACGGCGACTTGTCCGGAAACGACATGATCTACGTAACGGGAGGTGCGCCACCTTCTGCCTTGCGCCGCGCCACATACGAGTCCAGCGCTTCGACAACGGCCGGATCGCGGGTGGGCGCAACATAACGCTGCAATGTGCTTTGCCAAATACCGGTCGCTCGCTCCGTTGCCGTCTTCGCACCGTCATCGGCCCATTGCCCGGAATTGCGCCAATCCGACACCAGCGGCGCATAGAAAGCGCTGCGATAGCGCTCCATGGTATGGGCGCAGCCAAAAAAATGTCCCCCAGCGCCAACTTCGGCCACGGCTTCGAGAGCCAGATCAGCCGGCGTCGCGCCCACCGGTTGGAAGATCTCAGCGAACATCTGCAGCATTTCAATATCGAGAATGAATTTCTCGTACGAGGCCGTCAGACCGCTTTCCAGCCAGCCGGCCGCATGCAAGATGAAATTGCAGCCGCCGAACAAGGCACCCCACAAGCTCATCTGCGATTCATACGCGGACTGCGCGTCGGGAATGTTGGAGGCGGTGGCGTTCGACGATCGCCACGGCAATCCCAGAAAGCGCGCCATCTGGCCTGCACCGAAGGCAGCCTTGACGTACTCAGGCGTGCCGAATGCCGGCGACCCGGATTTCATGTCGACATTGGAGGTGAAGCTGCCGTACATGACCGGGGCTCCCGGCCTGACGATCTGCGCCAGCGTCAATCCTGCCAGCGCCTCGGCATGCGCCAACGTCAGCGCGCCCGCGACGGTCACCGGCGCCATCGCGCCGGCCAGCGTGAACGGCGTGATGATCAGCAGCTGGCCGGACGTTGCGAAGTCGATGATGCCGTCGGCCATCGGAATGTCGAGCTGCAGCGGCGAATTGGTGTTGATGATGGTGTACGTGTAGGGCCGCGAGCGGAACTCCTCGGGTGAGATTCCATGCGCGAGCCGGATGAGTTCGAAGTTGTCGGCGACCTGCAGATGGCCGCGCGAGAATATGAACGGGACCTTGTCCGTGAGCATCAGCTGTGCGCGCGTCACTTCGAGATGACGGTTCTGGACCGGAACGTCTTGGGGCTCGGTGGCGCCGCCGAGCACGTGAATCACCTCGAAGCTTTGGCAGAGCTTCATCATATTGCAGAAATCTTCGAGCGTTCCGGCGCGCCGGCCGCCAGCCGTGTCCATGATGTTGGGAGGACCAGAAGTCGGCGCGAATGCGACGCAGCGGTCCGACATTGGAACATTTCGCTCAGGATCGACCGTGTGCAGCGTGATCTCGCGAGGCGCGGTGGCGAGCGCGGCGCCGACCAGCGCCCGATCGAGCCGCACGATCTGCGTGACCTCATCGACTTGCGCGCCGCCATCCTGATACAGCTTTCGCGCGTCGGCTGACAGCACTTTCATACCCTGAGTCTCAAGCATGACCAGGGCTGCGTCGTGAATCGCCGCCACTTGATCCTCGGAAAACACCTTCATCGGTTCGAACGGATTTCGCAGATGGCGGTAAGGCCGCGTGCGATCGAAGATCGCGTGACTGACGTCCGTGGCCTGCGGACGGCGCCGGCTGCGCCGGCCAAGTGTTTCATTGGCTTGTGTCATGCGATCGGATTATAGGGAAAACCACTGTGCCTCGGAGGGCTCCGCTCTCATTTCCGGTATGCCTTTATACGATACGCCGATACCGTGATATGCGGTTATCCGATATGCGAGGCAGCGGCGGCTCCCGCCAACGGCCGGCCCGTGGCGACCGATCGCGCCACCGCTTCGGCGAGATAATCCTCGCCCGGACCCGAGTGCGCGCGTTTCTCGCTCACACTGGTTTCCACATGGGGATCCTCAGCGCCAGCCCTCCGCGCCGCGGCCATCGCAAGTTCGCGCGAGACGCGGCATGCGTGTTCGAGCGCAGGCGCCGGATCCGGATAGTCTTGGCTGCCCGCCGGATCGTGAACTCGAAACACTTTGAAGGTCGGCTGATTTACCAGGATTTCGATCGTCTGGGAGACCACCCCTGCGACGGCGCCGACTGCATTACACACGGCGGCGTGCGCCGGAATCGAAAGCCGCGCGCCGAGCCGGCGCGCCACCTCAGGATAATAGGCGCCTGCGGGCGCGCCGATGGCGATGAGCGGCCGTGCCAATTCAATTCGTGCCTCGAGCAGTGCGGAGAAGCGCCGGCCGGCCACGACCTCTTCGATCAGTCGATCGCCGAGCGTCCCCCAGCCGCGGCCGTGCGCTTCGATTCCTGGATCGTGTGCAAGCGCGGCTGCGAGCACGACGCGGCCGGTTTCGCGTACAACGTGCTCATAGGTTCGCTCGCAGAGTTCGATCGGCGACGCCGCCGCGCGCGATGCGCGCGCATTGCGTTCCTCGGTCGCGAGGATCCGCGCTCCGCATTCAGCAGCCTCGCGGCACCAATCATGTTGCCGATCGAGAACGTGCATGGCGTCACTCGGCGTGAACCCCGCAATCGTGGCGAGCCCGGCGTCGGCCAGTCGATGCAGCGCCTCCAGCCCCGAGCCGCTGCGAACCACGTTTGATAGGTGGCGCGGCTGCGCGTCAAGCGCCTGCCATACTCGCCGCTCGATCGCCGATAAATGTGCGGGGGCGGTGCGGTCGGGATTGCGGAACGCAAATTGCGTCGCGTGCTCCGGCTGGCGCTCTAGTTCCGCGATCGACCGCAATTGCGGCAGCAGGCCCGGAAAGCTGCGCGCCAACAGGCAGAGAGGCATGACCTTGCGCGGACCGACGCGCAGCCGAAGCTGTCTGTCGAAACGGGTTTCGCTATCCCCGCCGAGACCGCTGGTGCGCACGTCGACCGCCTCCACCATGGTTCTCCAGGCGCCGACCAAGGCGCCCTTGTCGCTGATGATCGGCCGTCCCGCGCAGACGACCGCAATGTCAGTGGTGGTGCCGCCCATATCGGCGACCAGGAAATCGGCAAGACCTGTGAGGAATCCCGCTCCTACCACGCTCGCCGCCGGGCCCGAAAGAATTGTCTCGACCGGATATTCGAGTGCGATTTCAGCCTTCATCAGCGAGCCGTCTCCCTTGACGATCATCAAGGGCGCATGGATTGGCTGGTTCGCAAGCACGCGCGCGAGTGCTTCGATGAGATGCCGAATCTGCGGCGTGAGGCGCGCATTCAGTGCGGCGGTGAGCGCCCGCCGCGGCGCATCGAGCTTGGAACTCAACTCGTGCGCGCAAGTGACGGGCTTGGGCGTCAGCGAGCGAATGATCTTGCGCGCACGCAATTCGTGCGCCGGATTGCGCACAGAGAAATTAGCCGCAACCGCAAACGCTTCGACCTGAGCGGCATGAGCGGTGACCGCGTGCGCCACGGCGGCCTCATCCAGCGGCACCGATTCCTCGCCGGTCGCGATGTGGCCGCCCTGCACCCGAACGACCAAGCCTCCGCTGCCGTGGCGCTGCAGTCCGGATCGTTCAACCATGGCATCGTCGAAGCCGATCAACAGAGTACAAACCGGACTGAAGCGGTTCTCCACGACGGCATTGGTGGCGAGCGTGGTAGACATCGACACGAGACGAATGTCCTCGCGGCTGGAACCCGCGGGAAGCAGATCGAGTACCGTGCTGATGGCCTTAGCGATTCCGATTGCAAGATTCCAGGGCGTTGTCAGCGCTTTGGCGCTGGCGACGACTCGTCGGCCCTCGGCCAGAAGCACCGCGTCGGTAAAGGTGCCGCCGGTGTCGATTCCGAGCCAAAGCTCGCGTCCCGAACCGCCTTGCGCGCTGCCCACCGCTGAGTTCATCAAGCTCATCAAGGGTCCTTAGGTTTGCCGCGCAAACAATAGCGTAATTCGGATTGCCCGCGCTGTTTCAATGTTACATCGGCCCGTCGTCCCGGCGGCCCTGGAGGTCGAGGTGTTCGCGGAGAATCCTGGGTGTAGACTCAACACCGAGCCTCGTCGCAGCAAACAGAGGGCGCCTCATGAACGAAGCAGATCGGATCAAGTATTTGCGCGTGGTGTTGGTTCTCGTGGGTCTGACATTCATCGTCGGCATCTACCCACTGACCCTGATTTGGCCATCGGGCTGGTCATGGCACGCCGGCCAGTCAGATTATCTGCAGATGATTCTCGGCATTTATGCGACACTCGGGGTGTTCTTGATCATCGCATCGAGAAACCCTCTCGCGAATCGAAGCCTGATCTGGTTCACGATCTGGTCCAGTGTTGTGCACGCAGGCATCATGGCGATCCAGTCCCTCACCAACCGCGAACATATCGGGCATCTCACTGGGGACGTCGCCGCGCTTCTGATCGTGGCCGCCGTTCTTGGCTTCTTGATGCCGCGTGCGGTAGTGGCGACGACGCAAGTTTCCTCCGTCTAAGAAAACCGGACAGGCCTATGCAACAAGCAGTGCACAAGTATCTCAAGGCCCTTGAAACGGGCGACGCGGAGAAAGCGGCAGCGCTGTTCGTCGCCGATGGCTGGGTTCAATCGCCCTTCTTGGGCAGAATTCCGGTGCGCGAGTACGTGACCAAGGTGGCCTCGGCGTCCAGCCGCACGCATCTTACGGTGCACGATGTCTTGGTGAGCGCCGAGGGGCACATGCGGGCTGTCGCCTACTATTTATACGATTGGCACCTGAACGACGGCACCCAGGTATCGTTCGAGTGCGCCGATGTGTTCAATTTCGATCTTGATACCGGCCGAATCGCCTCTATCGTGTTGGTGTACGACACCCATCTGGTCCGCGACGCCGTCGAAAACAAATACCCGTAGCTCATCGCCCCAATGTGCCGGCGGCGTTGTGTTCAAGGATTTTGGGCTCGCGCGCTCCGCCGGCTGGTGGTGCGTCTACCGGCCGCACCCGCGGCAGCGCCCGCCTCCCGGCTCATTTCACCGCGAAACTGCGCTGTCGCACCGGTCGAAACGGCACCTAACTTCAATTCAATCGTGGCAACATCCGGTTTCGCTCCTCGCACATGCGACTCGAGCGCCAAGCGCATGGTGCGCAGATGCGCAGGCGTGGTTCCGCAGCAGCCGCCAATGATGCGCGCGCCCGAGTCCAGTGAGAGCTTGGCGTACTGCGCCATCAACTCGGGCGTGCCATTGAAGCGGATCTCGCCGTCGATGAATTGCGGAATGCCGCAGTTCGCCTTGGCGACCAAAACGGCGGACGGATCCGAGGCCGTGGCGAGATTGACGATGCATATGACGAGTTCCGCGGGGCCGGTACCGCAATTGCTGCCGCACGCGGCCAGGTGGTGCTTGCGATGCAGAGCAGCGAGTTCGGACGGCGTGACGCCCATCATGGTTCGGCCATTGGTGTCGAAACTCAATGTGGCGACGACCGGCAGATTGGCGGCCCGCGCGCCGGTAATGGCCGCTTCGGTTTCTTCGATCGAAGACATGGTTTCTATCCACAGCAGATCGGCGCCGCCGCGCGCTAGCGCCAATGCCTGTTCGGCGAATGCTTCGCGGGTAGCCTCCAAACTCAACGGTCCCAGAGGTTCGAGAATCTCTCCGGTCGGTCCCATGCTGCCGCCGACCAGGACGACGCGATCGGCGCGATCGGCCTCCGCATGCGCGAGGGCGGCCGCCTTCTCGTTCAACTCGGCGACGCGATCCTGCGCCTTGTGCAGCTTCAATCGATGCCGCGTGCCGCCGAAACTGTTGGTCAAAATGATGTCGGCACCTGCGTCGACGAAGGCGCGATGCAGGTGAGCCACTCGCTCAGGATGCTCGGAATTCCACAGCTCGGGCGCATCGCCGGACTGCAGACCGCGTTCAAACAGGTTGCTGCCGGTCGCACCGTCGGCCAGCAACCAGGGCCGCTCGGCCAGCAGGGATGTCAATCGGTCAGTCATTTCGTGCTTGGTACCTTAGGATTAGGATCGCGGTCGCCGTAGGTATTGAGCGGCGCGTTCGTTAAAGTCAGTGATACATATCTTACAAGAATGTGACGTGAAAGTTTCAGGCGCGGCAAAGCCGGCTCAGTTCATGGTGTGGATTTTGTTTGCACTGCTCGGACTGACGGTGGTCCGTTCCTCGCCGGCCCAATCCATCTCCGTCGAAATCATGGGTGGCACCGCCATCAACTTTCCGACGCCTTTGATCGTTCACCAGAGCGGCTATCCGAACATCGATACAAAGGCACATTACGACACCAAGCCCTTGGGGCCAGAGTTCCCCTACTATGTCTGGCGGATTAGCCGCTGGAGCGGCGACGGCGCCTGGGAATTGAGCCAGGTGCACAACCGCTTGTTCCTGACCAATCCGCCCCCCGAGATTCAATATTTCGCCATCCATTACGGCTACAGCTACCTGCTCCTCGGCCACGCCTGGCGGCGGAACGGATGGATTTATCATCTGGGCATTGGTCCCATCATCACCAATCCGGAAACGGAGGTGCGCAATCAGAAGCGAACCGTGGGCGACTGGTTCTTCGATGGCGGCTACTACATCTCGGGAGTCGGCTTGGGAGTGGCGGCGGAGAGAGACTTTCGAATCTCAAAAAAAACTTATGCCGCCCTGGAAGTGCAATTCACCGCCGCCTCAGCCTGGGATGTGCCCATCGCCAACGGCTACGCCGAAGTCCCCAATCTCGCCCTGCATTTCCACATCGGCCTTGGACACAATTTCTGAAGACCACGGCTTTCAAGGCGACGGCCGCGCAGCCCGGCTGGGAAAATTGCCTGCTTTGCTCACCATGCCCGGCAACTCGCGGCCCATGCCGCCCGCCAACCACTGTGACGCTTCGATCAAGCGATCGATATCAAGGCCGGTGCGATAACCCGAACGCTCGAGCATATAGACCACATCTTCGGTAGGCACGTTGCCGGTGGCCCTGGGTGCAAAGGGGCATCCGCCGAGTCCGCCCAAGGATGCATCGACTGTCTTCGCGCCCGCGTTCACCGCGGCCCACACATTGGCAAGACCCGTGTTTCGCGTATTGTGGAAGTGCACGCGCACCGGCATCGGCTGGATCGCCGTGCGCACCCTGGCAACAAGATCCGCAACGCTGCCGGGAGCCGCGACGCCGATGGTATCCGCAATGGCAATCTCCACCGGTCCAGCCGCAGCCGCAATCAATGCCATGTCGACGACGCGCTGCGGGTCCACCTCCCCATCGAACGGACATCCAAAGGCGGTGGAAATCGTGATCTGTCCGCGACGTCCTTCCTGACGCGCGAGACGCACCACGTCGCAGCACATCGCCAATGATTCATCAGACGATTGGCCCTGATTGCGCGTCGCGAATCCATCAGAAGCTGCGCACACGGCTCCCAATTCATCGAGACCGGCCTCGATGGCTCGCAGCGCGCCGCGCTTATTGAGAACCAGGCCGATGTAGATGACATCGTCGCGTCGGGGCAAGCCGGCGGACACGGCATCGGCATCGGCCATTTGGGGCACCAACTTGGGATTCACAAAACTGGCGACTTCGATGCGACGCACGCCGGCATCGATGGTGCGCTTGATCAGCTCCAGCTTCTGCGGCGTGCTGAACAGCGTCGCTTCGTTCTGCAGGCCGTCCCGCGCACCGACTTCGACGATTTCGATCTCAGGCATACAAAGCCCCTCGAAAAACCCGGTTTATCAAGCTCGAAATCACTTTAATGACGTCTATCATAACGCATACTTAGTTCATATTTTAATTATTGATATTCAATAGGTTACTAAACAATTATCGCCTTATTTATAGCCACGGGAAACGCCGTAACCGCCGCCACCCGGCGTACAAATCACCATCACATCCCCGGGCCGCATCGCCGCTTCGCCGATATAGCCCAAGGGCTCTCGTCTGCCATCCGCGCGTTCGATGGAATTCTCGCCAACAGTCCCCGCCTCGCCTCCCGCCATGCCGAAGGCGCCGACGCTGCGGCCATTGCTCAAGATGGAGGCGGTCATGGCCTCGAGGAAACGAATACGCCGCTCTCCGCCGTTTCCTCCCGCCCATCTGCCCGCGCCTCCTGACCCTGCGCGTATTTCATAGGAATCAAGCCGCACGGGAAATCTGAACTCCAGGATTTCGGGATCGGTCAGCCGAGAATTGGTCATGTGAGTTTGGACCACGCTGGTGCCGTCGAATTCAGGTCCGGCGCCTGAGCCGCCGGCGATGGTCTCGTAATACTGGTAGTGCGCATTTCCAAAAGTGAGGTTATTCATCGTGCATTGCGCGGCGGCCATCACGCCCAGCGCTCCGTACAGGGCGTTGGTCACGCAAGTCGAGGTTTCGACATTTCCCGCAACCACCGCTGCGGGAAACTTTGGATTCAGCATGCAGTCCTCGGGCAATATGACCTGCAAAGGTCTCAAGCATCCGGCGTTGAGCGGAATATCGTCCGCCACCAATGTGCGGAACACGTACAGCACTGCTGCCGTGGTCACGGCGCGCGGTGCATTGAAGTTGTCATTCAACTGCGGACTCGTACCGGTAAAGTCGATGCAGGCGCTGCGATTACCGGCGTCGATACGTACCGCGACCTGGATGCGGGCTCCATTATCCATCGGCAGCGTGTACTGCCCGTCCTTCAGCGCTGTAATGGCGCGGCGCACCGACTCCTCGGCATTGTCTTGCACGTGGCTCATGTATGCCGCCACGGTGGCCGCCCCGTAGTGCGCCACGAGCGACTTCAATTCCGCGCTGCCCTTCGCATTGGCGGCGATTTGCGCGAGCAGATCGGCGATGTTTTGAGCGGGATTGCGCGCGGGGTGGCGTCCGCCGCAGAGCAGATTGCGCAACTCGATTTCCCGCAGCTTGCCGTCCTCGACGAGCTTGAGGTTGTCGATCAAGACGCCCTCCTCGCCGATGTCCTTGGAGAACGGCGGCATGGAGCCTGGCGTAATGCCGCCGACATCTGCATGGTGCCCGCGCGAGGCCACGAAGAAGCTGGGCGCTTCATCGCTCTCATTCAAGTACACCGGCGTCACCACCGTGATGTCCGGAAGGTGTGTCCCGCCGTGATAGGGATCGTTCAATACGAAGACATCGCCGTTGCGCATCTGCGGATTGCGTCCGATGACCGTGCGAATCGATTCGCTCATCGATCCCAAGTGCACGGGCATGTGCGGCGCATTCGCGATCAACATGCCTGCGGCGTCGAATAGCGCGCAGCTGAAATCCAATCGCTCCTTGATGTTGACCGAGTAGGCGGTGTTCTGCAGGCGCAGGCCCATCTGTTCGGCAATGTTCATGAATACATTGTTGAACAGCTCCAACATTACCGGATCCGCGTGAGCGCTCACCGGTTGCCCACCAATGCGGCTGCGACTGCGGCGCAGTTCGATGCAGCCGCCGTCGCTCACCTGTGCTTCCCATCCAGGCTCGACCACGGTGGTCGAGTGGCGGTCGGCGAGAATGGCAGGGCCCTCGATGCGAGCCCCGTCGCGCAGGCTCTCCGCGCGATAAACCTGCGCCTCGCGCCAGCCCGAAGGATGCATGTCAGCCAGGCAGTACATGGATACGGTGGCGTCGGCCACGGGCTCATGGAACTCGGGCTCGGCCGCCTTCAGCGCCGGCGCCTGCGCCTCTGCCCCAGGGGCGATGCACTCCACCGAGACTGCTTCGATGACCAGGCCTTGATCGGGAATGACGAATTCGAAGCGCCGCCGATAGCTGCGCTCGAACTCCTCTCGCACGGTCCGCACGGCATCGATCCCTGCGGCCGCCCCCGGCAGCTCGCACGGTAAGGCTGTGTCGGTGCCCTGGTAGCGGATATGAACCCGTGCCACGGTGCGCAGCGCAGCGGCGGCGAGGCCCTCGGCGCGCAGCTCAGCGGCGGCCTCATCCTCGAGTCGCGATGCGAGCGCGCGCGCTCGGGTCAGTCCGCGCTCGTCAAGATCGTGCTCGACGGCGGATTCGCGCATCGCGATCTGGTCGGCGAGCCCCATGCCGTAGGCGGACAAGACTCCTGCCAGCGGATGAATGAAAACGCGCGTCATTCCCAGCGCGTCGGCGACAAGACCTGCGTGCTGGCCTGCGGCGCCGCCAAAACACTGCAGCGTATAGCCGGACACATCGTGGCCGCGCATCACGGAAATTCGCTTCACGGCGTTGGCCATGTTGCCGACGGCGATCCTGAGGGCACCGCCGGCCACATCCTCCGAAGTCATGGGCCGCCCCGAGGAGGCCGTCATTTGTCGCGCCAATTCCGCAAATCCTCGAGCGACGATGGATGAATCCAAGGTTTCATTCTCCTGGGGGCCGAATACCCGTGGAAAACAAGATGGCTGGATTCGCCCCAGCAACACATTGGCATCGGTCACGGTCAACGGTCCTCCCCTCCCATAGCTTGCCGGCCCGGGCGCCGCGCCGGCGGACTGCGGACCAACGCGCAATCGCGCGCCGTCGAAATGAATGATGGAACCGCCGCCGGCGGCGATGCTGTGAATGCTCATCATGGGCGCCCGCACGCGGACACCGCCGACTTCTGTATCGAAGGCACGCTCATACTCGCCGGCAAAATGGCTCACATCGGTCGAGGTTCCACCCATGTCGAAGCCGATCACTTTGGCATGACCCGCGGATTGAGCCGTGCGCGCCATACCGACGATACCGCCCGCCGGCCCCGAAAGAATTGCGTCTTTGCCGTGGAAGCGGTGTGCCTGGGTCAGGCCGCCGGAACTTTGCATGAAAAAAAGCGGCACCTCAGGCATCAGCTGAGCCAGCCGGTCGCAGTAGCGGCGCAAGATCGGAGACAGGTAGGCGTCCACGACAGTCGTGTCCGCGCGCGGCACCAGCTTCATCAACGGACTCACGCGGTGCGAAACCGAAATCTGCGTGAAGCCGATTTCACGAGCCATGCTCTCTGCGGCGACTTCGTGATGGACGTATCTGTAGGCGTGCAGGAACACGATGGCGCAGGCGCGCAATCCGTCATCGTAGGCCAGCTGCATTGCTGCGCGCAGTTTCGGCGCGTCCAATGCCTCGATGGTCTCGCCGTGCGCGCCCACGCGTTCCAGCGCTTCGATCACGCGTTCATAGAGCATTTCGGGCAGTACGATATGGCGATCGAACAGGCGCGGCCTGGCTTGGGTTCCGATGCGCAGCGCATCGCGGAATCCGCGCGTGATCACGAGGAGAGTGCGCTCGCCCTTGCGTTCCAGCAGCGCGTTCGTGGCCACCGTGGTTCCCATTTTGACGCAAGCCACTTGCGCTGCGGAAATAGGTTCACCGGGAGCCAGCTGCAGCAGCCGGCGAATGCCCTCGACCGCCGCGTCCGCATACAGCGTGGGATTCTCCGACAGCAGCTTCAGGGTCTGCAGTTCACCATTGGGCGACCGTCCGATGACATCGGTGAAGGTGCCGCCCCGGTCGATCCAAAATTCCCAGCGAGCCAATGTTTGCCCATGGTGACCGCGTTCATTCGCCAAGCGCGCGTCCCCGAGTTTCCGGAAGCGCCCAGGCGGACACGATCACCAGCGCATACGCCGCAATGGTGAATCCGGCGATGGCATCGCCCAGGCTGACGCGGCTGCTCAACAGGCCGATCAACGAAGGACAAAAGCCGCCAATACCGCGTCCCACGCTATAGCTGAAACCCTGACCCGAGCCTCGCACCGCGCTCGGAAACAGTTCGGCCAGGCAGGCGCCCATGCCCGAGAATATCCCCAGCACGAAGAAACCCAACGGAAATCCGATGAGAAACATCCCGCGCGCGATCGGCATTCTCGTGTACAAGAGGATCAGGGCGGCCGCGCACACCGCGAATAAAATAAATCCTCGCCGCCGCCCGATGATGTCTGCGAGCGAGCCGCTCACCAGATACCCCGCGAGCGATCCGGTGATCACCATCAAGAGATAGCTGGTCGTGCCGCCGACAGAGAGGTGGCGATCGGTCGCGAGAAACGTCGGCAACCACGTGGTCACCGAGTAGTACGCGCCGAGCATCCCCACCGACAGCAACGTGGCAAGCACGGTCGTGCCCAGCAGCCGGCCGCGAAAAATATCCATGTACTCGCGGCGGCGCGGCCTTGAATCCGTGCGCCGGTTCAGCCGCTGCGCGCGCATCTTCAGATAGATGGGCGGCTCCGGCACTTTACGGCGAATGTAAACGATGAGAAGGGCCGGCAGGATACCGAGCCAAAATACGATCTTCCATGCCGCCTCCGGCGGCACCATTGAACTCACTGCCCAGAATGCGAGCGCGGCGCCCGCCCAGCCGAGCGACCAGCTACTTTGCACCAGGCCTGCCGCCCTCCCGCGATAACGTGCGTCGATGATCTCCGCCACCAACACGGAACCCACGGCCCATTCACCGCCGAAGCCGAATCCCTGCATGGCTCGGGTGAAGAACAGCTGACCGAAGGAGCCGGTGAAGCCGCTCAAGAAAGTAAACACCGCGAACCACAGCACCGTCAGCTGCAGGATGCGTGCGCGGCCGTACCGATCGGCGAGCACGCCCGCTGCCCAGCCGCCAATCGCCGAAGTAATCAGGGCGCCGCTCGCAATGTAGCCGGCCTCGGCTTTGGATAAGCTCCACAGGCCGAGCAGCGTCGGAATAATGAAGCTGTAGATCATGAAGTCAAAGCCGTCCAGGCCATATCCGGCATATGCCGCCAGCAGCGCACGCCGTTCATTGGTAGTTGTATTGTGCAGCCACACGACTCATTCCCGGCAGTGCGCGCTCAATTCCGGGTGCGCAGCCGCAAGCTATTCCAGCTGCCATCCGCGGTCCAACCGCCATCCACGGGCAAACTGACTCCGTTGATGAAACCGTTACGATCCGAGTCGGCCAGGAAAGCAACCGCCTCCGCCACATCCTGCGCCCGGGCAAACCGGGCCATCGGCACGCGCTCCACGATATCCTGGTCGCTGTAAGCGCCGGCACCCTGATCGGCAACATCCATGTCGGTTTTGATCCAGCCGGGGCAGACCGCATTGACCCGCACACCGCGGCCGCCCCACTCGGCAGCCAGCGTCTTGGTCAACCCGATGAGGCCGTGTTTCGACGCGTTGTACGCGCTGCGATGACTGATGCCGGCGAGACCCGCCACCGAGGCCACATTCACGATGCAGCCTTGCCGGCGCTCCAACATCTGCGCGCCGAGATATCGGCACAGCAGAAACGGCCCCAGCAAATTAATGTCCATCACGCGTTGCCACTGCGCGGCGGAAGTCTGCTCCGCCGGCATGATGAGGCTGATTCCCGCGTTGTTCACCAAGCCATCGATCGCACCATAGTCGCGGGCGATCGACCGGGAGAGTTCGAGCACGAATGCTTCCGAGGACACGTCGCCCGACACACCCTCGACCTGCGCCCCCTCGCCGCGCAGCCGAGCCAACGGCTCATCGAGCGAGCGAATGTCCAGAAGAATGACGCGGTAGCCGCGCTGCGCCAATACTGTCGACGTGGCGAGTCCGACGCCCTGCGCCGCTCCGGTGACCAGCATGGTCTTCATCAGCGGCCTCATGCTTGAGCCCGCTTCGGGCGCATATCGAGGCAGATTTGCACCGCGTGGCCCAGGGACCCCGCTGCTTTATCGGCTCCCGGCATATCGCCGTCCTCGCTCGCGAAGTCCGGCTGCAGCAGCATTCCGGGAAGGAATACCGCGACGATACAGGCTTGGGGGAAGCGTCGCCGCATCTCCTCCGCGGTCGCCTCGCCTCGCTTGCGTTCCTCGCTTGGAAAGGCACTCACCACGTACACCATCGAGACCGCGTCGGCGGCGTTGGGCGGCGGTACGGCGTTCAAGTCCTCCAGCGACATATGGCGTGCATCGATCTTCTGATCGCGCAAAATCCGCACCAACAGTTCGGTGGCGAGATCATCGGCCATCGACCCCAGACTCACGCATACGATCACCGAACCCGCAGGCACGGAAAGCGGCCCCTGCCAGCGTCCGCTGGTCGACTCCCGCTGCTCGCGCAACAGGCGGCCTGCGGTGGACTTGTCGAGCACGGAGGATTTCGTACGGCGCCGCAACGGCCGGCGATTTTCTCCGCCAATTGCGGCGATGACGGCGACGATGGCGCTGCGGACTCGCAACTGCTGCTCGGTGTTGATGGCGCCGGTCTCCAGATCGATTCGCGCCAGGTGCAATGCCGGCATCAGCACCAGATCGCAATAATTGGCGAAGGAGTTTCGCTTGAGAAAGTCTCTGGCGCTCGCGATGATTTCATCGGCATCCGCCGACAGCGCTCGTTGGTAAAAGCGCTGCGGCATGGTCAGGGCTTGAGTATCGCCCAATAGTATATCGAGCAGGCTCAAAGCCTTGATATGGCGGCCGGCGACCAATAAACACAAAGTCAACGGCGTCGAAACGATCAATCCGATCGGCCCCCATAACCAGCTCCAGAAAATCGCAGCGATGACCACCGAGAGCGGCGATAAACCGGTCGTATGTCCGTACAACTGCGGCTCGACCAATTGCGCGGCGATCAACTCGACCACGACGAACAATCCCAAGGTTGCAAACGCCATGCCCCAACCCGCATCAACTGCGGCGGCCAGCAATGCCGAACACAATGCCGCGATCCACACGCCCACGTAGGGCACGAATCGCAGCGCCGTGGTGAGCGCCGCCCACACCAGGGGGTGAGGCAGACCGATGATGCTGAGTCCGATCCAAATCAAAGCGCCGACGCCGAAATTCACCGCAAATTGCGAGACGAAAAATCTCGACAACCGCTCGCCGGCATCATTGATCACCAGTGTGGTCAGCCGTATGTCCGCGCCGCCCGCGATGCGGATGAAACGATCGCGCAACGCCTCGTGTTCGAGAAGGACGAACACCAGCACGACCAACACAATCCCGGCGGTCTCGAGCGGCACCCAAATGGACCCCAACACCCTTTCAATGACTTGCAAGGGATTGGCCGGGGCCTCATGCAGCTCCACGGGAATCGGGATCTTCGGAGCAGCGGTATCGCCTGATGTCAATGCCTGCGGCGCCGGCGCTGCGGTGTCGCGGTCAAACACCCGTCCCGCCTGCGCGGTGAGGGAATTCACGCGCCCAACGGTGACGCTGTTCAAGGTCTCTAATTTACGTTCTAAGGTTCTCTCGTACTTCGGCAAGCTTGCGGCCATGTGCACCAGCTGCGAGCCGATGACGGCGGCCACAGCGCCAAACGATAGCGCCAGCACGAGCACAGCCGCCAGCACCGACTGCGTTTGACCGAGCCTCAATCGCCTCAGCGTCCGCACCAGCGGCGCAACCAGGAGACTTAAGATGAATGCCAACGTGACCGGCACCAACACATCGCGCGCGAAATACAACAGCGCGAGCATCGTCGCCGTCGCGATGATTCCCAAAGCGCGATCCCGATTGGGGGACGGGACGGCATCCATGCGTTATGTCGGCCCGGAGGGCGGCGCGGAGGGCAGCGCGTCCGATTCACTGACGGCGACAAATATGCAGCAATTCGCCCTTTCGGCCAGCGACACTCGCTGCGCTCCGGACCACCAAAAGCCGCCCTTCGGCTGTGGATAGTGCCCCAATACGATCAGGTCAATGGCCAGACGCTTGGTATACCCGATAATCTGATCAATGTAATCTCCGTTCGCGAGGTACCCTTGGGCCTTGACCCCGCGCTGCTTCAACCATTGAATCGATTCGTTCAAAAGCTTGGCTGTCTCTCCCGCCTCATCGACGATGCAGGCGTGCCCCGCGGCGCCGGCGACCACCGCCGCATTGCCGACTCCCGCGGGAACAATCGATAGCACACACACCTCGGCGCCGAGCAAGATGGCCAATTCCGCGCCGCGGCGCAGAGCCCGGCGACCCGCTTCAGTACCGTCGTAGCAAAGCAGTACTCGCTTGAACATAACCTCACTCCAGTTCGAACTGAAGGCTCACCAGACCGGCTTGCGCACCGGCCGCATCCCAGCTCCACTCATCAAAACATGCGCGGCGGCGTTGATCAATGCGCACCACCGTCGAACAGCGCGTTCCATAGTCGGGCGCACGCACAAATGCGCTCGAGAGCAGACGCTCCCAGGGTTGGCCGATGCCGGTGCGCGGTAGCTGATCATCGGGCGCGGGCCGCTCGTCGCGCAGAAGACCAAGCACGGCGCCGGTGTCGCTCAAATCGGCGAGCGCCGCCGATAGTCTCGATTTGGCGTGTTGCACCTTGGGCCAAGGCGTATCCAATAAATGATTGGAGAGACCGTAAATGCCGGGTGCCAGTTCACGGCCTGTTCCAGGCATGCTCTCGTAAATGGCGAGCCGCTCGCCATCCGAGAAGATCAAGTTGAAGCCATTGTAGTCGCCACCGACTTCGCGCAGGTGCCGCAGCGCTTCCGCAATGCCGGCACTGGACTTCAGTATGGAAGTGACCAATGTGCCGCGGCTGGGCGTTCCCACGCGCCGCTGCTCCGGATCGCGGTAATTCGTGAGCGCCGCAAAGCGTCCGCTGCGCGTCATCCCCAGCCATGTTCCGCCCGCCGAAAGATCCCTTCCACCCAAAATTTGCGGTTCCGATTGCCACCAGTGCGCAGGCGCGGTCGGACGAGAATGCAGCTCATCGCGGTTCGCCGCGATCACGCACGGGTACTCTTTGCTTCCGCGCCACGCCACCAAAACCAGGCACATGACGCAACGCTACGCGCCCCAACGCCAGAACTCCAGAGCCTTGATTGCTTCGAAAGACGGCCGCGATATACTCTGCGCCGGCTAGCAAGCGCTCACCGTTCGGGGGAAATTCAGCATGAAACTACACCGATCGCAGAACCGTCGATGGTCGCTCGTCTGGGGCACGTGTTTTTTCGCGGCGCTGATGACCGCACCGGCGTGCCACGCGGCGGATGCGGCGGGCTCGGCAGGCTGCCCCAAGGATGACACGGGACTAACGCTGCCGGCCGGTTTCTGCGCCACGGTCTTTGCCGATGGCATCGGTCACGCGCGCCACCTGGTCGTGGCGCCGGGCGGGGTCGTGTATGTGAATACGTGGTCGGGGCGCTATTTCGGCAACGACATACCCCACGAAGGGGGCTTCCTGGTTGCTCTACAGGACACCACGGGCACCGGCAAAGCGGATGTCAATCAGCGCTTCGGCGAAACCGTGCAAAGCGGCGGAGCTGGCGGTACCGGCATCGCCATCTATGACGGATTTTTGTATGCCGAACTCAATGACAAGATCCTGAAGTACCGCTTGCGCAAGGGTTCAATCGTACCGGACGCCAAGCCTCAGGTGGTCGTCAGCGGCTTGCCCCTTGGAGGCGATCATCCGATGCATCCCTTCGCCATCGACGCGCACGGGGGACTGTACGTCGACGTTGCGACGGCGACCAATTCCTGTCAGGAGAAAAATCGCACGCTCAAATCTCCGGGCAAGGACCCCTGCACCGAACTGGAAACCCGGGGCGGCGTTTGGCTCTATGACGCGAAGAAAACTGACCAGACATTTTCGGCGATGGGCCGCTACGCGACCGGAATCCGCAATGCCGAGGGCTTCGGACTCGACGCAGCGGGTCACCGCATCTTCGTGACGCAGCATGGCCGCGATCAACTGCACTCGAATTGGCCCGACATCATCAAGGATCCGGATCAGGAGGCCACGCTTCCTTCGGAGGAGCTGCTGCTGCTCAAGAAAGACGGCGACTACGGCTGGCCAAAGTGCTACTACGATCCGTTCCAGAAGTCATTGGTACTGGCGCCGGAATATGGCGGCGACGGCAAGACCGTGGATATTTGCGCCCAGAAAAGCGCGCCGGTTGCGATCTTTCCGGCGCATTGGGCCCCCAACGACATGGTTTTGTACGACAGGCAGCAATTCCCAGCACGCTATCGCGGCGGCGTATTCATCGCCTTTCACGGCTCGTGGAATCGCGCGCCGTACGAGCAAGGCGGATACAACGTCGTGTACCAATCAATCTCAGGCGACACAGCGGTTGGCACGTGCGAGATTTTTGCCGCGGGATTTGCAGGGGCGGATATGTCGCCCGCCAAGGCGGCGCATCGGCCAACCGGACTCGCGGTTGCGCCCGACGGCACCCTGTACGTGGCGGACGATGTAAAGGGACGCATCTATCGCATCGTGTACCGAGGCGGGCCCGGGTCGGGCGACGCAGCCCCGGTCGCCTGCCCGAGCCCAACGGCGGCGCCAGGGCCGATAGCGGCGTCCGCGAGTGCGAAACCACCCGAAGGCACGCATCCCGATGCCGCCTCCGACACTGGCGCGCTCAACGCTCCTCCGGGAGCAACTCCGGCCATGGTTGCCTTGGGTAGTCGGGTTTATCACGGGGAAGTGGGCGGTGCCAGCTGCACCGGCTGCCATGGCGCCGATGGCAAGGGCTCCCCGCTGGGCCCTGATTTGACCAGCGGAAAATGGCTTTGGAGCAATGGCAGTTATGCCGGAATCTCAGCAACGATCGCTCAAGGCGTCCCACAACCGAAGCAGTATCGGGCGCCAATGCCAGCGATGGGCGGCGCGCAGTTGAGCAGCGATGAGTTATTTGCGCTCGGCGCCTATGTCTGGGCTTTAGGACATCACTAAGCCAGCGCCTCGTCCAATAGCTCGATCCAATGCATCACGCGGGTGGCCGTGCCCGCCTGCAGGTGCTGAATGCAGCCGACATTGGCCGAGAGAATCGTGTGCGGCTTGAGCTTCGCCAGGTTTGCGAGTTTGCGATCGCGCAGCCGCGTAGCCAGATCCGGCTGCAAAATCGAGTAGGTCCCGGCGGAACCGCAGCACAGATGACTTTCCTCGCTCGCCGCCGTGATGTCGAAACCCAGCGCGCGCAGATGCGTCTCGACCGAATCCCGCAAGCGCTGTCCGTGCTGCAAAGTGCAGGGTGAATGAAAGGCGCTGCGCACGGGCTTATCCGCCCGTACGCGATGCTTGAGAGCGGGCACCAAGTCAGCCAGTAATTCGCTCAAGTCGCGCGCCGCCGAACTCACGCGCCGCGCTTTTTCCGCGTACGCGGCATCATCGGCCAGAGCGTGAGCATAGTCTTTGAGCGCAAGTCCACAGGCCGATGCGGTCGACACGATCGCCGTCACGTCGTGGCGCGCAAGCAGCGGCATCCAGGCATCGATATTGCGCCGCATGTTCGCCAGCGCGCCGGCGCGATCATTCAAATGGGCACGCAATGCCCCGCAACACCCGGCGCCGCCGGCGTACACCGTTCGAATGCCGGCCATCTTGAGTACCCGCGCCGCCGCCTCATCGATATTGGGCATCATCGAGGGCTGCACGCAGCCTTGCAGCATCAGCACTGTTCGCTCCTGCCCTGCGGCGGCACCGCCTTTAGCGCGCACCGTTGCGCGCGGCTTCTTGGCGCGGGACGGTACCTTGTCCTTGAGCACCCTGGGCAGGAGAGGCCGCACGGCTTGCCCCAAGCGCATCGCCGTCCCGAAGAGCGGCGAGGTAAGCCCCTCCTTGAGCAGCCAGCGAGCTGCCTTGTCAATCGGCGGGCGTTCGACGCGCGCCTCGACGAGCTGCCGCCCTATCTCAACCAGATGACCGTAATCAACCCCGCTCGGGCAGGTGGTTTGGCAGTTGAGGCACGTCAGACAGCGATCCAAATGCTGCTGCGTGCTGCGCGTGACCTCCGCGCCTTCGAGCGCCTGCTTGATCAAGTAGATGCGCCCGCGCGGACCGTCGAGCTCATCTCCCAGCAATTGATACGTCGGGCAGGTCGCGTTGCAGAATCCGCAGTGCACGCAATTCTTGATGATGGCGGCTGCTTCTTGGCCCTCGGAAGTATCTGCAAACTCTGGGCTCAGTCTCGTGTGCATGGCGATCAAAGTCCCGCGTACAGGCGGCCGCGATTGAAGATTTGAGCCGGATCGAATGCCTGTTTCAGTCCGCGGTGAATACGCATCAGCACCTCGCTCAAAGGTGCGAATACGCCGTGACTCTTATCGGCGCCGCGCACCAGCGTCGCGTGGCCGCCCACGCGGGCGGCGGCGGCGCGCACCTCGTCGGCCCCAGTCGCGGTTTTCCACCACCGCTGCGCGCCATGCCATTCGATGAGCTGCCGCCCCGGCAGCTGCAGCGGCGGCGCGGTAGGCGGCACTGACAGCCGCCACAGAGCTTCACCGCGCTTCATCGCAGCCTCGCTGAGCAGGAAAAATTCCTCGGTGTGATCCCGCACCCCCATCCACCATGAAGCTGCCTGCTCGGGATCGAGCCGCTCCCCGCCGAGCCTGGCGCAGGCGGCGCTCACGGCCGCCCGAGCTCCCGCGAGACGCACGTAAAGTCTTTGGTCGTGCCAGGCGGTGGCGCTCATCGGCAATGGCTGCGACGCCCAGCCCCTAAGCTGCTCGAGCGCGCGCCGCTCGTCCCAATCGAACGACAGGGTGGCGCCGGCAGCACTCAGCGGCAGCACTTTGAGAGACACCTCGCAGATGACGCCAAGAATTCCGAGCGATCCGGCCATGAGGCGCGATACATCGTAGCCGGCCACATTTTTCGTGACTTGACCGCCGAAGGTAAGAATCTCGCAGCGCCCGTTGAGCAGCGTTACGCCAAGCAGGTGATCGCGCACCGACCCGACGCTCACGCGCGCGGGCCCTGAAAGGCCGGCCGCGACCATTCCGCCAAGGGTTCCGCCCGGCGCGAAGCGCGGGGGCTCAAACGGCAAACATTGGCCGCGCTCGGCGAGGACCTGTTCCAAATCGCTGAGCCGTGTACCGGCTCTCACAGTCACGACCAGTTCGGTGGGCTCGTAGCTGGTGATTCCCGACAATTCGGAGACATCGAGCGGAGTGCCAACCGCCGGTTCTCCGTAGAAGAGCTTGGTGCCGCCGCCGCGAATGTCGACGGGCTGCTGATGCGCGCAAGCGTGCGCGACTTGCTCAACCAGCCGCGCCAGCACCGGATCATCCTGAGCGTCCATCAAAATCTGGGCAACTCGGGAAACGGCAGCATGCCGCGGTGAACGTGCATCTTGCCGTATTCCGCGCAGCGATGCAGGGTGGGAATCACCTTCCCGGGATTCAGCAGCCCGAGCGGATCGAAGGCATGCTTCACGGCGAGAAATTGAGCGCGCTCTGCCGCGGAGAATTGCACACACATCGAGTTCAGTTTTTCGATCCCCACTCCGTGCTCGCCCGTCACAGTGCCGCCGAGGCGCACGCTGGTCTCCAAAATATCGGCGCCGAAAAGCTCACAGCGGCGCATTTCGTCGGCATCATCGGCATCGAATAAAATCAGCGGATGCAGATTGCCGTCGCCGGCATGGAAGACATTCGCACAACGCAGATTGTATTTTTCCTGCATCTGCTCAATGGCGCCGAGCATCTGCGCCAAACGCTTGCGAGGAATGGTTGAGTCCATGCACATGTAGTCAGGACTGATGCTCCCCGAGGCGGGAAATGCGTTCTTTCGGCCGCTCCAAAACTTCAGCCGCTGCGCTTCGTCGCGGCTGACTTCGAGCCGCGAGGCCCCTGCCGCCCGCAGCACTTGCTCCATGTGCGCGATTTCCTCCTCCACTTCCTCGGGCGTGCCGTCGCTTTCGCAGAGCAGGATGGCGGCAGCTTGAAGATCGTAATCCGCATGCACAAACGCCTCGACCGCCGTGGTCATGGCGCGGTCCATCATTTCAAGACCTGCTGGGATGATGCCGCTGGCGATCACGCTGGCCACCGCGGCGCCGGCCGATTCGATGTCGTCAAAGCTCGCCATGATGCAGCGGGCGAGCTGCGGCCGAGGAATTAATTTAACCGTCAATTCCGTCGTCACAGCCAGCATGCCTTCGCTGCCCACTACCACGGGAAGAAGGTCGAGGCCGGCTGCGTCCAAACCTTCCGAACCGAATTCGACCGGCGTTCCATCCATCATGAAGCCGCGAATTCGCAGCACGTTGTGCAAGGTCAATCCGTACTTCAAGCAATGGATGCCCCCCGAATTTTCGGCCACATTGCCGCCAATGGTGCAGGCGATTTGGCTGCTGGGATCGGGGGCATAGTACAAGCCAAACGGAGCGGAAGCCTCGCTAATGGCCAGATTGCGGACGCCGCATTGCACGACGGCAGTGCATGCGAGGGCGTCGATCTTCAGTATTTTGTTGAATTTGGCGAGCGACAGAATGACGCCCGATGCGTGCGGCAACGCGCCGCCGGACAATCCAGTGCCCGCCCCGCGCGCAACCACCGGTACGGCATTTTTATGACAAACAGCAAGTATCGCCGCGACCTGAGCCTCAGTTTCCGGCAGTACCACCACCAGGGGTGAGACACGATAGGCGGTCAGCCCGTCGCATTCATAGGACGCCGTATCTTCATGGCGAAACAGGATAGCCTCACGCGGCAGCACCTCGCCAAGCGCGGCGACCACATCAGACTGGCGAGATCGCAATGAGGCGTTCATGGGCAATAGTATGCTCCTTGCCCCGACCGCACAGCGCTCGCGCGATTGCGCCAAGCCTCCGCTCCTTACGGAATTGTATTCAATGAGGTAGGATTCATTAAAATTGAAGGCGGCGGCGGCGCCAGCCGCACTGGGGGAATCGATGTTTCGCCAATTGTTGACGCCCGTCGGTGACAGCCTGACCTTGTCATTTCTGGTTGCGATACTGCCCATTGCGACCGTTCTCGTACTTCTCGGCATCGTAAAACGACCGGCTTGGCAAGCGGCTCTGGCCGGTCTCATCGTCGCACTGATCATCGCCATCAGTGTCTGGGGCATGCCTGCCCGGATCGCTTTTGCCTCAGCCTCGAATGGCGCGGTGTTCGCGTTGTGGCCGGTCATGTGGATCGTCGTCAATGCGCTTTTTGTTTATAACATCGCGGTCGCGTCCGGCCGATTCGATGCATTCCGCGCATGGATAATCAAACATTTACCGAATGATCGCCGGGTGGTGCTGATCGTCATGGCATTTTGCTTCGGGGCGCTGCTCGAGGGCGTCGCTGGATTCGGCGCGCCTGTGGCCATCGTTTCCTCGCTGCTCATCATGTGCGGATTCCCGGCGCTGGAAGCGCTGGTGTTTGTCTTGATCTTCAATACGACACCGGTGGCATTCGGCGCGCTCGGGGTACCCGTAACGGTCTTGGGCCAGGTGACAGGACTGCCGGCGCCGGCCTTGGCCGCGATGATCGGCCGTCAGCTTCCGTTGATCGCCGCCTTCCTGCCTTTCTATGTCATGGCCCTGTACGGGGGCTGGCGTTCGATTCGCTCACTGTGGCCGATGTTGGCGGTCGCGGGTTTGAGCTTCGGCGTGACGCAATTCGTTGCGTCCAATTATCTGGATTACACCCTGACCGACGTGTTTGCGGCCTTAGGATCGCTAGCGGTCACATTGTTGTTTTTGCAAGTATGGCGGCCGGCGGTGGATCCGAATTTCGCCATCGCTCATTCGCCCGCGGACAGTCCCAGCGGACCGGGCCGGGACATACCGGCCTGGCAGGGTTGGATGCCGTGGCTGATCGTTTCGGCCACCGTGATCGTGTGGACCATCTTCAAGATCGCCCCCATGGGACAACATGCAATTCCTTGGCCGGGCCTCGACAAGGCAGTTTCGATCACTCTCTATAATGACAAGCCTTATGCGGCGATCTGGTCATTTCAGCCGCTCGCCACCGGTACGGCGATTCTCGTCGCGGCGCTCATCACCGCGCTGCTTGTAAGAATGCCGCTGGGCCAGCTTGCGCAATGCGCGGTGAGCACCATTCGCATGATCTGGCAGGCGATTCTGACGGTCATGCTGATCGTGGCGCTGGCCTACGTGATGAACTATTCGGGTCTTGCCTACACGCTGGGTCTGGCGGTGTCGTCGACCGGCCATGCCTTCGTGCTGTTTTCTCCCTTCCTCGGATGGATCGCGGTATTCCTGTCGGGCAGCGATACCTCGGGTAATGCGCTGTTCGGCAACTTGCAGGTGGTCGCCGCGCGGCAACTGAACCTCAATCCGCTGTTGTTCGCCGCGACCAATTCTTCCGGCGGGGTTCTCGGCAAGATGATCTCGCCGCAAAACATTGCGACCGGCGTGTCAGTGACTAATTTGAAAGGTCAGGAGGGAGTGGTATTGGCGCGCACTTTCGTGCACAGCATCGTGCTTACGTTGGTGCTGGTCGTCATCGTCATCGTGCAGCAGTTCTTGGTACCCGAGATTATTCCCCACTTCATCGCGAAATAATGGTGCCCGGGCAGGGACCGAAATCCACATCTAAGCCATTGTTTAGGGGTGTCGGCTGGAGCCGGTCGCTATGTAGCCCACAGATCGCCTCGAAATAAGGCGCTGTGTCTTGTGCTATGTCTTCAGCGAAGTTGCGGCGTTCTTGATGAGACCAGAAATTCCGCCGTGATAACCGGGCGGCGAACAGAGTAGCATCAACCTCGCGCAGCGCCGACAATCCGCATCACTCGACTCCTTCCGACACGCTGTTGGAACAGAATCCGCCACCCCCAGTGGTCGCTAATTAGTGGCGCGATGTTTGACGGGCAACGGCAAGACCTTGCTTGGAACTACTCGCAAAATCGGGGTCACATCATCCAGCGAGGCACCATTAATGGGCCACGCTGTACTGCTCCGCACGATATCCGCAATCAAATCGCGTACCGCCTGTTTTGCCGGGTTGAGTAAAGCAGACGGCAGACTGAACAATGCAAGATGTCCTCTGATCTCGGGATTGACCAATCGCTGCGCCCGCAGGGTGCCAAGATTCAACTCGTTCTGAAGACAAGATGCCGGCAAGAGTCCGCTGGCTTCTCCCGCTAACAAAATCGCTTTGATCACACTGGCGGATTCCGTTTCTATCGGTGCATGGAACTGTTTACCGTGTCGCTCGGCGACATCATCAAGAATCTTCCGCCATGTGGTGGATTGGCAAGACACGACCAGCGGCCGTTCAAAGAGACTGTCGAACTCAACGGTATCACCCGGGTCGGCGCGTTTACGCTGTACAGGTCGGGCGGCGGCGCGAGGTTAGCGCCGGCCATGAATCGCTGGCAAGGCTGTGGCGTCTTCATGTTCGAAGCCTGGCGCGGCGGAGCTGAACTATCGCGCGCGTAGCTCGAGCCGTAGAAGCCGCCCATCAGAGTACCCATCACTGAAAAGCCCCGAATCGGTGTCCAGGCGCTCCACTGTATTACAAGCATTGTTGGCTTCCCAATGTCTCGCCGCGGTACAAATCCAGCAGGCGCCCTATAACTTCTCTTGTTAATATAGTGAATTGAGACTCTCTATTCACATAATAAAGAAATGTTTTGATTGCCATGATGCGGCGTACGGCGATCCGTTTCGTAAGGGCGCAGGCGAGGAACGAGCGACCCGTGATTAGCGCTAGCCCGCTACCTTCGGTTGACCCAGCAAAGCACAGTCTGTGGTTTCTAGCGATTCTAAGCTTGCTGATGGGATTCGGGTCGATCTCCACCGACCTTTACCTGCCTGCCATGCCGGCCATGAAGTTGGCGCTGCACGCCAAGCCCGGCGCGATCGAACTGACCATATCCGGGTACCTCATGGGATTCAGCCTTGGTCAGTTGGCATGGGGACCCATCAGCGACCGATACGGCCGGCGCATCCCTATCGCGCTTGGTTTGATGTTGTTTGTGCTCGGCTCGGCCGGCTGTGCGTTGTCGACAAGCGCGTCGCTCCTAATTGGATGCCGAATCGTCCAGGCACTTGGCGCATGCGCCAGTGTCGTTCTTGCCAGAGCTATGGTACGCGACCTTTACTCGGGTAGCCGCGCGCGCAGCCGCAGCAGCCGCCCAACTCGATACGTTCGCGAAAATGTACTTTCTGCCGGGGACTTCGCACTGCGGTGGCGGCACCGGTCCTCAGGACGCGCCGGACCAGCTGCTCGAAGCGGTCATGAACTGGGTCGAAAAAGGACAGGCGCCAGGCCCAGTTGTAGCGCATCGCGGCAAAGAGCGCGCACACATGCTGTTCGCGGATCCGAAAACAGGAACAGCGTCGGGAGTGCTGGTGCCGCCTGCCGCGGGCACTGCACGCGACTTTCTGCTCTGTCCATACCCACAGGTTGCAAAATTTAATCAGGCACTGGCCGATAAGGAGGGAGCCGTAAACGAGGCGGCCAACTGGTCGTGTCAGACGCCTTCCACCTAGTGCGAGCGGCTGCGATCTGCGCTGATCGACAATAACGACATGAATCGGCTGCAGGATAAAGTCTGCATTATCACCGGCGCGGGTAGCGGCATAGGCCGCGCCAGCGCCGAAATGTTCGGCAGAGAGGGCGCAACAGTAGTTGTAGCGGATATCAGGGCAAATTCGGCCGAAGAGGTCGCGCAGGGAATTACTGATGCAGGTGGTCGAGCGATTGCACTCGCGGTGGATGTTGGTGAGGAAGATCAATTGCGCCGTATGATAGATACGACGATCCAAAAATTTGGGCAGATCGATGCACTTTTCAATAACGCGTTGATGACCAATCCAGACCCCTCTATGCGGGATCGAGATCTGCTCAATTATGATCCGAAAGTGCTCTACGCAACGCTACGGGTCAACGTCGTGGGCGGAGTGCTCGCAAGCAAGTATGCCCTTCCGCATATGTTGGAAAAGGGCGGCGGCTCCATTATCTTTACCTCTTCGGGCAGTTCGCTCGGGGGTGATGTAACGGCCTATAGTTATGGTGCATCGAAAGCTATGCTGAACTGGTTCGCGCAAGCTTTTGCGGTGACCTTCGGTAAGCGCGGCATTCGAAGCAACGCAATATTGCCGGGCCCCACTCAGACGCCATCAAAGATGGCGTGGTCAACTCCGGAAATGGATGCGGGCTTCATGGATGTATTGTACTCGCCGCGTCTCGGACTTCCCGATGATATTGCGGCGCTGGCCGTGTTTCTCGCGTCTGATGAATCTCGCTTCGTCAATGGGGCACTTTATCGCGTCGACGGCGGGATGAGCTGCGCGGTGCCTTTTATTAGCGTTACACGCAAAATGATCGCTGCACGTGAAAAACCATGAAATTGGTTGAAGGGAAATCGACGTGGGTATAGCACAGGAAAAATTCCTTGAGGAATTCTGCGCCGCGTGGGGCGACGGGAGCTCCGAAAAGAAACCGGACGTGGAGAAGATTCTCTCCATGATGGCGGAGGATGCCGAATGGCAATTGTGGGTACCCGGGGGCCCGACCATCCACGGCCGCGATGCACTGCGTCAGGAGATCCACCGTCAGATGCGCTTCGCGAGCAACAACAAGTGCAACATCGTCAACGTTTTGTCGAGCGATACGATGGTGATGCAAGAACGATCTGACACGGCAATCATTCGTGGCAGACCCTGCCCTCATCAATTGGTGGCGATCTTCGAATTCAACGCCGCCGGTCTGATCAAACGCTGGCGCGAATACCTGGACATGGCGGATCTGCTGCGCAAGCAGGGAACTGATGAAGCATTTGCTGCCACGGGCGGGTGACCACTCCTCGGTCAGTCTCCTTGCAGGATCGCTTCCGCAGACTGCCGGGCTGGCGTCCAAGTTGCTCGGGCGTCATTAAACCTACATGAACTCTACTGTGCTCGATTTTGCCGATCCAGCTTTTCTCGGCGATCCCTATCCAACCCTCGCAACGCTGCGTAACAACGCGCCGGTCTCCAAAGGCGTGCAGGCACCTCCTTATGGTTCTGCCTGGGTGGTCACCCGTTATGCCGAAGTGCTCACTGTGTTGAAAGATGCACGATTTTCAGTGGATTCGCGGCACCTCTCGGGAGGAAACCGCATGGCGCGCTGGTGGATGCCGCGTCCTTTTCGACTCGTCAGCGAGGGCCTGCTCAACAAAGACGATCCCGATCACTATCGGCTACGCAACCTTGTACATAAGGCATTCACTCCTCGACTGATCGAAGCGCTACAACCTTATATTGAGAAAATTACAGATGAACTGCTTGATGAGCTGGCCGGGCGAAACCCTGTCGATCTCATGCAGGCATTCGCGGTCCCACTGCCGCTTGCGGTGATTTCGCACATGCTCGGAATCCCGGTCCGGGATCGATTTAAGTTTCGTCGATTGATGAACGGATCTATCACCGGATCTACAAGAATGGGAATATTGCCCATTCTCCGCGGTGCACATGCCATGTATCGTCTCATGAGTTTTTTCGACTCGTTGCTGACACTGCGCAGACAAGAACCGGACGAAGGTCTCATTACAGCGCTGGTCGCCGCCGAGCAGGCCGGGGATTCATTGAGCCCGGATGAATGCTTGGCGATGCTTTTCCTTTTGCTGTTTGCCGGCCATGAGACGACGGTCAATTTAATTGGCAGCGGCATGTTGGCGTTGATCGACAACCCAGATCAACTAACCTCGTTGATTCAGCAACCGATACTAGCCGAGTCGGCCGTCGAGGAGTTGCTTCGATATACCAATCCGGTCCAATTCGGCGCCTCGCGCATCGCTCTTGAGGATTTGGAACTTGGTGGGGTAACAATTAAAAAAGGCGATGTGGTCGTCGCCATGCTCTCCTCGGCCAACCGCGACGAGAGCATATTCGCGGATCCAGAAAGACTTGATATCCATCGCAGCCCAAATCGCCATCTGGGATTTGGCCTGGGTATTCACTTTTGCTTGGGCGCGCCGCTTGCCCGAATGGAGGGCCGCATTGCCTTCAGCAAGCTCCTCGCGCGATTTCCCAACGTTCGATTGGCCGTTCCGCGCGAGGAAATAAGGTGGCGCGCGTCACCGGTTTTTCGTGGATTGGAGTCGCTGCCGGTCCATTTGGAATGACCGGCGGCGATAGTCCATCGCTGGACGCCATGGGGTGGGCCGCTAGTGGCTGGGGGCCGCACCGCAGCAATAATTGCTAGAGAGCGGATAATTAGCATACTATGCAAAAATGGATGACGTGGAAGAACGATTCAGCGACGCCTTGCATAACACTGCGCGCGCTTGGCGATTAGAGGTCGATCACCGGCTCAAGTACCTCGGGGTCAGTCAGGCGAGTTGGATGACAATCGCGGTGATAGCACGCGCCGGCTCTTCCTTGTCCCAATCGGAAATCGCTAATCGACTTGGTGTCGAAGGCGCGACCATTGTCTCCATGGTCGATCGGCTGGTGAAATCGGAGTTGGTGGTCCGCGAACCCTCATTGACAGACCGGCGCGTCAAACGTGTGTGCTTAACCGATGCGGGCAACAAACTCTATGCGAAAGTGAAACGCGAGGCCGCCACGGTGCGGCAGCAGTTATTGGCAAATGTCGATCGCACAAAACTGCGCCTTGCTACCGAAGTCCTCGAGGAATTGCGAACGATCCTGGAAACTCCTAGATGACTGCGCCGCTGAATCGACCCATGATCACGATATCGATCATGCTCGCGACGATTATGCAGACGCTCGATAGCACGATCGCCAACGTGGCGCTGCCTCATATGCAAGGCAGCTTGTCAGCATCACAGGATCAAATCGCTTGGGTTTTAACGGCGTACATCGTTGCAGCCGCAATAGCCACGCCTCTCACGGGGTTTTTGTGCGACCGCTTCGGCCAGAAAACCGTGTTTCTGGTGTCGGTAGCCGGTTTCACGCTCGCTTCAGCACTCTGTGGCGTCTCCGATTCGTTGAGCGAGATCGTAGCTGCCCGACTTCTGCAAGGAGTATTTGGCGCGGCTTTCGTGCCACTTTCTCAGGTTGTGTTGATGGAGATCAACCCAAGAGAAAAGCAGGGGTCGGCGATGGCAATTTGGGGGATGGGGGTCATGGTGGGTCCTATCTTAGGACCAACTTTAGGAGGTTGGTTGACGGATGAGTACAACTGGCGTTGGGTGTTTTTCATCAACATTCCGATAGGCATTATTACCTTTTATGGGATATGGAAATACATTCATCGTGCGCCCGCAACAAGACGCATGCGAATTGATCTATTTGGCTTTGCTTTCTTGAGCCTCGCGGTGGGGGCTTTGCAGCTTCTTCTGGACAGAGGCCAGCAAAATGATTGGTTTTCCTCAACCGAATCATGGGCTGAACTCATCGTTCTGGTGATTGCGGCTACCTACTTCGTGGCGCACACGGCAACGACGCCAGCGGAAAAATCGTTTTTTGATTATCGGCTTCTCAAGAATAGAAATTTCGTTACCGGCACGTCATTCATATTCGTCGTCGGTTTGGTGATGTTTGCAAGTCGCGCACTGATTCCTACAATGCTAGAGAATTTGTTAGGTTATCCGGTCGCAACGACTGGGCTGATCACTTCTCCTTCGGGCATCGGCACGATGCTTGCCATGTTAGTTGTGGGACGCCTCATCGGAAGGGTGAGCGTCCGCCTTATGCTGACAACCGGCTTCATAATCTTGGCGATTTCGCTGTGGCAAATGAGCCGCTACTCGCTCGATTTAGGGGTCGGAGAAATAATTTGGCCCGGGGTCTGGCAAGGAATCGGGTTGGGTTTGGTGTTTGTGCCGCTGAGCACATCGACGTTTGCAACCTTGGAGGCTCATATGCGCAGCCAGGGCACTGCGATTTTCAGTCTGGTTCGCAACATCGGCAGCAGCATAGGAATTTCGCTGGTGCAGTTCCTCTTGGTCCGCAATACCGTGATCGCCCACGCTTCGCTTGTCGAACGAGCGACGTATGCAAATCCGGCGTGGAACAACCCCGCGGTCGCCTCAGCATATGACTTCCATACTCCCGCGGGCGTCGCCGCCTTAGATTCAATGATTACTCAGCAAGCCACCATGATCGCTTATATCGACGACTTCTGGTTGATGTGCATCCTGTCTGTGGCTGTTCTGCCTCTAGTGCTCTTGCTGAAGCCGCCTCAATATTCGATCCCCGATACCGCTGCAGTAATCGAGTAGGTCATTTGACGATCCATCGATCGACGGAGCTGGAAACGATGATCAGCTATGTGCGCGCGAAAATCGATTGGCTAACCCTCGGAGAGCAAGGGCAGCAGCCGGATTTCGGGAGTTACGCGAGAGGTTCACGGATCACGGTGGATGAGACCGGCATACCGCTGCCTGAAGATGGGCGCAATGGTTCTTGCAGTGTCTCTAGCAATTCCGTCAAATGAACGAGTTTCTCCAGTTCAACAATCGCCAACATTTGCCTTCGAACGGCTGCCACTTCGCCCTTCAGCAGGGAGTAGAGGTGAGCGCCGGCTTCGGTGACCACGATACGTTTTAGTCTTCTGTCGGAAGCCGATGACTCCCGCTTCACCAGTCCATTTTTCACCAAACGATCGATCGTATGTACCATAGATGCACGCGAAACCGCGAGTGTGTCGGCTAGAGCTGACTGAGACAAAGGTAAGCGAGCTTGCGTCGAGGCGGCGATCGCCATCCAACTCATCCGATTCACACCCAAACGACGAAGGCGACGGTCTACTGCCTGCCGCCATGCCGTCGCGGTGTTGCGCAGCGCGTTCTCGAATCTCTCATCAAGGTCAAGAGCAATGCGGGACTCATCGATCATGCGAAGAGAGTTTCCGCGAGTAAGTTCAAAAAACATCCGGTGGCTCGCTTCGTAGCTGCGCGGTATCCTGGCTCGGACTCGTGCCCCCAAGCGCTAAAAAAAGCTGCACGGTATCGAGGTAGCGCTGCGCCACCGCCCTGACATATCCAAG
>Ga0302325_10002048_pt1 | contig 49785 bp, 44 predicted proteins | sample Palsa_T0_2_FD_201948 | JGI IMG/M metagenome (GOLD analysis project Ga0302325, IMG submission 201948) | Peat permafrost microbial communities from Stordalen Mire near Abisko, Sweden - Palsa_T0_2 | ecosystem: Environmental > Terrestrial > Soil > Palsa > Peat permafrost | place: Sweden: Abisko...
AACGAAGTGAGGGATCTGCGGTTGGTATCCTCGGAGCCTGAGCCCTACAAACTCGCTACTGCTGATTTTTACCGTCACAATCAGCAATAAAACATTGGCGATTGTGATTTGGAGGCGGGGGGAGTCGAACCCCCGTCCGAGAAGCCTTACGGCCAGAAGACTACATGCTTAGCTCGTTCATTTCGCGGCCGGCCCTTGCGGGTGCCGCGCGTTTGCCGTCAGCGCTCAGAGCGAGCAAGAAACCCTGGCGGCTAGTCCGATGATCTCGCCGTCGCGTTACGGACCGAAACGCGCCAGCCAGCCCACATTGTGACGCCTCGATTCAAGCGCATGGGCGACACTTGAGGAGACGCGCTACTTAGTTTTTAATTAAGCAGCGAGAGCCAACTGCGTATTGGCAGTTGTAAGTTTCCACCCGATTGCGGGCAGGTGGCGCCCGGCATGCCTTCTGGCTGCGACAGCTTCCGTCGAAACCGTGTCGCCCCCATTGACAATTCAAGAATAGCACCGCGGAGCAAACGCTGCCACTTTACGAGGCTCGATTGCACGCATGCGAGCGGGCGACGGTTACCAGCGCCGCGGGTCAACATGCCGGCGGTTAAGGACTGACCGGCATACCACTACTTGGTCTCCGCCTCTAGCTCACGGCGGTTCACGGAATAAATCACATAGTTCGGCACATTTGTGCCGCTCACGTTGGCAAAAGCGGCCGGATGTTCTGACACAGCCTTTTCAATTTGTTCGCGGGCAAGGCGCGACTGCGTGCCTCGCGAATCGGAGGCATACATCGCGTAATCAACTTTCGCCTGCAACAAGCCGGTGATGAATTGCGACGGAGTTCCGAGCGGGAATTCGCGGTTTGGCGCATAGGAAAACTCAAAAGCGTCGAAGGAAAATAATCCAATCGCTCGCCGTCCCGTCATTAGGAAAATCGTCGGATCCTCTCCAAGAAATACCGCGTCCGCCACCGTATTCTGGCTCACCCATCGCATTGCCGCGACAGTCGCCGGCCAGTTTTTCTGCTCCTCGAGAGGAAACCTCGCCGTACCGTTCCGAAGCGTCGCCTGCGTCTCCAGCAAGAGAGCGTGGCCCGCGGAGGGAATCAGCAACACCGCGCACAAAGCGGCGCCGATCCTTGATGGAATCCTGAATTCGGGAGTTTTGGCAAGCAATTCCACTACCCCGAGATAAGCGAAGTACAAAAGGAATGGCAACAGTGGTCCCTGGAAACGGATCGAAGGCCATGGCCACAGTAAAAGCATTCCTTCGTAGAGCAAAACGCACAGATTCAGCGACGTAATTCCGTTTCGAAGATCCAGCACAAAACCGTACAGAACGAATGCTGCGAGAATGAGGCAGAGGAGAAATCCAAGAGAAGTGAGCGAAACCCCCATCAAGACGCCTGGCGAAATTATTGCATTCGCGAGGTTTATTGCCATTACGTGAAGCCTTTGGGACCACGCGAAAGTGGAGAGCAAACTCAAGTTGGCGTAAATTGAGCCGCCATAGTACGCATCGACGGATGCTTGTGCTCTTCCGTTCCTTGACGACCATATCCACCAGGGTGAGACGAGCGCAGCAACGATGAAAAAGTAGGCCACAGCCGCGCTGATCTTTTTTCGCGCAAAAAAAGCGCCGGAGCCAGCGAGAATTAGCGGAAGTCCTGCTGTCCGCGTAAGGATCGCGCATGCCGCGAGCGCTGAAGCGAGTAGCACCTTCGACCACGTCACATTGCTGCGCCGATTCATTCGGTCGATTACGAGAAGAGTTGCCGTCAGGAAAAATGCAAACGTCGTCTCCGACATAAATGCCACGCTGCTAAAAAGCACCCACGGCGAGGCGACTGACAGTATGACAATCCACACTGCGGGCTCAGCTGCACCGAACTTCTCTCGGAGATAAACGAATGCCAGCCACATCCACGCCACCGCGAATCCGAACGGCACAATCTTGAGCGCGTAAATGTTGTGCGGAAATCGAGGAAAAGCTTTCCACACTGCGGCGAGCGCCAGAGGAAACATTGGCGGATACCTCGTCTGCGCAATCGGCTCGGGAAGGCTGATAATCTTGTAGCCTGAGCCGTCCGCGAGCGCCTTTGCGGTCACGAGGTAGATTCCGTCGTCGTGGTAGACGTCGAAGCCCGGAGCTGCAAACCCGATGGCGTAGGCTGCGAAGAGGGCCACGCAGGCGGCAATCAGGAATAAAGCCTTCATCAGGTCGTTCTCGCTTTCAGCTCAACCCAGTTTCGAGGGCCGTATGTTCTTCTTACAACAATACGGATGTTCTTCTCAATTTGGACCGAAATTTCCCATCTAGATTTCTAGCTCGTGCACAGTCCGCTTCTCTTTGCATCGGGCACAACGTATTCGCGATGCACACAAATCCTATCGAGTGCCGGTGCGTCCAGCAGGCGCCGAATACGCGGAAAGCCGCGGCGGGTCCGCGTCCGGCTCGGCCAACCAAACTGTGCGGTTTCGAAAATAATCGAGCAGCGGTCGAATATCCTCGTCGCGAATTTCGCGAGCCCAGACGATTTTCGCGTAATCAATGTCGGCGCGGTTGTAAACCCATTCTTCGCCGGGATCGTGATCGGAAGAATATCGGACGATGACGAGTTGTTCGCCCGGAGCTTGATTCAACTCTGCCGCGAACCGGGCGCGATAACCCATATGCTCGTCATTCGCGTCGGGCGGACGATGCCGCGACATCCACGCACGAACAGGGACAAGCGCAAAGGCGAAGATCACCACCGCGCGCGTGAGGCCGATCCCGACGGCGCGGCCGCGCCATCTCCAGCGTCTCAGATAACGCATCGCCTGCACGACGATGCCGAAGACCGCCGCCGTCATCGGCGCGGCATAGTGCGGCTCGAACCAGACGACAGCGATGACCGCGAGCAAACACGCGGCGACGAGAACCGACAATAACCGAACTTTTCTATCGCGCCAGAGCCACGGCAGCGTGAACAGCACCACGGCACTCAGTTCATCGGGAAGATAAAATTCGCGCAACTGTTCAAGCTTCGAAAGCACGCCATTCTTGATGCCGCGCCAGCTCGCATCGAGGTGATTGTCTTTCCATATTGCAGGTTCCCAATCGTTGTAGAAACTATCGAACTCCGCGTTTCTATATTCGCGAGGCGCATCGAGCTTTTGCCACGCGAAATGTGGCGCCGTCATATATCTCCGGTCGTTCAAGCGGTAGGGAAATAGCAGGGGATCGCCGGTTACTCTCCAATTGTCGTAAGCGAGGAAAGCGCCGGTTGCAATAAGTACAAGCGTGGCCGGCGCCACCACGCGCGGAATCGTAGTGCGCCAGGTCGGGCTTCGTTTTCCGATCATCCAGATCGCGATAGCGATGATTGCCGCAACGCAAAAAAGCGCGCCCTCCCACGGCCGGCTAATGGCCAGAATTGCCGCGCCAATTCCGAGGACCAGCGAATCGCGCGGCCTCTGATGGCGAAAAATTCGCGGCAACGCGCCAACCACAAGCGCGCCGCCAATTGCGGCAAACGCCCCGCCCCAATAAGAGTCCGTCCAATAGTTGAAGACTCCGAATTGAAGAGCGGCGAGCACGCCTCCAAGAAACGCCCAGCGCGCCGGAAACCAGCCTTGAAGAGCCCACACAATCGCCGCGCACATCACGCCCACGCTCAGGAGCACGCCAATCCACGGATGCCCGAGAAGTTGGCCGAGCGCAAGCACCGCGCCTTGTCCCGGCGCGTACTTCGACATGTACGTCGGTTGCATGTTGACGTGAAAAGTCTCGAAGAAAATCCACATCGGATGAGGAGGATTGGCGAGACGTCCGTGCGCGAATGTGTCGGCCGCGAGCAAATAGCTGAATTCGTCGTGAACGCCGGGAATGGGGACCGGAAACCACCTCAGCAAGCTGAGGCGCAGCAGCACGGGCGCGATTCCGGCAGCGGCAATCGCCAGTTTCTTTCGATTCGCGAGTTTAGCTCCGAGCATTTCGACCGCGCTAAACGCGCGATCGCCGAGGAGCGGCCAAAATAATGCGATCACAACGCACACGCACAGAACGAGCGCGTACAGCAATTCTGCTTTGTTCACGGACACAGATTGAAACATCGTGCGATACCATTCGGAGAAAAATCTGAAAATTCGTGCGCACGAACTCGCAGGCGCCGCTCCGCGTCATTTACTTTAGGCGGCAAAACGACGCGAGCAAACCATATTCCGTTGGGGCGCGGCGGCGCAAATGGTAGCATCAGCAAAGTTTGTAGTTTGAACGACAGAAACTTTCGCCTTTGGGTTGTACTAGACATGCCGAAGCACTGGAACATACGTCATTCGCCGATCGGTTGGGTGGCGCGCAAAGCTGTCCGATTGATATATCGCGCGAAACATCCGTCTGATGCTCCAGTTACCTATCAACTGCCGGGACCGGCGGAAATCCAGCTTTACCCTGAGGGCGAAGTAGCTGAGTTCTTATCGTTCCCTCGGCTATTCGAAAGGCACGAACTCAAGTTAGTTGCGACATTCCTTAAGCCCGGGATGAGAGTGGTAGATGTTGGCGCGAATATCGGTTTGTACTCAATACTGGCGGCTTCCCGGGTCGGTGACACAGGGCGAGTCTGGGCATTTGAACCATCCCGCGAGAGTTATGACCGGCTCCTGCGAAATCTCGAGTTGAATCGATGCAGTTGCGTTCAACCTATTCAGGCAGCTTTGGGGGACGCTCCGAACAGATCGTCCACGCTTTTGAGCGACGCCGGGTATGGCGACGCTTATCGTTATTTAAGTCCAGCCTCCGAGCACGAGCCACGGGGCGCGAGCGCAGAAGTAGTACGGGAGACGACTCTCGACACGTGCGCCGCCGAATACGGAATAAACCGGATCGACTTCATCAAAATTGACGTGGAAGGCGGAGAGTATCGCGTACTGCTCGGGGCGAAAGAGACGCTCTCCGGGAATCAGAATGTCAGGGTTGTTTTTGAAAGCGAGGCCGATTGGTGCGAACGCGCCGGTTGCCGGCAGCAGGACGCGTTCGAGCTGCTTCGAACCGCGGGATTTCAGCTGTATGCATGGAATCGTGCAAAGAAGAATTGGACCACCAACGAACGAGAATTACTCCGTGCCGGGATGGTCTGGGCTTCGCGTTCTGGTGTTCCGATTGCCGTGGCCACTTAGACTGTTGCTGGGGAACAACCAAGTATTCATTTCGTAGCAGAAGCGTCGCACTTCGGCTTGCCTTGCGATTCGCTCGCGGGCTTGGGCTCCTTGCTCTTGGCCCCAAACAGCCTGGAACGCCAGGATTGCCAAACCATCCGCACGAGCGCGAAAAAATACCCGGGTGCCAGGCCGATGAGCCGGAATGAGGAAGTCCCCATATCGCTGCTTCGATTGATCCAGGAGATGGGCACTTCCTTGACGTCATACCCGGCTAGAACTGGTTTGAGCCCAGTTTCCACATTCGCGGCGAAATGGTCCTGCTCGATGTTCAGATTCTTCAGGATGTCCGCGCGGTAGAGCTTCAGATTGTTCGAAATGTCCCGCACGCGGCACGGCAGAAACAGATTGAGGATCACGTGAAATCCTCGATTGCACACGATTTTCGAAAACGGATAATTCACAAGCAACGACTCGTGCGAGAATCTGCTTCCAATCGCGCCGCTGTAGCCGCAGGCGATCGCTTCGAACATATCCCTGAGTTCCGGAACAATCTGCGCAAAGTCGCTGTCCATTGTGAGGATGTAGCGTCCAGTCGCCGCCGCGTACCCGTCTCGAAGTGCCCTTCCCACTCCATTCGGCATCGCCCGGTCCAGCACCTTGATTCGAGGATCGGATCGGGCGAGGTCGTGAGCGCGCTTACTTGTGGAATCCGTACTGTTATCATTCACGAAGATTATTTCGTGAATATAGGGGCCGTAGAAACCCAGGAGCGAGCGCGCGAGAGGTTCGATATTCATCTCTTCGTTGTGGCAAGGCACCACAACGGACGTGGAATCGAAAAGCTCGGGGCGTGTCGCGAGGTTCACGAACTCCATCAGCGCGTCATCCGGTCCAGGCCGCTCCGCGGATATATAGAGAGTCCCACAGAATTCCCGAATCACGGGCGCATGCTCCAGAATGAACCCGAGAGACTGCATCGAAGGAATCATCCACCGAGGCGTGAGTGGATGAATGATGTCGTACGGCGTAATTTCCAGACGCGCGAAACCTTGTTGGGATGCTAGGCGCATCAGTTTGTACTTGCGCATACCCATTTGACAGGGAGCGTCGCCCGCCCAGCGTCCCAAGCCGGGGACATGGTTCTTGAGAAATACCTGCGGGTTCCAGTAATTCGCTTCGAAGAAAAGAAGCTGGCCGCCGGGTTTCAGGAGCCGGTATAAAGCACTTAGGTTCTGCTCGTAGAGGTTGTGGCAGAGAATTGCTGTACCAACGACGTAATCGAAACTCTTTTCCGGCAACTCCGCGAGATCCCGGATGTGTATGAAGCGAGTGTTCGGTATGTTCTTTGCAGAGGCGGCGCTTGCGAGGTCTTCGTTGAACGTGGCCGCAGTTATGGGATTCTCGCCGCGCAGAGCTTCGGAGAGGCGCTGAGTCCAGAGGCCGCTTCCCGCGCCAATTTCCAAAATCGTTTTACCGGGAATTACGTGAAGCCAGTGACGAACAGTGGAGGCACGCCATCGAAGCCGAAACGGAGAAGTGGACGGAGACTTCAGCCAGTAGGCCTCTCGGACCTGTTCCATTTCTTTCAGATTTGTCGACAGAGACATTCAGGCGTCCGGACCCGTCGAATGTGACTTGCGCCATGCGCACCAGACGTCGCCCAGGTGAATCGGGAGTGAGGTCTGCTCAATTCCTAAAAGAGCAATCATGCGATTTCCGAGCGACGCTCCGGGGATTCGATGCTGAGAAAGGCGTGTGAGGACATAGCCGGTTGAGTAAAAAACCGTTCGCCGGCCGACGTGCAAACACGTAAGGCCCGCGAGCGCTCCACAGAGTTTCAAGCTCTTGGGGTTGAAGTAATTCAAATGCTCCGGGAGGAACATTGGCCAGCGAGAACCGAGAAGGCGAGCCGTAAGGCTGTCTAGATTTGGCACCGTCGTAAAAAGCAATCCGTCGTCCCTTAGCAAGGAAGCACAGCCGCGCATAAATCCGACGGGATCCTGCATGTGCTCCAATACATCCCACGACGTTATGACGTCGAACGAGCTCGGTTTCAGCTCGGCCGTCTCCAATGTTGCGCATAGGATCCTGGCCTTTTTCTGCACGGCTTCTTCGGCTCGGTGGCAGAGTTCAGCGGATGGTTCGATCCCGGTGGCTGTCCAGCCTGACATAATCGCATGTTTCAAAAACGTCCCCGAGGCGCAGCCGACGTCGAGGAGTTCGCCGCCTGAGCAATAACGCTCGACGATTTGAAGTAACCGGTCTGCAGACTTTTCGCGTCCACGAAACTGCGATTCGTACACTCCGACATCCATCTGCTGGTAAAGCGCGGACAGCTCCTCCGAGGTTGGTCTTTCCTCGCGGAACGCAAAGCGGCAATCTGCGCAACGCAAGATCCGGCCAGGGGACACGATCGCTCGGGAAGCTCCCACAGAAGAAAGTGTAAGTCCGAGCGTTTGGCCGTTCAGGAATAGTTTCAAGCTTGTCTTCCCGCAGACTGGACAAGCCATAGACGATTCCATCAGCAAATAATCCTTCAACAACCCAGATGCTATCAATGTACCGGAGCGGCAGGACCGACAAGATAAATCCGTTGATTTCCGTTCGCCGCAACCACCCGCAACGAATACCCTTCGCGGACGAGTTCAGGAGTAAACCAATCGTAAAAACTTGACCCGCCCGCGTTTACGATATTGCCCGCTGAATACAAAAGGAACGACGGTTGCGTTGATACGAATTCCTGAAACTGGTAAACGCGAAGCGGCAACCAGCCGCGTACCGAAAGGTTCAGTCGATCGATGGTGTTCGTCCCTTCGTACTCGACCGATTTGGACAAGTCAACCAGTGTCACAAGCCGTCTTGCCAACTGCGGGGACACATAGTACTCAAGTTGCACGGAATCACTGGTAACGACAACAGGCAAGTCGCCGTAACCCGCCGAATTGATGAACTGCTCCATATCCGCCGTCGGCGAGGTAACGCCGGCGAGGTGATTCCGGTGCATGGCCCAGAATGCCTCGTCACGGGCAGCGACTACAACGAATACGAAGACGGCGAGCACCATCACGCTTCGCCGCGTCAATCTGGGAAGAATCAAGCCAACACCCAGCGGGTACGCAAGTACCGCAGGAACCGCGTAGCGATTAATCATGCCACCATGAGTAAGCTTCGCGGCGACGTACACCACAACAGGCATGCTCAGCAACCCGAGTATGAGCACGCATTCCTGCAAAGACTCGGCGACGTCTCGGCCATTCTCGCGAATTTCGGACCCAGATAATCTCCCGCCGCCGAATAGGCCTAGCAACAGAACCGCAACGAGAGCGAGTCCTATCGGCCCAGGCACCTCAAAGAACCATCCGTACGTCGTCGCAGCGGCGTTAAAACTGGGATGCGCCCAGAAATTGTGGCCGTAGTAGTCTCTCAATGCCGCCACCAGCGGCCAGAAGGCAATTAAGGGGACGATACTGCATAGCAGAGCCAGCCAGACGCCGACCCGCAACCGCTTCGACGTTAGAAGCAGGGTGAGTTCCGCGGCCCCGAAAGGGACCAATGCGTAGACGGCGTAATAATGCAACGTGAGGGCGAACGCCAGACTGAAACCCATCAAGAACATCCACAGAATCGCAGGAGCCCTTTGATAGCAAACCAGCGCAAATGCGATGCACGCGACAACCATGCTATAGGGTCTGGCTTCAACTGGGTAGGTAAAGTACAGAACCGTCGTTAGCGTCATAAGAGCGCAGAGCAGAGCGCGGCCGTTTCCGGCTCGCCTTCGCGCGTACACGTAAACGCACAACAGGGTGCAGCACAGAGCAATGATCGATGGCAGCCGATATGCGATGCTGGGGTTCGGAATTAACCATGCAAATGCGCGCTCGATGAGATAAAAGCCCGGTGGATTGCCGTCCGCACCGAGCCGGAGGACGTTCCAGATGGCCGAAGTACTCGGCTGGCGTGCGACCGCTACGGTAATCACCTCGTCAAACCAGAAAGGCGAGGTTGCCGCTGCAACGAGGCTTCTGACGGCCGCGTAGATAATCATCACGGCAAGCACCCGCGGCGCCGCCGTATCGACGTCGAATCCCAGGAATGTGGTGTTCTGATTTGATCGCGCGGCGGTGCGCGTGCTTCCGGTTTGGTTCAACCCGCGCGCTCCTATCCTAAAGTATCGCTCGTTATCACCGCTAATGAGCTAGCGGCAAAATCCGGTCGAAAGAACATTTTTCAAGATTCAAGCGAATCTGAGAATAACATAGTGTCCGCCCGTACCCGCGGCGCGGCCTCGGGAGATGTTTCGACTTCGCGAAGTAAATTGATGGACCATGCTAGAATCTCGTCAATGTCGATGAAGAAGGAAGATTCCGAAGATCGGCTGCACGCGTGCCCGAGTTGCGGGAGTCAGGCAGTTCGCCGGTCGCTGCGGCATGGATTTGTCGAGAACGTACTTTATCGGATTCTGGCGATCCGTCCTTACCGATGCATGGCGTGCGATCTGCGGTTTACCGATCGCGGTGTGGGCCACGGCCGCAAGCTCAGCACTAGGGATTGAGCAAATGCCCGCCTAAGAGCGGTTGCAACCGGGTCGAACACCTTCAAGAATAATGACCGAGTCGAATCGATTGGAAAACATCGAAGTCTCCGTCGTAATACCATGCTTGAACGAAGCGAAGTCTCTCGCCTTTTGTATTGATAAGGCGCGAAATGCTTTTGCTGCAAGCGGCCTGCGCGGAGAAGTTGTGATCGCCGATAACGGCTCGACGGATGGCTCGATCGAAATTGCGCAAATGCATGGCGCGCGCGTTGTTAACGTCAAGGATCGAGGGTACGGTTCGGCGTTGAAGGGAGGAATCGCGTCCGCGCGTGGCCAATTCATCATCATGGGCGACGCGGATGATAGCTATGATTTCTCCACGGTGCCCGATTTTGTCTGCAAATGGCGCGAGGGCTACGACGTGGTGATGGGCAATCGCTTTCGCGGCGAAATCAAGCCGGGGGCGATGCCGTGGAGCCACCAGTACATCGGCAATCCTGGCCTGACGACTCTGATGAACGTATTTTTTCGAACCGGCACTGGCGATTGTCTCTGCGGTTTGCGCGGATTCACGCGCGCCCTATACGACCGGCTCGATCTTCGCACTTCGGGCATGGAATGGGCGCCTGAGTTCGTCATCAAATCCGCGCTTGCCGGCGCGCGAATGACCGAGATTCCGATTGTGCTTTGGCCGGATAAGCGCGGTCGCCCGCCGCATTTGAGGAGCTTCAGCGATGGCTGGCGAGTGCTGCGTTTCATGGTGCTCTACGCGCCGGACTGGCTGTTCCTGCTTCCGGGCGGCTTCTTGATGCTGCTCGGGCTCGTCATCGTCTTCTGGCTATTTCCCGGCCCTCGGGAGCTGACACCTCGGGTCGAATTGGACATCCACACCATGATATTCGGCGTGTTGTTTACGCTCTTGGGCGCGCAGATTTTCTCGTTCGGCTTGTTTGCAAAACTGTTTAGCTACGCCGAGAGATTCGATCGCAATCCCGTTTCGCTGAAACGCATGCTGCATCATGTGAAATTGGAGCACGGCCTGCTGTTGGGAGCGTGTTTGGCTCTGGTGGGATTTATTGGCGACACGAGAGTGTTTTGGATATGGATGTCCGAAGGTTTCGGGCGGCTGCACGATGAGCGCGCGGTTCTCTTTTGGTCGCTGTGGTTTTTTCTCGGAGTTCAAATTTTCTTTTCATCTTTTCTTCTGAGCATGCTGGGAATCAGCCGCGACACCTATATCGGCGATTACACACTAAATCGCAGCGAGTAGGGCTTGCATTGTTTCCGCAGACTTTCCGTCGCATCTTGAGTGCGTGCATCAAGCGGTGCAAAGATGGCCGAAGTTGAAACACTCCGATGAACGATCCCGCGGCGTTCGACCGTTTCGCTGACGAATATGACGCCGATCTGGCGGCCGCGCTCGAGGTCTCCGGCGAGGACCGGGTCTATTTCGCGAAGGGACGCGTCGCCTTGTTGGCGCACTGCCTCGCTGATCTACGCGAGGCGCCAAAGCGCTGTCTTGATTTTGGATGCGGCGTGGGAACTACGGCGCCCCTGCTGTGCGAAGAAATCGGACTCGACCAGGCCATTGGGCTGGATGTCTCACCGCGTTCGATCGAATTGGCGCGGCGCAATGCCGGTTCCGAACATTGCCGCTTCTCGCTGATGAACGAATACGAGCCGGACGGAACTCTTGATTTGGCGTATTGCAACGGTGTCTTCCATCACATTCCAATCAATGAGAGAGAGGGCGCAGCCGGATACGTCTATCGCGCGTTGCGGCCCGGAGGACTCTTTGCGCTGTGGGAGAATCATCCATGGAACCCGGGGACACGCTACGTGATGGCAAAGTGCGTTTTCGACAAAAACTCCATCGTGTTGACCCCATCCGAGTCCCGGCGTCTTCTGACCGCACAAGGCTTTCAAGTCCTGCGCACCGATTTCGCGTTCATCTTTCCTCGCACTTTGAAGGCGCTTCGCCCGCTTGAGAAGTGGCTGCACAAGCTGCCTCTGGGCGCCCAGTATCAAGTGCTTGCCCAGAAACCTGCCTGAAAGGCGCCGAAACGCGCCGAATGGCTTGAGTCATCATTTTCAGGAACTCAGGGGGCGAAACTCAGTTGACACTCCGGGAGCCCGTTTTCATAATCGATTTGGCACATTTTTCGCGATGACAAAGAACCCAAAGCCGCAGCAGCCGGAGCGCCGCGTCGGGCAGGATCGTTCGCTCGATGAGGCTGTTGCGCGCGCCTTGCGCGACAATTTGCCCCCGCTCCAGCGCACGCTTGAAGAATTGCAACATGCCTATGCCGATTTGACGGCTGCTTGCGCCTCTAGCCGCGTCGCCAACGCGTTGCCCGCCATGCTTCGCGCCCAGACGGCATCGGCGTCGCTCACTGCCGGGCTTGGCGTGCTCTCTCATTTCGTGACCATTGCACTAAAGCCGCGCGATGGCACGCCGGCTGGTGCTCAGGCTGCCGCCGCGATGCTGGTGGTTGCCGCAACTGCTGAGGCCGAAGCTGAGGCTGTTGCTGGAGTTGTCGAGGAAGTCGTTGACGAAATTGAGCAGGAGCAAGCCGAAGAGCGCGTGGAAGAACAGGCCGCGGCCGATGAAGTGCAAATCTCCGATGAAATTGCCGAAGGGGGTCCTGCGGAGCCCGAGCCTGCGCCCGTCGAAATCGCGGTGCCCGTAGCCGAATCCGCCCCAGCCGCCGTGGAGGTTCCGGCCTTCGATGTCGAGCGGCTAGGCACAGAGCTTCAGGAATTGCACCGGCGCGCCAAGCGGGTGGCCAAAGTAGCCATGCAGGACATCAAAATGCTGCGGCCCAAAGATGTGCGTGTGGCTCGAGAGAATAAAGATATTTGCGTGCGCCTGCGCGACGATTTGGATAAGGCTCGGAAGGAATACGATCGCCGCTTCAAAGCCATCCTGGATCACCCGGTGGATTACTTCCACGATTCGATGGTGCTGATTCTGGCAGATGGTGACCCGGAAGCCCTCGGAGAATATCCTTACCCCTCACCGGTATTGCGGCATTAGTCTATAGATTATGAATTCTCAGAGCTGGAGGATCAGGCTGGCCGTGGTGTTCGCGGGCGCGGTCATGTTTGCCGCCTCGCCGGCAAACGCCGGGCAAGGCAAATCAGCCACAACCTCATCCACCGCGGCGCCATCCTCCGCGACGTCGGCGGCCACGGTGCAGCTCGAGCAATGGTCGCGCGCTCTACGTGACAAAAATTCCACTGCTGCTTATGCCAGCCTCAGTGCTTTTGCTTTGCGCCGCGGCTCGGGCGAGCTCGGTCAGCGCGCGGCGCTCGCTCTCGGTTACTTTGATTATTCGAAAGGGAATTACGGTAAGGCCCAGACGTGGCTTGAACAGGCGTCGCACGATTCGTTGGTCGGCGATTACGCGATCTACTGGAGCGCGGCGGCCGATCACGCAATCAAGCGGGATGCCGACGCGGTCGCCAAACTCCTAAAGCTGCGCGAAAAATATCCCGATTCTGTGATGACCGAGCAGGCGCTCGAACTGCTTGGCGACGCGGCAATCGCGGCGTCGCAGCCGCAGATGCTTCTCGATGCACTCAGCGCGTATCCCGGAACCGATACGAAACCTGCGTTGATACTTGCGCGGGGCGAGGCACGCGAGGCGGTTGGGCAGCTCAATGCCGCGGCCGGCGATTATCTGACGGTCTTCTATCATTTTCCACTCAGCGCTCAATCCCATGAAGCCGGCGTAAAAGCCGATCTGCTGCGCGGCAGGCTCGGCGCGGATTTTCCTGTCACTGCGCTCGACATTCGAATTGCACGAGCCGAAGCGCTTTATTCGGCGCACGAATGGTACGAGACTCGCGATGATTACACTCAACTACTGGGTAGTCTCGCCGGCGCTGATCGCGATCACGCCGAAGTGCGAATCGCACAGAGCGGCGTGGGTCTGGGCGCGTCATTAACGGCGCTGAACAATTTGAGTGTCAGCGATCCGGATGCGGATGCCGAGAGGCTTTATTGGATTGCGTCGTCCTACCGCACGCAGCAAAGAGAAGCGGAGATGCTCGTGGCGGTGGAAGGCGCCGCGGCGCGAGCGCCGGGCAGCCATTGGACCGAGCAAGCTCTGTTCATGGCGGGGAACTATTTTTGGGTACAGCTCGATCGCGATCGTGCCGCTTCCTATTATGCGCGTGTTGATAAAAATTTCCTGGGCAGCACGGATGCTCCGGCTTCGAACTGGCGCGTTGCCTGGAGAGCGTATCTCGAGCATCGGCCCGAGACGCTGCAATTGCTCGAGCTGCATCTCGAACAATATCCAAGCTCTCCATTCATCACTGACGATCTCTATTGGCTCGCGCGCGTATCAGAAACAGCGGGAAACGCGAATGCGGCGCGCGCGTACTACCAAAAGTTAATTGACCGCTATCCCAGAACCTACTTCGGCGGGCTTGCGGTGGCGCGCCTGAAAAATCTGGGGCCGGGCGACTCAGAACCGGTGGACGCGCTTTCGAAAATCCCGCCGCTTGTTCCCGCGCGTCCTGTAGGGCCGATCCCTGCGGCTGCCCAGGCACGCCAGAGCCGCGCTAACGCGCTGCGCACGATCGCCTTCGATTCGTCAGCGGAGCTTGAACTGCGCGCGGCATATGCGGCCACGGGCGAGCCCCGCTTGCTCCTCGAAGCGGCACAGGCAGCTGCGGACGCGGGTCACTACGGCGTCGCGATTTCAACGGCTCGGCAGGTGATTCCATCGCTTGAATCGCGCCGTTTCGAAGACGTGCCGCGTGAAGTGTGGAAGGCGGCGTATCCGTTGCCGTATGAGAAGCAATTGCGCGATGCAGCGGATCGCGCCGCGGTGGACCCAATGGTGGTAGCCGGTCTGATCCGTCAGGAATCAGCGTACGAGACGAACGCGATATCGCGCGCCAACGCCTACGGACTGATGCAAATCATCCCTAAGACTGCGCGGCTACTCGCACATCAGGAACGCATAGGTTATTCACGTCCACGGCTGAATGATCCAGGTTACAATCTCCGGCTCGGAACCGTGTATTTGGCGGGCTTGGTGAAGTTTTGGGGCAGCTTTGAGGCGGCGCTGGCCGCCTACAATGCGGGAGAAGATCGAGTGGGCACCTGGCGTTCCGGACAAAGCTACGCAGAACCCGCGGAATTCGTGGATTCGATTCCGTTCACGGAGACGCGCGAATACGTGCAAATTGTGCTGCGCAATGCGGAAACCTACCGGACGCTTTACGGGCAAGCGCGCGCCGCAGGGAATACCAAATCGTCGGAAGGCCATAAGTGAACGCTCCTAAAGCCGAAGGAATATCTACTCGCGCGCGGCTTTCCATCAAGGCGTCTCAATTTACGGAATCCGTGATTCGAGAAATGACGCGGCTTGCGATCGCACACAATGCCGTCAATCTCTCACAGGGATTTCCAGATTTTCCTGCACCGGCTGAAATCAAGGAAGCCGCGCGGCAAGCCATCGCTGCCGATATCAATCAATACGCGATTACGTGGGGCGCAAAATCGCTGCGCAACGCTATCGCGCAAAAAGTCGAGCGCCAGCAGGGCATGTCGATTGATCCAGAGCGCGAAATCACAGTCTGCTGCGGTGCGACGGAGGCCATGATCTCCACCATGATGGCGTTGATCAATCCCGGCGATGAAGTGATTGCCTTCGAGCCGTTCTACGAGAACTACGGCCCCGACGCGATTCTTTCCGGCGCGACGCCGCGTTTTGTGAAGCTTCGGCCGCCGGATTGGCGGTTTGATCCGGATGAATTGAAGGCGGCATTCGGCCCCGCAACGAAGGCCATCATTCTAAATACTCCGAATAATCCCACCGGGAAAGTATTCGAACGCGCGGAGATCGAGCAAATTCGGGATTTGTGCGACCGTTGGAATGCCTACGTCATTACCGACGAGATTTACGAGCACATGGTTTACGACGGCGCTGTGCATATCCCCCCGGCGACGGTTGAAGGCCTGCGCGAACGAACCATAACCATCAACGCATTATCGAAAACTTATAGCGTGACGGGTTGGCGCGTCGGCTGGGCGATTGCTCCCCCGGAAGTGACTTCGGCGATTCGCAAGGTGCACGATTTTCTGACGGTTGGCGCGGCCGCGCCGTTGCAAGAGGCCGGGGCAGTCGCGTTGCAATTCCCGCAAAGCTACTACGACAAACTGGCCGCCGATTATCTCGTTCGCCGCGACAAAATGCTGGAGATTCTTGAGAACGCCGGATTCCGCTGTTTCCGCCCCCGCGGCGCCTACTACATCATGACCGACATCTCGGCGTTCGGATTCTCGGACGACGTCGCGTTCGCGCGACATTTGGTGGAGGAAATTGGAATCGCGGCCGTGCCGGGCTCGAGCTTCTATCGCAATCCGGCCGACGGCAGCAAACAATTGCGCTTCACATTCTGCAAATCCGAAAAGACGCTAAAAGCCGCTGCCGAGCGATTCTCGAAATTGCGCCCGGCCTGACGCCGCGCAATTCTGTGCTAAAATCCCGCCGCACTCCTGAGAAGGGAGCAGCTTTTCTTAATGGCCACAGCGTTCAATCTGATTTCGCCGGGAACGCGCGTAACCGCGAACGGACATGGTGAGCCGTTTGACGTGCGCGGAAGCCAGTCGCGAACATTTCTCTGCACAATGGACATCACCGAGCAGATTGAACAGGAATCACTGGACGTCTCGATCTGGGGTTCCGCGGATGGGCAGGATTTCGGCAAGCAACCCATCCTGAAAATACCGCAGCGCTTTTATCGCGGTGAAACGCGTCAGATTCTCGATCTCACCACCCGGCCAGAGATCATTTTCGTTCGCGCGAATTGGGATTTGGTGCGCTGGGGCCGCGTCGCGCCGCATCCGATGTTCGTGATCGGCCTGCGCCTCGAAGAAGTTTCCGCGTTTGTTCGCCAGCCCGCCGTGTCGCGCGGCTAGGCTTTTCCGCCTTTCAATTCGTTCTGGTTACCAAACTCTTGATCCCTAATCGAATTCGAATGTCTGCTGGTACGCCGCAATTGTAACCGGCCACTTATATTGCGCTTCGATCGCGCCCTTGAACGATTGCAGAGCGGGCGGATCTCCGTGAACCAGAAAAGTTTGACGCGGTGCCGATTTGAATCCGGATAGCCATCGCAGCAATTCGCTGCGGCCTCCATGCGCCGAGAGTTGGGAAATTTCTACGACTTCCGCGCGCACGGGCACCATCTCCCCGAAAATGTTCAGGAACTTCGCACCATCGAGAAGTTGCCGTCCGCGCGTTCCGTCGCCCTGGTAGCCGACCAGCAGCACCGCGCTGCGCGAATCCGGCAATCGCTTCGCCAGGTGATGCAGAATCCGTCCGCCGGTGGCCATGCCGCTGGCAGACACAATAATGCACGGCGAGACGACATTATTGATTTGCTTTGAATCCTCCACCGCGCGCGTCATGTGCACGCCCGCGACGTCGAGGGGATCTCCCGTTCCTGCCTGTTCTCCACGGAACTCCAAATCCTGATCCTCGCGGTGGTTTTCGTAGAGTTCCGTCACGCTGATGGCCATCGGACTATCCACGTACACGGGCAGCTTCGGTATTTCTTGTTTCATTTCCAGCTGATGCAGGTAGTACATCAGCGTTTGCGTTCGCCCTACCGCAAACGCGGGGATCACCACGACTCCGCCACGCTTCGCGACGCGATTGATGACGGCTCCCAGCTCCGGTTCCGGCGATCCCGCTGGATGGTCGCGGTCTCCGTATGTGGATTCGCACAGCAAATAATCAGCGCGGCTCGGCGGCGCGGGATCGTTGATGATCGGCTGATCGTAACGTCCAAGATCACCGGAAAAAACGACGAGAATGTTTTTGCCGTTTTCGCTGATCGTCAATTCAAGCCACGAAGAACCGAGAATGTGTCCTGCGTCGTGGGGCATCACGGAAAATTGCGGGCTGATCGTGAACGCATCCGATCGCGGAATCTCTTTGATTTGCCCGAGAGCGGTTTGCGCCTCAACCACCGTGTAGAGCGGCAGCGCCGGCTTGTGCTTCGAATAGCCTTTTTGTTGCGCGAATTTCGCGTCTTCTTCCTGAAGGTGAGCCGAATCGGTGAGGAGCAAATTGCAAAGTTGATGCGTCGCCGCGTTACAATAAATCGGCCCCCGAAAACCGTCCTTCACCAGTCGCGGAAGATATCCGGTGTGGTCAATATGCGCGTGAGTCAGAAGCACCCAGTCAATCGTCGCCGGATCGATCGGAAGCTTTTGCCAATTGCGATCTTCCAGGTCGTGCCCGCCCTGGAATAATCCGCAGTCAACCAGCAGCCGCTTGCCGCCGGCCTCCAAAAGATATTTTGATCCCGTGACGGTCCCAGCTGCGCCGAGAAAAGTGATTTTGGCCATAAGCGGCGTATTGTATCGCCGACGTATTCTACAATTGAAGACGTGCGCCGCAAATTTCGTTTCGGCGACTTGCTCAGATGCGTACTTGACGCTGCCCGTTCGCCTACCGTACGCTCATAAACTTTGCATGTGCTGGGCGAACTGATACGCGAATCTTGTAGAAAGGAATTTGGAATCCATTGCGGCTATCGAAAAATAAACGATTGAGAATTTTGGTCCGCTGGTCGAGCGGGCTTTTTTTTGTACTGATGTTGAGCGGAGTCGCGCGCGCGCAAATCAATCCGCAATATCAGTTGTCCAGGGAGCCGCTCGCGGGATTTGATGTGAAAGCTTCGGCCCCGAATTTGTCCATCGCGGAGGAACTCACGCTAGCGCCATCGGCGCCGCAGGGCCAAACATCCCAAGAAACTCCTCAAGCGGCTCCGCAAAGCGCCCCGAAATCCGCTCCTGCTTCCGGCGTTGATGTCTCGCCCTACAAAAACCAATCGGAAATGTATTATCACGAATGGTCGTGGGAATCCGGCGTCTACGCGGGCGGCGGCACGGGCATCGGCTCATCGCAGACCACGCAGTTTTTTCTCGTCGGCCTGCACGTTGGTAAGGTGCTGACCGGCAATCACTTTCCGGGCATTTTGCACGGCAACTTCGAATTTGGCGGCGAGTTCATGCCCATGTATGAAGTTTTCACCATCAACAGCACCAACGTCTACGGCGTGAGCATCAAGCCCGTAATTCTCCGTTGGAATCTGGTGCACTGGAACAGGTTCACGCCGTTCCTGCAGCTTGCCGGCGGTTTCCTGATCACCAATCAGGAGCTTCCTCCCGGAAATACTTCCGCATTCAATTTCACGCCGCAGGGCGGCTTCGGCTTCAACGTGTTCACGAAGCCGGGCCAGGCGGTGAAGACCGAATTCATCTTTGGCCATATTTCCAACGCCGACCTCGGCATCCGCAATCCCGGCATCAATTCGCTGTTCCTATTCGAAATCGGTTACGAGTGGCTGCACGGCTGGCGCCACCACTAACCAAAAATCCATCGAGCCGAAATCCAGCACGAAAAACTTTAGCGCGGCAAAAAAAGGCCGGCGGTAATGAGGGCAAATCCTCCGTCCCGCCGGCCGTCACGCGCAATAAATATCCGATCTACTTGTTGCCGCTTGGTTTTTCTTCCGCCTTCTTCGGCATGGCCGCGGGCGCCATCTTGGGCTTCCAGAAATCCGGATCGCCCTTGATCAAATCCTCGCCGACGTAGCTCATGCGCGGATTAATCATGAAGATCTGCGATTCGCTCGACGCAATCGAATTGGCCGCAGCCTCGTCCAGCTTCTTCATTCCGTCTTCGCCCATGGCCATTCCGAAATCTTTGTAGTGCGAGAAATCGTCATCAATTTCCGACGCCGATTTTCGCAGGGTAAAGAAGACGTAAGTTCCGTCCTCGGTGCCATAGGCGCTTTGATAGGCGGCCCAATGAGCGTTGGGATTCGCCTTCGTGAAAGCGGCCATCACCGTCTTGGTCGCGTTTTCAAATTCTCCGCCGTGTCCCTGCTTGGTGTGGAAGATACCGATATCGAAGTAACGCGTCTTCGATAGGTCCACGTCGTCTCTAAAGCTCAAGTCGCCGCGATAGACATATGTCGACTCATCGATCCCTTCGAGCAGCGCGCCATCCACATCGCTCGCATGGCTGATCGCTGCGGAGAGAGCGCCGTTCTTCGCCACGGCCATTGTGTCGTTCTCCCAGGCTGCAAACGAGTCGTAGCCCGTCAGGAAGATCGCGCGTGACTTTCCCGAGAGAGATTCCATTCCGATATATTGCGTCGGCCACTTTGCCCGCTGAAACGCTTGTACGAACAAGGCCTCGGTTTTCTCATGCAGCGGGCCCGACTTCCCCGGTTTCACGAATTCGCGCATGACCACAAGCACTTTCGGCGGGCGATGCGCCCCTTGCATCTCCTGCTGTGCCTTGACGGCCAGCGCCCCGGCGGACAACAAACACACACACAACATTGCCCAAACAATTCTTTTCATAGACTTCGGCCTCCTAGGCTGCGTTCTTGATTGGACCACCTGATGGTTTGCACGAGGGAAGGGGCAGAAGTTCTGCAACCCTCACGATCCCCCAGCGTGCGCGCAGCGTAATCCACCCGCCCATTGAAGTCAAGCAACACGGCCCTCCTGCTCATCTCGCCGCAGCTCCTGTAGCTCACATCCCTGGCGCGACAACGTCGCGGCGAGACGTGAGGCCGCTGCCGCGATCCTAGCGAAGCAAGGGTGGGTGTTTCTGTCGACTTTCCCACGCCAGCTCGATCGACGACCGCATTCCGGGAGTGGCCTATTTTGATACGATTAGAAATGAGCTCGGTGTTTTGTTTTCTTTGGCTTACGGCGATTTCTAATCGTTTGGACTCACGATTAGAAAATGGAGTGTGTCTGGCTCGGTTTGGCGTGGCGAGCGATCGAGTTTGGTGATTGGGCAGGGAGGCCGCGCGGGAGAGTTGGCGTCGCGGAAATCGAACCCGCGTGTCCCGAACGGATCGGGACGCAGAAGGCGCGCCGGCGAGCCCTACGATTAACGGGCGAATTGCGTTCGGAGGGGTAGTGTTTGTGTCCCGGTTAGAAATGACCGCCGTGCTTTGTTTTGTGCGGGTTGCGGCGATTTCTAATTGTTTCGGAAGTATGTACTTAACGCAATACCGACCATAAATATATGAATAGATTGGAGATACCAATGAAGTCGAATTCAGTGGAATTAGCATATAAGATCGTCAGTATACTGAATGAGGTTGATGAGATTCAAGCGGACACGGCAATATCCATCGCTCAGGCAATCCTTGCTGAACGGTATTTGACGGCTCGAAAAGCCGAAATAGAGGCTATTTCTGTTTAAGATTTTCACCCATTAGACGGACGATCTTCTTAATTTCGGCTGCCAATTCTTGAACTTCTTTAGTTAAGGCTTGGATTGATACCGCGATGCCCTTTAACTCTGACGATTCTGCGTTCATAGTTGTCTCCGGGTCGCATTTAGCAACACCTTAATTGCAGTTGAAAGAGAAGGGCGAGACGGCTAGAGACCGCCTCGCCTTCGTTGCCTAGTAGTTCCGAATCAGAAGCATATAAAAGTGTGTTATCTCCCATATCAGCAGCATCGCGATTGCTACCAATGTGTGGGTACGCTCCAATATGCCGATGAGGCGGTCTACTAGCTTGGTTAACTTCATATAAACCCTGAGTAGGTCAAGATCGCCCTATTAGGTGCGTTGGGTCTTCTTGCCTAGTAGGATGTTGGCGCTATTGTGTGTCGAGCGGATTTACAACTCTCGACACACCATAAGTTTACAATGTAGTTCTAGTACGATTGGCTAAACTTTCGTAAGAGTTAATTTTGTACTTGACGCAACCTTGCGTTAGGTATAAAATTAGTTCATGAATAAGAAACGAAAACACAACCACCTCAGCAAATCAGATGTTATCGAGAAAATCCCACTGGCTTGCTCGAATGAATTGGCCGCTGTCGAGTTCATAGAGAGTCAGCGATGGGGCAAGACTCCCGCTTGCATTCATTGTGGTTCTGTTGCCGTTTACAAGATGGTGGATTCCAAGACTGGCGAGCGAAATAGCCGTTTCCTGTGGCGCTGTAAGGATTGCAAAAAGCAATACACCGTTCGCATCGGTACTGTCTACGAGGAATCGCGGATTGAACTTCGGCATTGGTGCTATGCGTTCTGGCGAGCGGCGACTTCTAAGAAGGGTGTCGCAGCATTGGAGATCATGCGGCATTGCCAAATCTCTTATAAGTCGGCTTTGTTCCTGATGAGCCGGATTCGATTTGCAATGGCTCCAGTTCCGAATGCTCCTAAGCTGAAGGGAATTGTAGAACTTGATGAAATGTATATCGGCGGGAAGCCACGCAACAAAGGAAACAATCCACGCGGACGCGGTTCAAAAAAGACGCCTGTATTCGCGGCAGTTGAACGTGGCGGAAGAATACGGCGGCGAATAATTGCGGATGTCACCGGAGATACATTGATGGAGGCTCTCCGTCAAGACGTAGATAAAAAGTCTCGCATCATGACAGACGAACTCCCTGTTTATAGGGGTATTGGTTGTACGTTTGAAGGCGGCCACGATCACGTCTGCCACAGCACGAAGGAATATGCTCGTGGCGATGTTCACACCAATACCGCCGAGAGTTCTTTCGCCCTGATGAAGCGCGGAATTATGGGCGTCTATCACAACGTCAGCAAGAAATATCTACATCGCTATATTTGGCAGTTCGACTTTATTTGGAACAATCGCAAGTTGAATGATGGCGAGCGTACAGCGGCATTGATTCGCGTAACTGAGGGAAAGAGGCTGATGTACAAAGGGCCGAAGGAAAAGGCATCATGACCTTTGAGAAGAAATGTTTGATAGAGCCGAGCGATTTTATTTCGGTACAATATGAATGCGGCAAATGCCACGCGGCGATTGTTGTGCCGATACATAAAATAGACGTTGATCTCGCATCTACGTATGCCGTGCGAGACTGTCATTACTGCCATACTCCGACAGGGTATAAATCCGGTACAGCGGAAATGGCTGCTTTTCTAGAATTCAATATGGCGCTTAAGCGGTTTGTTGATTTGTCAAATGGTCGCGACCTAAGAATGCGTTTTAATATTAAATGTGCGGACTGATGAAAAAATCTAAACCCAAAAAGAAAACGCCCGGCCCTAAACCAGAAGTTTTGAAAATCAACGATAACTGGCAGGACGCGGTTAAGAAGTCTCTCGAAGTGGAGAGGCCAGCGAACGGTTGGCCGAAGTAATTATCTCTTGCAGATATAACTATCCGGGTGTTTCGTGCAGTAGTCCTTATCCCGTGCTGCTTCTTCGCGCTCAACGTCCATCTGTTTGAGACGCGCTTCAAGGCGATTTGCTGCTTTTGTTTCATCGCGTTCTGCTTTTAACTTCTCGCGGTTTTGTTTGCGAGTACGCGATGTCGATATAACGTTAGCTATTGCGGCTCCAACCCCGGCACCCATTTGTTGACCTGATTGGAATGCTTGTTTTTGCTGTTCGGCATAATTTGTATTTGTAATGGGTTGTACGGGAGTAACCGCGATCTCAGGTGCGGGTTGTGAAGGTGTAGACAAGTTGTTATGGACAGCGGGTATTAGCGGCGATGGAGATTGCAGAGCGGCACGCGCTTTAACCGCATCTCTGTCCGCTTGCGCTCGTGCTTCCGCATTTCTCGCTTGTATTTCTTGTAGTGAAACAGCGGGTTCGGTTACATCTGATGTCTGAGCGTTTTGCGTCGGACAGCCTGTTTTGATTGCCCCAGCAAGACACGCGGCAATGAAATCTTTTTTCTGTTGTTCTGTTGCTTGCTGTCCGTTCGCAATGGTCGCAAGCGATAGGACGGCGGCTATAAATATGAGAATTTGTCTCATTGTTTCGACCTTCTATACCTATTCTTGCTTAGTTTGCGGACGACGGGAAGTTGGTCGAAGGTACAGGTGTTTCGATAAAGCTATGATTAGGAGAATATGAGAATGAAAGAGAAGTATGTAACGGTCGAGATGTGGAAAGACCCTGAAATTAGGGCAACTTTGAATATCGTTGATTTGTTTACGGCTCGCGATAAAACTCAATCAAATGACAGTGCGGACACTCATAAATTGCCAGAGGAAAACCAGATTTAGGTTCACTCGGCCCTGCGATTCTTTCGCCCGCTAGTACCGCAGACACGAGGCCCAAATGACTAGCCTTTTTCATCGGCGGCGAGTTCGGACATTTCGGGCAGGTTTTATCGTCCATAGAAAGTTCAGTCTATCATGAAGTAATCTCAAATTGAGAAATTCAGATAGGCCGACGGAAGCGGTTGCGTAAAGTACATACTTCCGAATTGTTTTGGTGTCCCGGTTAGAATTGGGCGGATTGCGGCTTCGGCTGCCTCCATAACCGTAGCGTACATGTACTGTTTAGCCATAATTCAAAGCCACGGTAGCAGGCGGTTGGCGGGTCGTCAAGAGCGAGTGTTGTAAGGATTTTGTCCGCCTACGCCAAGACTTCGGCGGGTCAAGGAGCCGATAAGAGGCGGCGGAAGCGAGAATTGTTTGGCCATAGCTACATATACGGTGGCCGTGATCAGAAAGGGCTGAGCCGGTCGTCACAGAAGCTAAGTCGGGGCGCCGTGCTGAAGCTTACCCCTAGGCCGTAAATGGCGGAGGCGAAGCAAAAAGGCGGACCGACGCAACTGAACGCTGTACGAGGGCTGGATGCACGTCGAGCTTTAGCGTGTCCAATTGGCCTAGCGACGGCCCGATTTACGACTGCCTTTTCGAGCGTCCTTGCGCCTTGATTGCGCCAAATCCGACGCCGCCACGCTTCTTACTTCCTTATTTCCACTGTGCATCAACTTCGCTGCTTTGCTTGCGTCGCGTTTGGATGTGGTCATGTTGTCTCCCTACGGAAGGATGCGCAGATCTTGAATTAAGCCGACCTACTCGTCGAACGACTCTTCGATGGATTCGATCTGCTTTTTCAAACGTGTCACGTCCTCCTTCTTGAGATCGTTCCCCGACAATCTCAGTTCCGCTCTCATATTCCGGGGCATGGATAGGAAAAAATGGGGGGATCACCGCTCTTCGCTGAGACTGTTTTCAGGAGCTATTAGGGTTCGCTGTGTAAGCCTCCAATTGGGCGGCGGTGTGCGTCCAGGCTTACGCGTCCTGCCTTCAGGCGATGGCGGCTGGCTTGCGCGAGATTGGAGGTGTTCTTGATAAAATCGAGCCTCGCCACGTTCGTGTGGTAGCTTCGGAAATCTTCTGCGAGCTTTTCGTCCACGAGTTCCGGCGATACTTGATCGTCCTGTCCGGTCCTCAGCGACACGTCATCGAATGATAGGCCCCGATGACACAGAAATGTCGTCACGATGACTTCGAAGGTCATCGGAGGCAGGTGGTCAATGTGGGCATCTTCGCGACGAATTCGGTCGCCTGTTTTGGCACAGGTAACAAAGGCCTCCGCGTCCATATGTTTTGCGAGAAATTCGTCGCGAGCCTTGTATATCTCAAATCTCACAGCTCGACGACACGCCTCACTGACTTGCTGCTTGCGATTCGACGCGCGGTGCGAAATGCATTTCTTAATTGAGAAGTCGGTCCCCGTGCCATCGATGCGAACGATCCGGAAACACTGGGTTCCTTGATCCGTCATCATGATCTGAAAATGGTCGACCCCGCAGCCAACCTTTGCGTGGAACTCGGGATGCCGCTCTAGCAGAGCGACGAGATCAAGGTGGTCTTCCTCGCTCACCCGCTCTCTGGGCTTGTAGCGGTTCAACATTGCACTAAAGAAAACGGTCGCTTCGTCCTGCGTATTGAAATTGCGCGTAGCAAGCTCGACGGGTTTTCTACGCGACATCTGTGCTGCTCCTGTGCACTCGCGAAACAGCCGAATTGCGCCTGCATACTTCGCGAGGGCACACAGGCTGATCAATTATCTCACGTTCGCGTGCCCTTCCAAGCGCCCTCGCGAGACAAGGGTTCGAAAGGAATCTCAAGACGCGCCCCTACGACGGAAACGAAAAATGGCGCAACCACGAAGGGAACTGCAGATTCCTAAGGGCATCCTCGCCGGATGCCGTTCGGAATGACCCAAAATCGAAAGGCGCAAAAGTCAAAAAACGCCGGCAAGATGCCGGCGCGACGAAGGAAACGGCGCGGAATGGGGCGAAAGCCGAGTAACCGAAAGGCCGGAGAGCGGAGCGACGCAAGGCCTCACCTCTGAAGAGGCGAGCTACTACATGTAAGGCGAGCGGCACACGGCGAGAAAAGGCCGGGCGGGTCTGCAAACAGCGCCCCTACGACCGAACAGGGGTACTGTCCTAAGACTGTGTTGGGGTGTTCCCTTACGGACTGTTTTTTCTTTGCATACAGGGAACGCCCGATTATAGTGGCAACCACGCTGTCAGAGACTAATCTCCGAATATGAACGATATCGTTCCATTTCCGAGTCAGCCTCATTGTTCCGTTGAGAATGCCTCGCGGCTAGACATTCTCAGGAGCCGTATTCGACAGTTCATCGGAAAGATTTTTGGGCGTGTACGGTTACCCGGCCTGATCGCCTCGACTACAATCAACGACTCATTATCTGGTCAAAGACTGGAGATAGAAGTCGGGGCAATTTGCACAAAAATCTCCGTTAACGGCAGAGATTATTTTTTCAGCCGCCTCTCTGGACGATTCAACGGAACAGGCTCAGGCTGTTCTTAGCCCACCTTCCTGTTGCAGCTGGGTTTTAATTCGAGAATCAGAGCCTTCTCCATTGAATCCATGTCATTCGTTACGATGTCAACCCAATGCGTCGGGCCGCTTACCGTGATGCACGGATTGTTCCCGTTCAAATGGTCTAGGAGACGCGTTCTGATGTCTCCTTTTCCGACATAGACCCATCCACCTTGATTGATGAATAGGCCGTAACATCCCATTTGATTGGTCGCGAGTGCTTCAACATTGGCTCTTGTGAAAGATCGTGCTACTTGTTTTGGAAATGGCATAGTTTCTCCCTTTTCCCCTTTGGGGACGATGAACGGGCACACCTGTACTGTGTCCCGTGGTTAGTGTTTCGCTGTTGACAAGGGAGGCTTGGGGGCCTTAGGATGGTGACGAACAGTTTTCACCATCCCCCGTCAAGCAACGGGACTCGAAGGCCTCACTTGCTCAAGGTGAGGCCTTCATGCTTTTTACAGCGTCGCGATTATATCATGCTGCGCAACCCCTGCACTACAACTTGCGGTCAAAAAACTAATCACCACAAGCCAAAATTAGATCGCTCAGTGTCCAAACATGGTCAGTGAGACCCGATGCCATTGCGGGCGTAATTCTTAGGGTTTGGTGAATTCGCACGAAATTGTAATAGACAAAGTAAAGCGCGAGAGCCGCTTTCAGATTCTCCCATTTCTTAGAGAACGCATTGGTGAGTCGCGTCAGCCGCCGAATGCACATACGCATTGTGAGGTTCTGTCTCTCGACGTGCGACGTGCAAATTCTCTGGGGAACTGGAAATCCCATTCTGGGCACTGGGATTGACTCGATAACCTCTGGCGGCGAGTAGCGATGCTCGCCATCCGTAGGAGATCCGTAAACTTTGATTAGCTGTGCGTAATCAACACGCGTTCCGAGGCTGTAATGAATCGCTTCCGGGTACGCGGCAAAGCCGTCCGTTGTGATCTGGAAGCGTCCCACGGTCGCCGCGTCAATCTTCTCAGTGAACGCGACGGTATCACGTGCTGCACGGCGTCCCAGATGCCAAGCGAGCACTAGCTTGGTCTTGCGCTCGATTGCGACGAAGCAATAGGCATCGCCAAATGTAGATGGATGCTCGTCGGATTTGTTCTTTTCCTTGCATCCGACGAATCCCCACATTTCGTCGCATTGAACGTCGCGGACTTTCAGATTCCGCATTTTGTCGTCTAGGAGTCGCTCGCATCGTTCCCCGACTGCAACCAACAGCCGGAGAATCGTGTCTCGATGCGTTCCCGTAGTTCGCTCGATGCTTCGCACGGACATTCCCTCAACTAACAGGCGCACGATGATTGCTGCCTTTTCCGTTGAAACGTACATCCCCGCGACGTGTCCATTGTGCGGGGCTGTGAACGTCTTTGAACATGAGGAGCAACGGAATCGCTGATAGCCTTTGCGGTCGCGCCCGAATTTTCCACACTGAGTTTTGCAATTGTGACAAGTCATTACTTTGGCTCTTGCTTTCTCCCGGACTCAGAGCCAAAATGACAGTGGGTTCGCAACCCTGTCCTTGGCTCATATCCGAGGACATTCCCCGTAGGCGGGTCGCACCGCTTGCGGGGAGCAATTTTAGATTTGGTTGGACGTGGGGGGAATCGAACCCCCGGCGGAAAGCCTCCAGACGGCGACCGTGGGAACCATCCCTCACGCCCAAGAAGCACAAAAAGCCAGCGGGTCCATGTAACTCACAGGATTCGCTGGCTTTTCTCATTTCGTGGCATATCATAATAAAGTGATAAGCACTTGTCAAGCGAAATCCATTGACATATAATAATAAAGTGATAGAATTTCCAGTGTTGGGGGACTGGCGGTTCTTTGATTTCAACTACCCCAACAACAGCAACCCTATCGAGGATTGGTATCAGCGCGATCTTTCGGAAGATGCACAATATGCTTTCTGGGCGACCCTAAAGGATATCCAAAAGATTGAGAATCACCGCAATTGGTTGTGTTTCAAGCGAATGCTTTCGGGACGGTGCAGGGAATATCGGATTTGGGAGTTATGGTTTGCGTGCGGCGACAAACGTCAGTATCGACTTCTCGGAACCTTTGGTCCCAATCGAAGGCAAGTCACGTTCGTAATGGGCTGCTATCACAAGAGCAGCGTCTATACACCGGCAAACGCACTTGAGACCGCATATGACAGGGCCAAAGCCTTGTCGGAATCGAGAGCCAAAACCTGTGAGCGAAAAATCCCAACTGATCGATAGATTGAAGGACAGCAAGGAATCTCGTGCGGCTTACACTCGCGCAAAGCTAAGTGTCAATATCCCCTCTCAGGTTCGGGCATTGCGTCGCCGTCGTGAGCTGACGCAAGCTCAACTCGCAGTCGCAGCAGAAATGAAGCAATCGCGCATCTCTGCGATTGAGCGTCCGGGCGCAGTTAAACTTAACCTCGAAACCTTGATTCGATTGGCAGCGGCATTCAAAGTCGGGCTGATCGTTAAATTCGCTCCATTTGGCGAGATGCTGGATTGGGAGAACTCCTTCAGCCAAGATGTCTTTAACGCCCCTAAGATTGAGGACGATCTGGAGTTTCTTGGAGAAAGAACGCGAAGAACAACTCGCCGTCGCACGACGAAAAGAGCAATCAAGGTCATCGCTACGGGCGACACCGCGATGTCTCAGAGCATCGGCGCGATCAAAAATTCATCTCAAGCGTCAACTGCCCAAGAGAAGGCAAAAACTAGCGAACAACTATCTCTCGGTCTTGGGTTTCCTGTAGAAACGCAGCAGCAATCAAAGGGCACCAAGCCCGTTTTTGATTTCAGTTCTTGGTATCGCCAGTCTGTGCCTCCCGCGTCGCGTCAGATTGGCCGTCAGATACCTAGAACGGCAAACGCCAATCTATAGGACGGAGGTAGAAATGGAAGATAAGCCGGAGAAACCGCAATGGAAAGTCACGCGCGTGGAGGATTTCGTCAACGCTTATGCAAACAACGTCGGCTTTGAGGCTACCACATGGGACTTGAAAATGAACTTCGGTCAGATTGACCAAAGTGAGGGGATTGTAAACGTTGAGCAGCACACCGCGATAACGATGGCATGGACCGAAGCGAAAGTATTCGCATTTCTACTGCTAGGCTCGATCATGGGCTTTGAAGTTCAACACGGTAGGATTAGCATCCCGGCGGAAGGCCGTCCAAATGCGTTGCCTGACCTCAGTCCCGAAGAGGCTGCAATCCCCAAGGTTGTAGAGCTACATACGGAAATGCAAAAACTCTATAAGCAAATCATCGCGGACGTTTAATTTCTGCACTCTTTTGCTGATTCTAAAGCCCCAACACACAAATAGGACAGTACCCGAACAGGTGGCGCGTTGACTTGCCGTTGGGCGCGGCATAACATTCGCGCAAATGCCCGAATCGTCTCCACTCTCCGGCCGGACGATCTCGCACTACCGCATCCTTGAAAAACTCGGTGGCGGCGGCATGGGTGTTGTGTACAAAGCTGAGGATACTCGGCTCGACCGCGCCGTCGCTTTGAAATTCCTTCCCGACGATGTGGCGCATGATCCCCTGGCACTCGAACGCTTCAAGCGCGAAGCCAAAGCAACTTCGGCCCTCAATCATCCCAACATCTGCACGATTTATGACATTGGCGAAGATGCGGGGCGGACATTCATCGCGATGGAGTATCTGGACGGCGTGACGCTGAAGCATCTTATCGGCGGAAAGCCCGTGGAGACGGAAGTTCTGCTCGGTTTGGCGATTGAGATTGCTGACGCTCTGGACGCTGCTCACGCAAAAGGCATTGTTCACCGCGACATCAAGCCTGCGAATATTTTCGTGACTTATTATGGGTCGGGGTTTGCAAGTACAAACCCTGAAACCCGGCGCGGCCAGGCGAAGTTACTCGATTTCGGCCTGGCAAAGATGACTCCGAAACTCGGCGCCCTGGGCTCGACCGAGACACTCTCGGCAGATGCCGCACCTTTAAGCGCGGAGCACCTAACCAGTCCGGGAACGGCCGTGGGAACAGTGGTTTACATGTCTCCGGAGCAGTTGAGCGCCAAAGACCTGGATGCGCGCACGGATTTATTTTCATTCGGCGTCGTCTTGTACGAGATGGCTACTGGCACGCTGCCCTTCCGTGGAGAAACTTCGGCGTTGATCACGGATGCCATTCTCCATCGTGCGCCGGTGCCGCCTGTGCGACTGAATCCGGACATTCCGGCGAAGCTCGAAGACGTAATCAACCGAGCATTGGAGAAAGATCGCAATCTCCGCTATCAGCACGCGAGCGAAATGCGAGCCGAACTGCAACGGCTGAAGCGCGACATGTCTTCAGGCGCGCTGATCGGATCGCCCACGGCGCAACCACAGTCGTCCTCGGCAGCCGCACCAGCGCAGCCCGCGAATCCCTCCGGCAGTTCCGTTGTCGTTGCCGCGGCAAGACAAAACAAAGGCGCCTTTGCTGCCATCGTCGTCCTCACCCTGGTGCTCATCGCCGGCGCCGGATACGGCCTCTATTCGTTCCTGGGCAAAAGATCGCCCACGATTCCGTTCCAAACTTTCGCCGTGACGCAGGTCACAAACTCCGGCAAGGCTGTCTTCGCAGCCATTTCTCCGGACGGGAAGTACATCGTCGACGTGATTTTCGACAAAGGAAAATACAGTCTGTGGCTTCGCAACGTCGCCACCGGCAGCGACACCCAGATTCTCGCTCCTGATTCCCTGTTTATTGAGGCGGTCTGGTTTTCTCCGGACGCGAACTACATATTTTATCGAAAGGCAGTGGATGCCTCGCAGCAGTCGGCCATTCTCTATCGCATGCCGGTGCTCGGCGGAACGCCCCAGCGTCTCGTGCGCGACATTGACAATGGCCCGGCCTTCTCGCCCGACGGCAAGCGCATGGCGTACATGCGGGCTAATGATCCGGAGGCGGGCAAATACCGCCTTCTTACCGCGAACCTGGACGGCAGCGATGAGAAAGTGCTGCGAATCGCCCCGCTGCCGTTTCCCGATTCGCTCTCCTGGTCGCCGGACGGGAAGAGCATCGCGTATATTTCCTACTCGAACGCCAAGGCGCCAGCGCAGATCAGTGTGTTCGACATTGCTACTGGCAAGGACACTGCGCTTACCGCATATTCCGAAAGGACTTTTGCCGATCTCGTGTGGATTCCCGACGGCCGCGGTCTTCTCGTCAATTATATCGATCGCATGTCGGGCTCAACCAACCAGCAAATCGGCTATGTCGCCTATCCCGGTGGCCGATTTCAATCGCTTACGAACGACGTCCACGGCTATCAAGACCTGAGCATTTCTGCAGACGGCAGGTCTATGGTTTCCGTCCAACAGCAGGAATCGGACTCCGTTCATGTGCAGCCTACGGCAGGTAAGGGATCCTCCGTTGAAGTCAAGGGCCTGCCGAACCAGGGTGAGGTCGCCGCGGTTGACTGGGACGCGCAAGGAAACTTAATCGTCGCAACGTCCTTCTCGCTCCTTCGATTGTCACTCGATGGAAGCCAGCAAACGACCCTACTGTCTGATCCCAGCGCCACTATCCTTTCGGCATCTGCTTGCAGAAACGGCGGCCCGATTCTGTTGAGTTGGTACCTGAGGGGGGGACAAACGACGAAGAACATCTGGCGAGTAGATGCCGATGGGTCACATCCAATGCAGCTCACGAACGGCACAGACGATGAGCTACCGCTATGCGCGGCGGATGGAAAGTCGGTCTACTACTTTAACGGTTCCAGCTTTCGCATGATGAGAGAGCCCATCGATGGCGGGCCTCCGGAGCTCGTGGAAGGAAGCGCTATACCCAACGGATATGTATGGGGAGGTCTGAACTTCTCCCCCGATGGCAAGTGGATTCCGGAGATCGCGGCCACAACGGATCCCGCCACGCAGGCCGCCGCAAACAGAATCGCTCTCATCGACGTGAATGCCAAATCCGCAGCGTCTACGAGATTTCTAGTTCCGCGTCCCGATTTTGCGGAGCCCTTCTCGTTCACGCCCGATGGAACGGCGGTGACGTATAACATTGTCGAGGATGGCGTCGGCAACGTCTGGGCGCAACCTCTCGATGGTTCGCCGGGACATCGGCTGACGAACTTTACCTCCGACCGCATCAAGACATTCCGATTTTCGCCCGACGGCAAATCGCTCGCCGTTGCGCGCGAGCACATTGTTTCCGACGTCGTTCTCCTCCGAGACACCACTGCATCATCCCGCTGACCCGACGGAGATTCCAGGTCGAATGGGCCGCAGGGGAGACCGGAAGTGAGGAGCGGTTGCTCGCGTGCCAGCGCTAAAGCGCAAGTGATAGGCGAGGCTCGTAACGGAGCGCTGAAGCGCTCCTCCCCTGCATAAATGCGGGGGCTCCCACCGCAAGGCAACGACGTGCTGACAAATTCCAGCGGGCGCAGCCCTTCGAAACTCAGGGTGAACAAGCAGCGCCCGTACGAGCGAGCCGGCGAAATGGCGGCGCGTTGACTTGCCGTTGGGCGCGGCATAACATTCGCGCAAATGCCCGAGTCGTCTCCACTCTCCGGCCGGACGATTTCGCACTATCGCGTGATTGAGAAAATAGGTGAAGGCGGCATGGGCGAAGTGTATCGCGCGCATGACGACCAGCTCGACCGCGACGTCGCGCTGAAGATTCTTTCCGCGGGATTACTCGCGGACGAAGCCGCGCGCAAACAATTTCGCAAAGAAGCTCTCGCGCTCGCGAAGCTCAATCACCCGAATATCGAGACCGTTTACGAATTTGGCTCGCAGGACGGCGTCGATTTCCTCGCGATGGAGTTGATTCCCGGCGAGTCGCTGCGCGAAAAGATCAAAGCCGGGCCGCTTGCGGAGAGAGAAATTGTGCGGCTCGGGATGCAGCTTGCCGAAGGCCTCGCCGCCGCACACGACCAAGGCATCATCCATCGCGATCTGAAGCCTGGAAATTTATTCGTCACGCCGGATGGCCGGTTGAAGATTCTCGATTTCGGCCTCGCGCGGCTGATCCATCCGGAACTCGCGAACGACGCGACGCGCAGCATCACGGTTGAAAGCGGTACGATTTCGGGCACTGTCCCTTACATGCCGCCGGAGCAATTGCGCGGAGAGCCGACTGACGCGCGAAGTGACATTTACTCGTCTGGAGCAGTTCTTTATGAGATTGCGGCGGGGCAACGGCCTTTTCCGCAGACGCAAGGGCCGCAGTTGATGGGTGCGATTCTGCACAAAGCTGCACCGGCGCCGAGCGCCTCAGGCGCGCATATTTCTCCAGCGCTCGACGGCGTAATCCTGAAGTCACTCGAAAAGGAGGCATCGCAGCGTTACCAGACGGCCCGCGAACTTCGCGTCGCTCTCGAAGGAATATCGTTCAGCTCCACTGCGGCTTCCGCCGTGTCCGCGCCGGCATCCGCCTCGGCCATTTCTTCTCCGGCCACGCCGTCATCCGCCGCCACGGCGGCCGAAATTCCCAAGGCCCACGGGCCGAGGCTCTGGAAGATTCTCGTTCCCGCGATTGGAATCTGGATCGTCGGGATTGTCGCCGTCAGTCTTTATTTCCGCTCGCATCACGCCGCGCCGTTGAGCGAGAAAGACACCATCCTGCTGGCGGATTTCACAAACTCAACCGGCGACCCTGTCTTTGACGGCTCGCTGCAGAAGGGGCTTTCTGTGGAGCTGGAACAGTCGCCTTTCCTCAGTATCGTCCCCGACGGGCAAATCCAGCAGACCTTAAAGTTGATGGGCCAGAAGGCGGATGCCAAGCTCGCAGGCCAGGTTGCGCGCGAGCTTTGCCAGCGCACCAGCAGCGCGGTAGATCTTGAAGGCTCAATCGCACAGATTGGCACGCAGTATCTCCTTACGCTGAAAGCGATCAACTGCGCCAGCGGGCGATCGCTGGCGAGCGCGGAAGCCGAGGCAAGCGATAAGAATCACATCCTCGATGCGCTCGGCAAGCTCGCAACCGATATGCGCGCGAAGCTCGGAGAGTCGCTGAGCACGTTGCAAAAACTCGATACGCCGCTCGCGCAGGCCACCACGCCCTCGCTCGAGGCCCTTCAGGCCTACAGCCTCGCGCAGAAGATCGCGATGCAGAAGCTCGATACTGCCGGCGCGGTGTCACTGAATCAGCGAGCCATAAGCCTCGATCCGAACTTCGCCGTGGCCTATGCCAGCCTGGGCATCGATTACTACAACCTTGGCGAGATGACTTTGGCGGCGGAAAACATTCGCAAGGCCTACGAACTTCGGGACCACGCGAGCGAGCGGGAAAGATTCGCCATCGAGTCGATTTACCACTTCGGTGGAATTGGCGACCTGGAAAAGGCGCGCCAGGATTATGAGCTCTGGGCGCAGACCTATCCGCGAGATTTCGTTCCGCCGAACAATCTGCGCGTCGTCTATGTCAACCTCGGACAATATGACAAAGCGTTTGCAGAGGGGAGCGAGGCGTTTCGCGCACGTCCGCCGGACGGTTGGACGTACACCATCCTCGCTCAAAGCTATCTCTTCGTGGATCGCATAGACGAGGCCCGTACGACGATCGACGAAGCGCAGGCAAAGAAGTTTGATGTGCCGGCGCTGCACTCACTCCTTTATCAAATCGCCTTCTTGAAAAACGATCCGCAGGGGATGGAGCGACAGGTGACTTGGCTGGCGGGCAAGCCAGGCGCGGAGGACGTGATGTTGGCGTTCGAGGCGGATACCGCTGGGTTCTCGGGGCATCTTGGGAAAGCCCGGGATTTCTCGCGGCTCGCGGCGGAATCGGCCGGCCACGTTCAACAAAAGGAGACCTCGGCGACTTACGAAGCCGACGAGGCTTTGCGTGAAGCGCTCTTTGGCAACATTTCGGACGCTCGGCAACAAGCCACGGCGGCGTTGGCCCTTTCGACGGGCCGCGATGTGCAGTACGGAACGGCACTCGCGCTGGCCTTCGCCGGGAACTCATCCCGTGCGCAAGCGCTTGCCGATGATTTGAACAAGAGATTCCCAGAAGACACAATCGTGCAATTCAACTACCTGCCCACGATCCGCGCTCAGCTCGCGCTGGACCGCAATGATTCCCCCAAAGCGATCGAGATTCTTCAGCCCGCTGCTCCCTACGAGCTGGGTTCACTCACACGCGCGAGCGTTTTTAATTTCATCAGCCTCTATCCCGTCTATGTCCGCGGTGAGGCATGCCTGGCTGCGCATCGGGCTGGCGATGCCGCGAACGAATTTCAGAAAATTCTCGATCACCGCACTGTGGTTTTGATGGAACCCATCGGCGCACTCGCGCATCTCGGCCTCGCTCGCGCCTACGCGTTGCAGGGCGACACCGCCAAAGCGAAAACCGCTTACAGTGATTTCTTCGCGCTATGGAAAGACGCCGATCCCGAGATTCCCATCCTCATCGCAGCAAAAGCTGAATACGCCACGCTGAAATGATCCCGACTTTGGCGCGTTGACTTGAGTGAGGGCAGAGCCCGCCACGGCGGACTGGCCTACGAATGCGGTGACGCCACGGCGCGTTGACTTGGCGGAAAGGCCAGCATAAGATTCGCTTCCATGCCCGATTCATCTCCGCTATCCGGACGAACGATTTCGCACTACCGCATCCTGGAAAAACTAGGCGGCGGCGGGATGGGTGTGGTGTACAAGGCCGAAGACACCACACTGCATCGCTTCGTTGCTTTGAAATTCCTGCCCGATGAGCTGGCCAAAGATCGCCAGGCTCTCGAACGATTCCGCCGCGAGGCGGAGTCAGCTTCCGCACTGGACCATCCAAACATCTGCACGATTTACGAAGTAGGCGAAGCGAACGGGCAGCCGTTCATCGCCATGCAGTTCTTGGATGGCGTGACTCTCAAGCAAAGGATTTCAGGCAAGGCGCAGCCGCTGGAGGAAACGCTCGACATTGTGATTGAGATCGCCGACGCGCTCGACGCCGCGCACTCGAACGGCATCGTGCACCGGGACATCAAACCGGCGAATATTTTTATCACGAAGCGCGGACACGCGAAGATTCTGGACTTCGGTTTGGCAAAAACGCTGCCTTCAGCGGCTGCCTCCGGTTCGGAATCGCAGGACACGGTGGATGCGGTCTCGCCCGAGCACCTGACCAGTCCCGGAAGCACGATCGGTACAGTCGCCTACATGTCGCCGGAGCAGGCGAAGGGAAAAGAGTTGGATGCGCGAACGGACCTGTTTTCGTTCGGTGTCGTTCTGTACGAGATGGCGACGGGCACTTTGCCGTTTCGCGGCGACACTTCGGCACTGATTTTTCAGGCGATACTCGACCGCGCGCCTGTCCCTCCGGTCCGGCTGAATCCGGACTTGCCACCGAAGTTCGAGGAGATCATCAATAAGGCTCTGGAGAAAGATCGCGACCTGCGTTATCAGCACGCCTCGGAAATGCGCGCCGATCTGAAACGGCTGAAGCGCGAGACCACATCGGGTGTGCAGAGCGGGACGGTCGCGGTGCAAACGGGATCGTCGGCGGCAGCGCAGCCCGCGGCGACAGATTCCGGCACGAGCGCTTCACGTGTTTCGGCCGTTTCAGCGGTTTCAACCGTTGCCCAGCCGGTGACGTCGCAGGTATCGGACAGTTCTGTCGCCGCCGCGGCCAAGCAGCACAAGGGCGCGCTGGCCGGCATTATCGTGGTGGCGCTTGTACTCATTGCCGGCGCGGGTTATGGGCTATATTCGTTTTTGGGCAAGAAGCCGGCGGCGATTCCGTTCCAAGCCTTCGCTGCCTCGCAGGTCACAAATTCCGGGAAAGCTCTGTTCGCGGCGATTTCACCCGATGGGAAATTCGTGGTCAGCGTGATTGACGATAAGGGAAGATCGACTTTGTGGCTGCGGAATGTCGCTACCGGCAGCGACACACAGGTCCTCGCTCCCGATCCTGCCGTTATCGCGAGCCCGGCGTTCTCGGTTGACACGAACTATATCTTTTATCGAAAGGCCGTGGATGCCACACAGACCTCGTGGAATCTTTACCGGATGCCGGTGCTTGGTGGCTCGCCGCAGCGTTTGGTCGGCGACGTTGATTTGGGTCCGACCTTTTCCCCCGACGGCAAGCGCATGGCCTATATGCGAGGCAACGACCCGGAAATCGGCAAGTACCGGATTCTTTCGGCCAATCTCGACGGTACCGATGAGAAGGTTCTTCTGATCGCTCCGCTACCGATTCCGGACGCGCTCACCTGGTCTCCCGACGGGAAGAGCATCGCTTATGACTCCTACGCGAATAGCAAAGCGCCGGGACAGATCAGTGTGTTCGACATTGCCAGCGGCAAAGACACTCCGCTTACGGAGTTTCCTGACAGGGCTTTCATTGCTCTTGCCTGGTCCCCGGACGGCCGCGGCCTCCTCGTGAATTTCTCGGACCGTGCGTCGGGCTCGAGCATCCGGCAAATTGGTTTCGTTTCTTATCCTGACGGCCGCTTCCAGTCCCTGACAAACGACATCCACGGGTATCGAACGCTGAGCATTTCCGCGGATGGCAAGGCCATGGTTTCGATTCAACAACAGCAGTCGGATTCGGTTCGCGTGCAGGCTTTGGGTGCCAACGGATCACCGATTCAAGTTCCTGGCATTCCGAATCAGGCAACCGTTCGCGGTGTTGATTGGGACAGCGGCGGGAACTTGATTGTTACGACTTCGACTTCCGTGCTGCGGCTGTCACCGGACGGAAGCCAGCAGACGACTCTACTCTCTGACCCCAGCACTACTATCGGCTGGTCGTCCGCGTGCCGCAACGGTGGTCCGATTCTCTTGCAGTGGTATTTGAGGGAAGGTAAGACCACCATAAATATCTGGAGGGTGGACGCCGACGGTTCGCACCCCAAGCAGCTTACGAGCGGCAAGGATGAAGAGCTTCCGCTCTGCTCGCCGGATGGAAAGTGGGCCTATTATGTCGATAATGCCACCACCCACATTATGAGAGTCCCCATCGAAGGCGGAACTCCGGAGCTAATGGAGGGCAGCGTAGTCTCAAACGGGTTCATGGCAGAAGGCGCGAACTTCTCTCCGGATAGCAAGTGGATGCCGGAGATTGCGGCGTTCACGGATCCCGCGACGCAAACTGCCACTACCAAGGTGGCGCTGATTGATGTCAACGCGAATTCCCTGGCATCCACGAAGTTTCTGATTCCACGTCCCGAGATTCGGCTCCCAATCGCCTTCACTCCTGATGGCAAGGCCGTGGCTTACACAATTGTCGAGAACGGCGTAGGGAACGTCTGGGCGCAGCCGCTGGATGGATCACCCGGACATCGGCTGACGAACTTCGCTTCCGACCAGATCCGCACATTCCAATTTTCGCCGGACGGCAAATCGCTCGCCGTGGTCCAACAGCACACTGTTTCCGACGTCGTTCTCCTACGAGACACCACCGCATCATCCCGCTGACGCAGACCGAGGTTCCAGGTCGAAAGGCGAGGAGGGATGCAGTATGGCCGTGGACGAAGAGGCCCACCCTTGCTTCGCAAGGATGGGGCACTCGGCGCGGCACTGGTCGAGCGGGTGTAACGAAAGTCAAAAACGCCGGCAGGATGCCGGCGCGACGAAAGAAACGGCACGCAAAACGGCGCCGATCGCTGCCGAATTTGTTCGCCATTTGGCGTGTTTGTGCTAAAAACTGTGCGGGAGAAACTCGATGCCTTCGGATGGACTGAATCGCCGCAACTTTTTGTGGTTGACGCTGGGAATTGCTGGAACGACTTTTGCGCCGCGGACCTCGCTGTTTGGTTTTGCAGACTCGGCGGACCAGAGGGCTCCGTACGGCACAACTCCTGGCGTTCCGCCCGAGCCCTTTCAATTTCCGCACGATTTTCATTGGGGCAGCGCGACTGCGGCGTATCAAGTGGAAGGTGCGTGGAAAGAAGGCGGCAAGGGCGAATCCATTTGGGATCGCTTCTGTCACACCACCGGCAACATCAAAGGCGCGGCGACGGGCGATGTCGCCTGCGACTCCTATCATCGCTTCAAGGAAGATATCGCCATCATGAAGCAGATGAATCTCTCGAGCTATCGCTTCTCGATCAGTTGGCCGCGCATCCAGCCGAATGGTTCGGGCGCGCCGAATCAGCAAGGCCTTGATTACTACAAGCGGCTCATCGCTGCGCTGCACGAAGCGAATATCCGGCCGCTGGCGACCCTCTATCATTGGGATTTGCCGCAGACGCTTGAAGATCAAGGCGGATGGCCGAATCGCGATTTGGCCGGACGCATGGCTGACTATTCGTCGATCGTGGCGAAGGAACTGGGCGACGGGATATCGGACTGGGCGATATTCAATGAGCCGTGGATTTTTACGTATCTCGGTTACTACACCGGCGTCCACGCGCCCGGCCGCACGGATATGCACGATTTCATTCGCGCCACGCACGTTGTGAATCTTGCGCAGGGCCAGAGCTTCCGCGCGATCAAGGCTGCGCGCCCGAATGCAAAAGTCGGCACCGCATTTAATACCAGCTACGCCCATCCCAAGACTCCATCGGAAGCGGATAAGGCCGCGGCGGAACGCTATCATGCGTTTCGCAATGCGTGGTTCATCGATCCCGCTGTGAAAGGAGAATATCCGAAGGTGCTGGCGCCGTTTATCACTCCTGAAATGCTCGGCGTGCAAGCGGGAGATATGGAGATCACGAAAGTGCCGCTCGATTTTCTCGGCATCAATTACTACGACCGCTCGATCATCGCCGACGCCAACGACCGCGCCAGTCTGAATTTCAGCCACACGGAAGGCCAACATGGCCCGTGGACTGAATTCGGCTGGGAAGTTTGGCCCGACGGCTTCTACCAGCTGCTCATGCGGATTTCGCGCGATTACAACAATCCGATCATCGAGGTTACGGAGAATGGCTGCTCTTACGGCGACACGCCGGATGAACATGGGAGAGTGGCCGATCAACGGCGAATCGATTTTTTCCGCGGCTATCTGGGCGCCGTTGGGCACGCGATCAAGGATGGCGCGAATATTCGCGGATATCACGCGTGGAGCCTGCTCGATAATTTTGAGTGGGCGGAGAGCTACACGCAGCGATTCGGGTTTACGTTTGTGGATTTTCATAATCAGAAGCGGACGATCAAAGATTCGGGATTGTGGTACGGGAAGCTGGCGGCGAGCGGAAAACTGAGCTAATCGCGCGTTCCAGGCAATTCATTTCACGCCCGGCGGTTTGGCGCTCGCTGTTTTTATGCGGGTTCGTTTTGCGGCTGTTTCGCAAGATCCCAGAAATCGGGACGGTCGAGGAATTCGACGCCGATTTGCCGCCGGCCCTGTCCATCGTAGTGGCAATAGACGACGCGTGCGCGCACTCGCTCGCCCTTGTCTTTGCGGCAAAGAATCACCAATCCGCCTTTTTCGACGAGATGCCGGCAAACCAACCCTGCGCCGTGGCGGCTCAGAGTGGAAGTCCACGTTTCCTCTTCCCACGTTCTACCGGATTCTTCGCGGCGGACGTAAACGGAAACGGCTGATTCGACGCGCGGGCTGCGGCGCAGGCTCTGGCCGAGTTGCGACGCGCGCAGCAAAACATCCAGCAGACCTGCTTTGATTCGAGTATCCGCGTTGCGTTCGTCCTGGGAGAGCCGGTGGGCCTGCTGGGCGCAGGAAGAAAGAAGATTGCGGAACGCGGTGGTCTCGGAACTCTCGAATGCTTCGTCGCTCAGCTTGCGTCTTCGCGTTTCCAGCTCGTCAATGGAGACGGTGAGAAAGTGCTCGACGCACAGCGGCTTGGAGTCGAGCTCGGCAGCCACGTCGAGTTCGCACGGCGCGACGCTACAATGGTGCGCTTCGCCGTGTGACTCTGTTCCTGAAGGTTCTTGCGCTCTCGTTTCCATATTAACCCCGCCATGTTGGCCCCGTCATCTTGAACGGCCGTGTTGAGTTCTAGCCGCGTTCTCTAAGTTGCCGGATCCTTTTTCGCGACTTTTTTACTGACTTTACCCAGGTCCGCGATTGCCGCGCTGATCTCTTCGAAGTGCCGGCGCGTGCGATCGTTCATTTCCTCGGCGAATTCGCGTCTCACTTCTCCGGCGGTTTGCTTGATCGCCGCCAGAGCCTCTTCCGAAACCGGCGCGACTTCTTTTTGCAATCGCGTTCGCACTTCGGCTTCGTACTGCTGCGAAGACTGGCGCAGGCTATCCAGCGCGACGCCGGTTGCGATCATTGTCGAGCGATCGAGTTCCTGCTGCGCTGTGTCCAGGCGTTCCGCAAGCGCCGCCTCGAATTTTTGTTCCAGCCGCCCGCAGATTTCTTCCGTCCTCGCCGAGAATTCTTCGAGCGACTGCTGGAATACGCGGGATGCTTCCAACTTGCATGCGCTCAATTCCGCCGTTGCGGTCTTGGCCTGCTCGACCAGCGGAGTGAACTGTTCCTTGAGCCCGGAAATAATCCGGTCAATGCCGTCTCGGCGCGAAGCTTCGAGCGCGCGCTGCAGGCGCTGAATCGCGCTCGCGGCCATGCCTTCCGCCACAGCATCAAGTTCGCCGTGCCGCTCTTCGATACGCCCGATTGCTTTGGCGATGTCCTCTTCGAGCTTCAGAGACCACTGAACTTGAAACGCGAGAGTTGTCTCCTGGCTGGCGTGCTTGAACTGGCGAAGCGATTGTTCGATGAGAGGAGTCGCTTGCATCGCGGCTGTTTCCGCGAGCGCGCGTTTCGCTTCTTCACGCAGCATCACCCGCGCGTCTTCCATCGTGGCGGTGACGCGCTCGCGCACGGCGGCGCTGGCCGCTTCGGAGAGAAAGCTTTCCATCTCCGCCTGAAAATTTCGCATCAGATCGCCCACGGGGCGAGCCGGGGCGGCGAGAGCTTGATGCGCTGGAACTTCAGCGGCGAAACTCAGACTGGAGCTTGCCTGTTCAGCCACAGCGAGGGTGGTCGATGCAAATTCCGCTCGCGAGACGAGGAATGGCTGCGGTTTGGAATCGCCGCCAGATTTAATTCTCTCCGCGACTTCCAGCCAGTCCTTCGGCGGAGCGTCGAGTCCCCAAATGTTGCCGGGTTCTTCGAGCTCAATCGCGGTGAGATGCGGTCCACCGGTGAAGCCTGGACGCTTGGCCCATTTCACGCGCCCGCGAGCCGTAATTGCTGGCGAGCCTGGCGTTTCGCCGCCCAGCTCCAAAAGCACGAGAGAATTGTTCAAGACGTCAAACTTCGACTCGTATTTGCATCCGTGAAAACTGATCGCGGAGGTGAAGACTTGCTCTCGATATGGACCGCGGGCGGAGTCAACCCCGATGACAGTTATTGGGATGGTCTCTTCAATTCGCGAGCTTCGCCGGGCCGCCTGAGCGGGCCTATTAACGCCAGAAGTTTGTGACACGATATCCCCCGAGGGTTGGTTTCTGAAGGATAGTACTAGTCCTAGGTCCGGGAGTGACGATTTCGTCGAATTTTGGTCTATGAGTTACTACAAACGAATGAGTTGCGGCCATACGGGTAAGACATCGGCAAAAGGTGATTAGGCTTTAGAGTGTTTTTGGCGACTCGGAAAACAGGCCCTCGGCGGGTGAAGCGGTACTCGTTTTGCAGCACTCGCCAAGGTGTAAGCGTGATAGAGCCCTTCCATACGAACCGCAGATCCCTCACTTCGTTCGGGATGACAATTTTTTCTAGTCCGAGCGTCGCTTGCCAAAGCCGCAATCGTCAACGATTTCAATTGTGGCGTCGCTCGCCAGGGCCGCAATTTCGGGGTGAGGGGATTTCGCTAGGAGGCGGCTTTTTGCGGCGGGAAATTTGTAACTGCGTCCGTGGTTGTGGGATACAGGGTGATCACGCGGTTTATCTGCGTTAATTTCAAGACCTTTTCGACCATTCCGCCTGCGACTACGAGCCGCAGTTCGCCGCCGGATTTCTTGAGGCGCGAGTGGCTCTTGACGATGAGACCGATTACCGAGCTGTCAATGTGCGTGACGCGCGTGAAATCGAAGATGATGCGCGTTTGATTGTTCTGCATTTGCTCGTCAACAGCCTGGTCGAGGCGCTTGCATTCCACACCCGTGTGGATGCTTCCGGAGAGCTCAAACAACTGGATCCCAGGCTCGATTTGTTTCTTGTTAAGTTCCACGAATCTATTCCTGCTCGTGACCTTCGAACGGGAATTGCCGGATGAGCTGGATGCAATCCCTTAACGCTTGACCGATAGTATCACCCCAGCCGGAAGGGAGGAAAGGAGCGGTCTTCTGGTTGACTTCGCGGTCGGCAACGGCGAAAAAGCGCAAGTGCTGGCCCTGCGGCGGCGAGGCGAACTCTTTCACGGTGATGTGAAAATCGATTTCGTCGTTGTTTTGGCGTTTCTTGATCGAAAAGCGGTGGACCTGCGCCAATTCTTCGAGACGGTCAGCATGAATGTCGCGCCACTCCATTGTCAGGAACCTCCGCAACGCATCGGGCGAGAATTTGCGTGCGCTGCTCGCAGTGCTGCGCATATTAGGATGTGCGTATCGTTAAGTCAACGTAGACAGTGCCTTGGCGGGCATCGAGATGCTTTGAATGAAAATGTTGAACGAGCTGACGCGAGTCTTTTATTGAGCCTATGTTGTGACGCCGGACGCACGCTGGCTGGGGAAGACGTGACCGGGACGCGCTCTCAGAATTCGGAGCGCCAAGTAAACGATTAGACTATTTTTTGGTGGAGCCGATGGGATTCGAACCCACGACCTCCTCGATGCCATCGAGGCGCGCTCCCAACTGCGCCACGGCCCCACCGGAGGAGAAAACGGCTGACGCATTTATATCATCCGGGTTCGCAAGCGGTCAAACGGGCGGTGCGCGGGCTTTTCGCAGGGGCAACATGGAGCGCGGGCTCGGTGATTTAATAAGCATCGTTTTCCAGTGCTCGAGACTCAAATAAGCTAGGTGGAATCGTAGACTTACGCACTTGCGGGAATACGAGGGGCAAGACGAAGATGGGCTGAAGCCCGGCGCTACAAGTGCCCGTCGCGGCGCCAATCGTGATGCGGTTCTGGAAACTGGTATCCTGCTCGATGCGCCTGTAAGGTAGATTCGGAAGCAGCCGCTTGGACCAACGTTCCAATTCGCCCATCGTTCTTGCTGAAACTTGGGGCCTCGCGATGGAGGCTCTTCGCGCTAATAAACTTCGCGCCATGCTGACGATGCTTGGGGTGATTATCGGCAGCGCGTGTATCGTTCTCGTTGTTACGGTGGCGCTGGCGGGGAAGCGCTACATCATTTCGCAGATCGAAGCTGTGGGCGCGAATCTAGTTTACGGCGAAGTGATTCATCCTGGCGGCACGCAGCCTACGAGCATGGCGGATGAAATTTCCGAGGCTGATCTACAGGCGGTGAAAAGCGGAGTTCCGCACGTCGCGCAGGTAGCGGGGACGCGCGAGATCTTGCAAACGATCGTCGCTCGCGGCGTCGTGCACCCAGTCGCAGTCGTGGGCGTTACCGAAGGGTTCCAGGAAATCCGCCATCTCATCATCGTGCGCGGGCGTTATTTCGATGAGGACGATATGAGCTCGCACAGCAAAGTGTGCTTGCTCACGCCGCAGTTGGCCGCTATCGCGTTTCCCGGCGAGGACCCGGTGGGGAATAAGATACGCGTCGGCGAGCTGACGCTTACGGTGATCGGCGTGTTTCGCGAGCGAATCTCGACGTTTGGAGAATCGGAAATCACGGGTGATTCGATTCTCGCCCCGTTTTCTTTGATCAGCTATTACACGGGGCAAGATTACGTGAAGACTTTTTACGCGCAAGCCGATCACCCTGAAAATGTCGAGGCGGTGACGCGCGGGTCTCGCGAGATGCTCATGAGCCGGCATCGCGCCGGCGTCGAATATAAGATTCAGAATTTGAGTTCAATTCTCGAGACCGCGCGGCACATTTCGCTGGCGATGACCGTCGTTCTCATCATCATCGCGATGATAGCTCTGGCGATTAGCGGCATCGGGATCATGAACATCATGTTGGTGACGGTGACCGAGCGCACGCGCGAAATCGGCATTCGCATGGCGGTGGGCGCGCCGCGCGGCGCGATCCTCTATCAGTTTCTTTTGGAAGCGGTGATCATCAGCGGAACGGGCGCGCTGACGGGGATTGCCATCGCCGTCGCGATTCCGTTCTTTGCGGAGGCTTTGCTTCGCTTCTTCCCGATTCCGACGGAGATCCATATACCGGTTTCATGGGTGTCGGTGGTGATCGCGTTCGTCGTGTCGTGTTCGACGGGACTTCTTTTTGGATATTTGCCTGCGAGCAAGGCTGCTCAACTTCATCCGACGGAATCGCTCAGATATGAATAGCTGCGTTGCGCGATCGCGGGCCCGATCTCGTATTTGCAAAATCGCTTTGACGCTGTGTCTTGCGTTCTTCGTTTCAATCGTTTTCGATTCGGCGAGAACGGCGTTTGCTCAGGATTCGCAGCCACTCACTTTGAAAGATGCGGTGGCGCTGGCGCTGAAGAACAGCAGGGAATTGGCGCTCGCGCGCGTGCAATATACCGTCGCGCAAAATGAAGCACGCCTGGCGCACTCCGCTTTTCTCCCCAATGTTTTCACCGGGGCGGGCTATGTTTACAGCAACGGCTTCCCGGCCACGCCCGGCGGCTCCGCTCCCTCGATTGTAAAAGTCGTTTACACACAGAACGTCTACAATCCAGAATTGCACGGCGAGCAGCGCGCTGACGAAGACCGAGCGAGGAATCAGCAGCTCGAAATCGATCGCGTTCGAGATACGGTGATCGTGCGGACGGCGTCAACATACCTCGAACTCGCGAAAGTGCGTCATGGATTGGAATTGCTTCGCGCCGAAGAGGCCAGCGCGCAGAAGATTCTCGATTACACGCGCGAGCGCGCCGGTGCGGGGCTCGAGCTGCCCATTGAAGTCACTCGCGGCGAACTCACTGCGGCCAAGATTAACTATCACATTCTCCAGCTCAGCGATCGCAACGATATTCTGACCGAGCAGCTTCGCAGCCAGGTTGGCTATCCCGATAGCGCCGCGATCCAAGTCTCAGCGGAAGATTTGCCTTTGACGGCCGAAGAATCCGCGGCGGCACTCGAGAATGTGGCGCTCGAGAACAGCATTGATTTGAAGGAACAGGAAAATGAACGCAGCGCGCGGCAGCATTTATTTACGGGCGCCAAGCGGAGCTATTGGCCGACAGTTCAGTTCATCGGCGAGTACGACTTGCTAAGCGAGATCAACCACTACTCGGAATTCTTCAGAGGGTTTAAGCCGAACAACGTTAACGTCGGCGTCGAGATTACGATTCCGCTATTCGCGGCAAAGACGGCCGCGACGGTAGCGCTGGCGAAGAGCGAACTCCAAGTCGCGGACCTTTCCGTTGGCGGAAAGCGCAATGATGTCCGGCTCGACGTGCGGCAGAAAGCTCGTGATGCGCACGAGCTCGAGTCCGCTCGCGAAGTTGCGCGGCTTGACCTCAAGCTTTCTCAGGAGACTCTGGCCGAGCTTCAAGAGCGTTTCGACCAGGGACGCGCGAGTCTCCGCGACCTCGAACAGGTACGCGTGGAAGAGAGCGAGAAGTGGGTTACATTCCTGGACGCTGATTTTGCACGGCAGAAGGGGCAGCTTTCGTTGCTCCAGACGACCGGGCAGCTTGCTAAGGTATTTCAATAGAATAGGTTAAGCGGCCTGGACCACACGGCAGCTTGGGGCTGGCATCTAAATCAGTTAGAATGGTAGGTTGGTGTGCGCGGGGGCTTAAGGCGCTCCGTGGCTTTAAGGAGGCATTGTTCATGCCATCAGTGATGAAGACGCTGCTGCTAAATCCGCCGAGCTTTGAAAAGTTTGACGGCGGGGCGGGATCGCGCTGGCCCGCGACCCGTGAGATAGAGTCCTATTGGTACCCGGTGTGGCTGTCGTATCCCGCGGGGATGCTTCCGGGGAGCCGGCTGCTCGATGCGCCGCCCCATCATGTGTCCATCGCGGAGACTGTCCGCATTGCGCAGGATTACGAATTTGTCGTTCTTTTTACGTCCACCGTCGGCTTCGGCAGCGATCTGAAAATTGCTCGCGCCATGAAGGAACTCAAGCCGGACCTGAAAATCTGCTTCGTTGGGCCGCACGTTCAGATCAAGCCTGCGGAGAGTTTGCTCGCGAGTCCGGATGTTGACTTTATCGTTCGCGGCGAATTCGATCATGCGGTTGTTGAGTATGCGCAAGGCAAACCGGTGAGCGAAATCGCGAATGCCAGTTACGTGAAGGACGGGCAGGTCGTGCACAATCCGGCGCGGCCGATGCTGCAGACTGCCGAACTCGATGCGCTGCCTTTTGCGACCGAAGTGTACGAAAAGAATCTGAAGATCGAAAATTACAACGTACCGTTCCTGTTGCATCCGTTCGTTTCGTTCTATACGACGCGCGGCTGCCCGGCGCTTTGTACGTTCTGTTTGTGGCCGCAGACGCTTTCCGGCCACGCGTGGCGGGTGCGCTCGACGGACAACGTGGCCCGCGAATTCGCGGAAGCCTCGAAGCGCTTTCCGCAAGCCAAGGAATTTTTCTTCGATGACGATACGTTCAACATTCGCAAGGATCGCGTCGTGGAGCTATGCAAGAAAATCCAGCCGGTGGGGCACCGATGGTCCTGCACGGCGCGCGTGCACAGCGACTACGAAGCCTTGAAAGCGATGGCCGACGCTGGCGCGCGGCTATTGATCGTCGGGTTCGAATCGGGTGATCCGCAGATTCTGAAGAACATCAAAAAGGGCGCCACGACGGAGATGGCTCGCAACTTCGTGAAGAATTGCAAGAAAGTCGGCATCCACATTCACGGCGATTTCATCATCGGGCTGCCGGGGGAAACGCACGAGACCATCCAGCGCACCATTGATTTTGCGAAGGAACTCGACTGCGAGTCCATTCAGGTTTCGATGGCGCATGCTTATCCGGGGACCGAGCTTTACAATGTTTCAAAGGACGCCGGTTATCTCCACGGCGAAGCGATCGCCGATGATGGCGGGCACCAGCTTCCGCATCTCGCGTTTCCGGGACTCTCGCGCGAAGACATCATGAGCGGAGTTCATCGCTTCTACGACGAATATTACTTCCGGCCGCGCGTCGCGTGGCGATTTGTGCGCGAAAGATTGTGGGATGCCGACGCTCGCAGGATCCTCTATCACGAAGCAGTGGATTTTCTGCGTCTTCGCGCGCAACGGCGCAAATTGGCGCGCAAGGGCATGAAGGAAACGGCGGTAGTTGCCGTTCCCAATTCTCCGGTGGGTTCGCACAGCACATGAGCGGTTCCGCACGCACGCATTTGAAGACCTGGGTTCTGCTGGTTCTCATGATCACATTCGGGCCGCTGGGCGATATCTTACTAGGGAAGGGAATGCGGCAACTCGGCGGATCGCCGGAATTGCGTCCGGCGCAGCTGGTCCATTTTTTCGTGCGCGCGTTTGAGTCGCCGCTGGTTTGGCTGGGCATCGCCTCGCTGCTGGCGTTTTTTATCGCATATCTCCTGGTGCTTTCCTTCGCGGATTACAGCTACGTTCAGCCGGCGTCTTCTTTTGCGTATGCGGTGGTGGCGCTGCTCGGCTATTTTGTTCTCGGCGAAGTTGTAACCCCGATTCGCTGGCTGGGCGTCTTGGTGATTTCGCTGGGGGTTTTTCTTGTTACCCGGACGCCGCCGCGGACCACGGAGCGGGCGTGAACATGCGCGTGGTGCTTTGCTTCGTCATCATCATCTGCGCGGGGACGGGCGGGGAGATTGCCGTTTCGCGGGCGATGAAGGAAATCGGGGAGGTTCACGATTTCTCGCCGCGCAATCTTGTGCGCGTCATCCTGCGGGCTTTTCGCGTTGGCTGGATGTGGTTCGGCGTGGGTTTGATGGCGCTGGGCTTTTTTTCGCTGATGATGCTGCTGGCGTTTGAGAATGTCAGCTTTGTGGTGCCGGTGACGGCACTGAGCTACGCGGTGGGCGCGTTCGGCGGAAAGTATCTTCTGGGCGAGCGCGTCACGGCGGCGCGCTGGATGGGCGTTCTTCTGGTTTGCCTCGGCGTTATGCTGGTTTGCATCGGATAAAATTGTGCTGATGTTTTTGCATGTCGCGCGCTGGGTGATACTGATCGCGGCGGCGATGCCGCTGATTTATTACGTGCTGGCGATCGTCGCGGCGCGCCGCTTTTTCCGCGGGCACGCTTCGCCGCCGCGGGATTTTGCGCCGCCGGTGAGCATCTTGAAGCCGGTGCGCGGGCTTGACCGCGAGTCCTACGAAAACTTCGCTAGCTTTTGCTCTCTCGATTATCCCGAGTACGAAATTCTCTTCAATGTTGCCGACGAACGTGATCCTGCCATTCCGGTGATCGAGAAAATCATTCGCGATTTTCCGCTCGCCGGCATTCGATTGCTGATTGGCGCCGAGAGGATTGGCGCTTCGAATAAAGTGAACAAGCTCTCGCGCATGGTTGGCGAAGCGCGGCACGATATTCTAGTTATCAGCGATGCCGATATTCGCGTTAGCCGCGATTATCTTCGGGCTGTGGTCGCGCCGTTCCGCGATCCGATGGTTGGCGCGGTCACGTGCCTGTAT
>Ga0302325_10002049_pt1 | contig 49772 bp, 31 predicted proteins | sample Palsa_T0_2_FD_201948 | JGI IMG/M metagenome (GOLD analysis project Ga0302325, IMG submission 201948) | Peat permafrost microbial communities from Stordalen Mire near Abisko, Sweden - Palsa_T0_2 | ecosystem: Environmental > Terrestrial > Soil > Palsa > Peat permafrost | place: Sweden: Abisko...
CGTGCGCTCCATCTCCGGCAGCGCATCCGCCTGCGCCGACGCATCCCACAGAATCTGCGCGCCGATGCCGGCGGGAATCCCGGCATCCCAGATGCGCGCGGTCCGGTCCTCTGAGGCGGTGACGATGCGACCGCCGTCCGGTGCGTAGGCGGCGGAATAGACCGCGTCGGTATGGCCGGCGAGCACACCGAGCTCAACTCCGGTGCGCGCATCCCAGACGCGCGCCGTCTTATCCTGCGATGCCGTGACGATGCGCTTGCCATCCGGGGAGAAGGCGGCGGCGGTGACCGTACCGCCGTGACCGGACAGCACCGTGAGCGGCGCGCCGCTGCGCGCATCCCAGATCCGCGCGGTCTGATCTTCCGAGGCGGTGACGATGCGGCTGCCATCCGCTGAGTAAGCCGCGGTCAAGACCTGTCCGCCGTGGCCGGAGAGCACCGCGAGCTCTCCACCCGAATGTGCGTCCCAGATGCGCGCGGTCTGGTCGCGCGATGCCGTGACGATGCGCGCACCGTCGGGGGAAAAGGCGGCCGAATAGACCCGGTCACCATGGCCGGTGAGTACCGTGAGCGGCGCGCCCGACTGAGCGTCCCAGATGCGTGCGGTCTTGTCGCGCGATGCCGTGACGATGCGCGTGCCGTCGGGGGAATAGGCGGCGGAAAACACGCGATCGGCATGGCCGGTGAGCACCGCGAGCTCGGCGCCGGTGCGCGCATCCCAGATGCGAGCACTCTTGTCCTGAGACCCCGTGACGATGCGCGTGCCGTCGGGCGAATAGGCGGCGGAGGCCACGGAACCGCCATGGCCGGAGAGCATCGAGATTTCTGCGTCGTTAAGCGTATCCCAGATCCTTCCGGTATGGTCGTACGAGGCCGTGACGATGCGCGTGCCGTCGGGCGAGTAGGCGGCGGAATAGACCGCGTCGCTGTGACCGGACAGCACGGCAAGTTGTGCGCCCACGCGCGCATCCCAGACACGCGCCGTCTGATCCTGCGATGCCGTGACGATCCGGGTGCCGTCCGGCGAATAGGCAGCGGAGGCGACGGTGGCGCCGTGCCCGGACAACACCGCGAGCTGCGCACCTGAATGTGCATCCCAGATGCGCGCGGTCTTGTCCCAGCTCGCAGTCACGACGCGCCGGCCATCGGGCGAGAAGCCTGCGCCGTAGACGACTTCGCCGTGACCGGAGAGCACGGTGAGCAGAATCCCTGAGCGCGCATCCCAGATGCGTGCGCTCTTGTCGGCCGAGGCAGTCACGACGCGGCTGCCGTCGGGCGAGTAGGCGGCGGCGGCCACGTAATCGCCATGACCTCCGAGCACGGCGAGCTGCTTGCCCGAGAGAGCATCCCAGATGCGCGCGGTCTTGTCCTGCGACGCGGTGACGATGCGTTTGCCGTCGGGGGAATAGGCCGCGGCATAGACGACGTCGCTGTGACCTCTGAGCACGGCGAGCTCTTTCCCTGAGTGCGCATCCCAGATCCGTGCGGTCTTGTCCCAGGATCCGGTGACGATGGAGAGGCCGTCCGGTGAATAGTTGACGGAATCGACACGATCGCCGTGGCCTAAGAGTACGGCGCGCTCAATTCCGGTGCGCGCATCCCAGATGCGCGCGGTCCTGTCATGCGATCCGGTGACGATGGAGAGGCCGTCCGGTGCGTAAGCCGCGGCATAGACGATATCGCCATGACCCAACAGCACCGCGAGCGCGGCGCCCGTACGCGCATCCCAGATGCGCGCGGTCCCATCCGCCGAGGCCGTGACAATATGCGCGCCGTCGCGCGAATAAGCGCCGGAATAGACGCGTGCGCCATGCCCAGAGAGCACCGCGAGTTGCGCATCAGCCGCACGGATCTCCTGGAAGACGCTGGTGGCGGCGGCCGAATGCTGCCCGGGGAACTTAGGATTGGTCAGCACATCGAGGATCACGTCTTGCGCGCCCGTGATATCCCCGTTCTTGAGGCGCCGGGCCGCCGCTTCGGTCAAGAGCCGCGAGAGAGCTTGCAATGCCTGGCCCGCCTGATAGTCCGCCTGCTGCCTTTGGTAATCCGCCTGGTGCTTTTCATATTCCGCTTCATGCTGCTTGCGAACCGCGATCAACCCCGCGCTCGATGCGATGATGGCGAGAACGCCGACGATCCCCGCGACGGCCGCTGCGAGGCGATGCCGACGGATGAACTTGCGCAATTGATAGGCGGCAGTCGCCGGACGGGCGACCACGGGCTCATTGTTCAGATGGCGCTTGAGATCGGCGGCGAATTCGGAAGGGCTGGCATAACGGCGCTCGCGGTCGCGCTCCAGCGCCTTCGTGGCGATCCACTGCAAATCGCCGCGCAGCAGCCGCATGAGCTGCTTGGGCTCGGTAGAGCGGGCCGCCGCGGCCTCGCTCTGCCGATTCGCGCTCAGCTTCGAACTCAACGAGGGTGGGTCTTCCTCGCGCAGCTTTCGCAGCCACTCATCGAGCGGCGGCCGCCGGCGCCGCACCGTCTCGAAAGGCTGCAATCCGGTCAGCAGCACGTAGAGAATCACGCCGAGCGAATAAACGTCGCTGCGCGTATCGACATCTTGAATGGCCGGATCCACCTGCTCCGGGCTCATGTAGCCGGGGGTGCCGATGAATTGCCCGAACTGCGTATACAGGGTTTGATCCGCCGACCGCGGCGCCATGGGCTTCGCCAGCCCAAAGTCGATGATGCGCGGCATCGCCATGCCGTCCACTTCCACCACCAGAATGTTGGCTGGTTTCAGATCGCGATGAATGATGGCCTTCTGATGCGCGTGCTGTACGCCCTCGCAGGCCCGTATGAACAATTCCAGCCGCTCCGCGATCTTGAGTTTTTTCAAATCGCAGTACTCGGTGATCGGCAACCCAGGCACATATTCCATCACGAAGTAGGGTTGGCCCTGGGCAGTCGCTCCGGCGTCGAATACCTTGGCGATGCTGGGGTGATCCATGATGGCGAGCGATTGGCGCTCGGACTGAAAGCGCTGCAGCACCGCCTGGTCGTACATACCCGCTGCGATCAGCTTGAGGGCCACCTGACGCCGTACCGGAGAGGTTTGATCGGCCAGCCATACCTGCCCCATGCCGCCTTCGCCCAGTTTGCGAACCAGTTGAAAGCGCTGCTCAAAGAGCTGTCCGGGCGTCAAGATGCCTACATAACCGATCCCGTCCGCATTCGGATCAGGGTCGCTGGGACGGCCGGCGGATTGCAGGAAATCCGCGGGCGCATCGGCGTCGGCCGCCAGCAGTGATTCGATCTCGGTGCGCAATGCGCTATTGCCGGTACAGGCCCCGTCGAGAAAATTGCTGCGTTCCTCCGGAGCCAGCGACATCGCCTGATGCAAAAGATCTTTGACGCGCTCCCAGCGTTCGTCGATCACGGGGTCTTGGTCTGACTCATTTGCCGGTGCAGCCAGGCGCGGGCGGTGGCCCAATCGCGGTCGACGGTGGCCCGCGACACGCCAAGTACCTCGGACACTTCAGGCGAAGACAAGCCTCCAAAGAACTTCATCTCGACGATCTTGGCCTGCCTCTCATCGGTCTTATATAAGTCGCTCAACGCGTCGTCCAAGGCCAAGAGCTGCTCATCCCCCGCGACCGGCAGCGCCTCCAGATACTCCACGGCGATACGGCAACCGCCGTCGCGTTTGGCGGCGCTGCGCTCGCGGGCGTAATCCACCAGGATCTGACGAATGAGCCTCGAGGCAACGGCAATGAAATGCGGGCGGTTGCGAAGCTCGGGCGGCTCGCTCCCCAGCAGCCGCAGATATACCTCATGAACCAGGGCGGTGCTTTGCAGGGTGTGATCCGGCCGCTCCCGCTGCAGGTGACGCCGTGCGACCCGCCGCAGCTCGTTGTAGACCAAGGGCAAGAGCTCCGTGAGCGCTTTTTCGTCGCCTTGGGCCCAATGACGCAGAAGCACAGAGACAGCGCCGGATTGTTCTTCGGGCATGCGGTTCGCCGACCCTGGCCGGATTATGCATTGAATATATTCGACCGGTCCCCGGGGGTCAAATCGGCGGATTCTAAGGTCCCGAGCGATTTTTGCGCTCCGGTGAGGCGATTTGAGCGGGCTTTGCGCATCGGTTTGGGAACGCGAAATTCAGCCCCAAGCCGAATCAGCGCACAGCACGATCAAGTTAATCAAGGAGACTTCCATGCGTATCAAGACTTTCACTATACCTGCGCTTCTCTTGCTCGCGAGCACCGCCGCTTTCGCCCAGCCGCCGGTTGAGGCGTATGCCGGCGACGCGCAGATGCTCAACAAGGACATCCGCAACGACGAGGGTGACCTGCGCAAGAACGAGTGGGATGCCGCCCACGACCAGCGCGATATCAGCCGTGATCAGGGCGAGCGCAATGCGGATAAGAGCCGCGAGGAGCGCGACCTAAGGGACGGCGACCTCAAGGGCGCCGAGTACTGGAACCGGCAGCGCAAGGACGAGAATGCGGAGATCCGGCACGACCGCAAGGACCTCGCGCACAGCCGCCGCGACATCGGCAATGACAAGGCGCGCATCGCCAAGGACGTGAAGGTCCGCAATCACGATGCGGGCAAGATCATCAAGCCGCAAGGCAAGCGTTGATCGCCGCTAGGCCGGCGCCAAGCCGAATTGCGCGAGGTACCAGTGCTGGAACGTCACCACCCGCCGCTCCTGATCCGAGTAGCGGCCGGGTTGGTAACGCTTCGATAGGATCCCGGCCTGGTTGTTTTCCGTGATCACCTTGTCCTGCTTGGTGGTCTCGTCCCAGCCCCAAATCATTCTTTTGACATCGACGTCGGCGGCCTTGCCATCGACCAGCCAGTACAGATCGACATCGGTTTGCAATGTGCTGCGCGGGGTAAACAAGAACAGCACCGCAAAATCATTGGTTGCAACCAGCTGCGTGAAGGGACTGAAGGACAGGTACATGCGGCCCTGGTCGAAGTCGCGGCGCTTGCCCATCAACGAGGAGGCCGGCCTGCCGTCCTGCGTTTCGCTGTCGTAGCCTTCGCGAATGGTCCGCTGCAACAGAAGCCGCAAATGCGAGGACCCGGGTCCATCATCGATGGTGCCGATCGGGCGGCCAAGCGCCCCCGCCCGCGCCTCCCACGCCTTGAGCACCGGCATGTACTGATCCACCGCTTCGGCGGGTCCCGAACTCGGTCCCGCACCGAAGGCGACCAGCGCCTGCGGCGGATGCATGGAGCAGAATTCCGGGTGCGACGATTGACAGTGATAGCACTCGACGAAATTCTCCACCACGAGCTTCCAATTGGCGCCCGTCGGATACGACTCCGCATGCGCGATTTTCGCAGCGGCGAAGCCATGAAAATCGAGATAAGGGGACAAATCGCCAAACGTGGCGTCGAAGTCGGGCGGCTCCTGGTCGGATAGGTTGATGAAGATGAAGCCGTAGAATACCTTGAGATGGCACCGATGCAGTCCATTGTCCTTCTTGGAGAAATCGGCGGGCATCAGCCGCGCGGCGAGCAACGCGCCGTCGAGTCCGTAGGACCACGCGTGGTAGCCGCAGGTCAGCCGCGCGACCCGCCCTTCGGGCGCGGTGCAGATGAGAGAGCCGCGGTGCCGGCAAACATTGTAAAAGGCATTGATCGTCGTTTCATCGCTGCGGATGATGATGATGGATTCATGGCCGACTTTGAACAAGAAATAATCGCCCTTCTTGCGCACGCGGTCGATGTGACCGGCGACGAGCCATTTGCGGGCGACGATCTCCTGCATGTCGGCGGCGAAAACTTCGTCATCGCAATAGAACCGCTGGTCCAGGGAATAGCCGCTGCGGGTTTTTGCGGCCAATGGCGCAATGACGTTCATTTTTTGATCCTCTCGTTCTTGGGGTCGAACATGGGGCGCAGCGATGCCGATGCGGCGTGGCGGACACCCGCGACTTCGATCTCGTAGTCATCCGTGCCGATGGTCTCGCCGGCCTCCGTGACATAGCCGAGCCCAACGGCGGCGCCGAGCGAATGCGCAAACATCCCGGAGCGCACGAACCCGACGATGGAGTCGCCGCGCCAGATCGGTTCGTTGTGATACAGCAAGGGGTCGGGTGACTTGAGCTTGAATTGCACCAGGCGCTTACGCACTCCGGACTGCCGCTGCTTCTGCAGCGCCTCGCGCCCGATGAAGCCGCCGGACTTGTCGAGCTTGACCGCAAAGCCTAAGCCCGCCTCCCAGGGAGTGTCCTCGTCGGTGATGTCGTGCCCCCAGTGACGATAGGCCTTCTCGATGCGCAGCGAGTTCAAGGCGTGATAGCCCGCATGCACCAGCCCATGGGAGCTTCCCGCGGCGATCAACTCATCGTACACGCCCTGCAGGAATTCGGTCGGCACATACAGTTCCCAGCCCAATTCCCCGACGTAAGTAATGCGCGAGGCGCGCACCAGGGCATAACCTAATTCGATCACCCGGCTGGTCGCGAATGGAAAGGCGCGATCCGACACGTCGTCCGGCGTGAGCGACTGCAGCAGTTCCCGCGCCTTGGGTCCCATCAGCGACAGCACGCCCATCGCAGAGGTCACATTGGTGAGCACACAATGCGCTTGGCGGTCGATGTGCCGCTGCAGCCAATTGAAATCCTTGCTCTCGGTCTCAGCTCCCGTGACGATCAAAAAAGCCGTGTCGGTGAGCCGCGTCACGGTGAGATCCGCCTCGATGCCGCCGCGCTCGTTCAGCCACTGCGTATAGACGATTTTTCCCGGCGCCACGGCCACATCGTTGGCGGAGACTCGATTCAGCACGCGCTCCGCGTCGGCCCCTTCGAGGCGGAATTTCGCGAAGGAGGACTGATCGAAGAGACCGGCTGAGCTGCGCACCGCGAGGTGTTCGCGGGCGCTGTGCTCGAACCAGTTCTGCCGGCCGTAGCTGTAGGCGTAGTTCGGTTCGACGCCCGCCGGAGCATACCAATTGGCGCGCTCCCAACCGAAAGCTTCGCCGAAGCAGGCGCCGGCGCGCGCCAATCGGTCATGCAGCGCCGACTTGCGGACGCCGCGCGCGGTTTCGTATTGGCGGAACGGCCAATGCGTGGCGTAGAGGAGCCCCAAGCTCTCCGAGACGCGCGCGCGCAGGTATTTGCGATTGATCTGGAACGGCATGTTGCGCCGGACGTCGACTTCCCACAGGTCGAGCGGCGGGTGTCCGTCGCGGATCCACTCGGCAACGACTTTGCCGATGCCGCCGGCCGATTGCAGTCCGATGGAATTGAGCCCGGCCGCAACGAAACAGTTCTTGAGTTCGGCCGACTCGCCGAGATGGTAGCGCACATCCGGAGTGAAGCTTTCCGGGCCGCAGAAGAACTTTTGAATGCCGGCGTGTTCCAGCGCGGGAATGCGGCGCATCGCATCGAGCAGCACCGGTTCGAAGTGACTGAAGTCGCCGGCGATTTCACCGAAGGAAAAATCCTCGGCAATCCCGCCCATCCCCCACGGACGAGCGTTCGGTTCGAACGCGCCGACCAGCAATTTGCCGGCGTCGTATTTGAAATAGCTGCAGTGATCGTAGTCGCGCAGCACCGGCATGTCGGGCTTGAGTCCGGGTACGTCCTGGAACAGCACGTAGTAATGTTCGCAGGCATGAAGCGGTACGGTGACTCCGACGCTCGCCGCGAGATCCCGAGTCCACATGCCGCCGCACAGCACCACGGTGTCCGCAGCCAGCCGGCCGTGCTCGGTTTGCACGCCGCTCACCCGGCCGCCGTCATGATGGATCGAGGTGACTTTGACGTCCTGAAATATCCTGGCGCCGCCGGTGCGTGCGCCTTTGGCCAGAGCTTGCGTGATATCGACCGCATTGGCGTACCCGTCGCTCGGTATGTGAATGCCGCCGATGACATCGTCGAGATTGGCGAGCGGGTAGAGCGAGCGCAGCTCGCCAGGCGACACGACATGCACGGGCAGGCCAAACACCTTGGCCATCGAGGCGCTGCGTTTCAGTTCTTCCATGCGCCCGGCGGTGGTCGCCAGGGATAAGGAGCCGCATTGGCGATAGCCGGTGGCCTGACCCGTCTCGGCCTCGAGACCGCGATAAAGCTCGCCGGTGTAGCGGGCGAGACGCGTCATGTTGATGCTCTGACGCAGCTGGCCGACGAGGCCGGCGGCGTGCCAGGTCGTGCCGCTGGTCAGCTGTTTGCGCTCGAGCAGCACCACATCGCTCCAGCCCAACTTGACCAGGTGGTAGGCGACGGAACAGCCGATGACGCCGCCGCCCACAATGACGACGCGCGCCTCCGTGGGGAAGTCGGCCGCCATGACTCAGGCCCGCATCCGCGAATTGCCGGGATCGAATGCCGCCTGCTCGATCACGCTCGCGCGGCGCCGCTCGCCTTGAATGAGTAGATCGAAGACGCTGCCGGGTGCCGCAAACTTAAGATCCACGCAGGCAAATGCAAGACTTTTGTTGACCCGGTGGCCAAAGCTGCCGGAGGTCGCGACGCCGATGCAGCGATCTCCCGCTAGTGCGGGCTCGCCGCCGCGCGCGTCCGCATCGGCCGCGTCGACCTCCACATAGACGATCTTGAGCGGCCGCGGGGATTCTCCGAGGTTCGCGGCCTTGCCGATGAAATCGGCCTTGTTCTGATTGAAGAACCGCGCCATGTCCGCTTCGAACATATTCAATTCATTCGTGAGTTCGGACGACCAGGCCTTGTAGCCTTTCTCGATGCGCATGCTGTTGACCGCATACAGCCCATAGTTGGCGATCCCGAATGCCTGGCCGCGCTCCCATAGCGCCTCGTAGAGTGCGGCCATCGCAGCTAGCTCCGCGTGCAGCTCCCAACCCAGCTCGCCGACGTAACTCACGCGCAGCGCCCGCACCGTGTGTCCGGCCACGCGAATCTCGCGGGCGGAAAGCCACGGGAACTCCTCGTTCCCGAGAGGCGCATCGGTCAACTGGCGGAGGAGCTCGCGCGAGCGCGGCCCCGACAGCACCAGAACGCCGCGCTTCTCGGTGACATCGTCAATGCGTACGTCTTCGCCCGGCTGCACGCTCTGCACGAGCCAATCGCGATCGCGCAGCTCCGCCGCGGCGGCCGACAGCGCATAGAAGTGCTCATCCTCCAAGCGGCTTACCGTCATCTCACCGTAAATGCGTCCGCCCGGCGACAGCAGGTGCACCAGCGCGATGCCGCCCGTCTTGCGTGGAATCCGATTCGCCGAGACGCGGTTCAAGAAGGCCTCGGCCTGTGATCCCTTGACGTCGTACTTCGCAAAACCGCTGAGGTCCAAGATTCCGACGCGCTCGTGCACGGCGGCGACTTCGGCGCGGATCACCTCGAAGACATTGTTGCGCCGGTAGCTGCTTTCTTCTTCGCGGCCGTCCGGCGAGAACCATTTCGGACGCTCCCAGCCGAAGGTCTCGCTGTGCACGCAGCCTAAGGCTTTGAGACGCTCGTACAAGGGGCTTGTCTTCCGCGGTCGGCCCGCCATCTCTTCTTCGCCGGGCAGACGCGTGGTAAAGGTCAGTCGATAATCCTGAAACACTTTGTCCCGCACGTAGGTCTTGTCGGCGAACGCTCCAAATCGCCGCGGGTCGAATTCCGTCATGTTAATTTCGGCATCCCCGTGCACCATCCATTGCGCCAGGTACTTGCCGCAGCCGCCGCCTTGGGCAATGCCGAAAGAGGTGCCGCAGCACATCCAATAGTTCTTGAGCCCCGGTGCCGGACCCAACAGCGGCGCGCCGTCCGGCGTGTGCGGTATCGCGCCATTGATGATGCGGCGGATGCCGACCTCGCCGAAGATCGGCATGCGCTCGATGGCTCGCTCGAGCCAGGGCGCAATCCGGTCCAAATCGTCGGCAAACAGCTCGTTGGAGGATTCCCACTCCGGAAAACCGCGCGGCGCCCAGGCCTCTTTAAGATCGCCGGACTCGTAGATTCCCATCAAACCGGATTTCTGCTCCTGGCGCAGGTAACCGGAGGTGTAGGAATCGCGGATTACCGGAATCTCATCGCTGCGCTCCAGGAAGGCTTGAATCGGGTGCGTCACCACATAGTGATGCTGCATATTGGTGATCGGTGCGTCGCTGCCGGACATGGCGGCGACCTCGCGCGCATAGCAACCCGCCGCATTGACCACCATTTCGGCGACGATGGTGCCTTTCTCGGTGCTGACCTCCCACTCGCCGCCGGTGCGCTGGCGAACGCCCAAGACGCGGTTGTGGCGCACCACCGTCGCACCGAGGTCGCGCGCCGCCTTCGCCATCGCGTTGCATAAGCCGGACGGATCGCCGTGTCCATCGTCCCGGGTCCAGGCCGCGGCGAGCACGCGGTCGGTCGTCAAGTAGGGAACTAAACGCCGGATCTCAGCGAGCCCCACGATGTCCATGCTGAAACCGATACTCTTCGAGTAGCCCTGCACGTACTTGAGCCAGGCAAGTTCGCGCGGATTATTGGCCAATCGCAGGCCGCCGCAGGCGTGCCAACTCACGTACTGCCCGGTCAAAGCTTCGAGACGTGGGTACAGCTGGTTGCTGTAGGCATGGATTTTCGCGAGGTTGTAGCTGCCCGTGATGCTCGGACACTGGCCGGCGGCGTGCCAGGTCGAGCCCGACGTGAGTTCGTCCTTCTCGACCAAGAGGGTGTCGGTCCAGCCCTCGAGAGCGAGATGGTACAAAAGGCTGGCGCCCATGATCCCGCCGCCGATGACGACGACGCGTGCGTTGTTTTTCATTTAGGGACCGCTGAGAGCTGCTCCGACGGGCATTGGCCACAATAAATTGATCCCTTGGCCCCATGCAAGCAAGTAATTTGGTACCTTTGGCCACAAATTTTTCAAGGGAGGCATCGTGAGCAAGATCCGGCCCATTGTCGGATTACCCACATTGACCTGGCTGCGCGCCTTTGAGGCTGCCGCCCGAACCTCAAGTTTCACCGCCGCAGCGGCCGAACTCAATCTCACGTCGGGCGCCATCAGTTACCAAATCAGGGCCCTCGAGGCGCATCTCGGGTTCGCGCTGTTCGAGCGGCTACCGCGCGGTGTGAAGCTCACCCCGATGGGCGTCGCCTATTTGCCGCCGGTGCGCAAGGCCTTCGATGAGCTCGCCGATTCAACCGTGGGATTGTTCGGAGGAGCGGAGCGGGGGCAAATCACCATCCATGCGCCGGTATCGCTGGCCTCTTTGTGGCTTGCGCCGAAGCTTCCCGGATTCATCGCCGCTTTCCCGGCCATCGACGTGCGTTTGTCATCGGTGATCTGGGACAACCCGGTGCCCGATGAGGCCACTGATTTGGAGATTCGCTACGGCACCGGTCACTGGCGCGGGTACCGTTCCGAACGGCTGTTGAATCAGAATATCGTCGCGGTGTGCAGCTTAGGACTGCTGGCGACGGCGCGATCGCGAGGCGAGGCCGCGGCCTTGCTGCCGCGGCATTTGATTCACATCATGGGGCATGAGAATCACTGGCTCAAAGTCCGGCAAGCCTTGCAGGTCGGAGAGATTGCGGCGCTCGCCGGCCCGACCGTCGATACGACCATTGCGGCGCTGGAACTCGCGGCGAACGGCGCCGGCTGCGCACTCGCGCATCGCATCTTTCTTTCCGCCTACTTGGCCACCGGAAGACTGGTGATGGCGCTCGATCGCGAATTCACCGATGACAATTCGTATTTCGTCGTTACTCCGGAACGCCCGCAGCGCATCCGCCGCGAAGTGCAATTGTTTCGCGACTGGCTGCTGTCGACGGCCGCGGCTGAAACGCAGCCACACGGCTGAAGCCAACAACGCGTGCGGCTGCGGCCGGGCTGCGCGCTACGCGCTCGGAGCGGGGCGCGCCTGCAACGCCATGGAGATCAGGGCCGAGCCGCCGAACACCAGATTGATCCCCACCAAGAGGCCAATGGCCCAGACCGCGGTACCCGGAAGGCCGAAGAATACGATCGCCCCCAGAATGAGATCGACGACTCCGCTCACCAGCATCATTCCCCAGCGGGCGGAGAATCCATGGCGGTGACTCAGCGCCAGCATGATCGAGGCAACTCCCTCGAGCACCAGAAATATCGTCAATATCAGGGTGAGCGAGAAAGCGCCCGACAAGGGCCAAAGGAGCAGCACGAGACCGGCCGCGACACCGAGCGCGGCCGAAAACAGCGACCACCCAAACCCCGGCGTGTGGCGCATCCGGAAGGAGCTCACCAAGCCGACGAGACCGCTCGCAAGCAACACCCAGCCGACGAGGATTTCCACAGCCAAGGTAGCGACCTGCGGAAGAATGATGGCCGCGACACCCAAAATAAGTAGTACGATTCCCTCAGTTAAGAAAAGTCCCCAATGTTCGCGCAGCGAGAGGGCGACCGCTGCCTGCACTTTCGCGATATCGGATTTGCTCACCGCCATTTTTTGATCTCCATAGTTTGCTACCACGGTGCTTGACAGTTCTGAGGGACGCATGATAACCCCTCTTAAAGCAACGCCCGAGGGTCAAATATGCGCTGCCCTTCCTGCGGTCACGAGGTCCCGGATGAGACGTTCTGTGAGCGACGGCATGGCTGCCGGAGGGTCTGGAGCAGGGGCCGATGATATTTGGACAACCGCTGTCCGCCGCACTCGCCATCCTGAGCGCCGCAGCCGTGGCGCTTGCCGGAATCTGGCTCGCGGCGATGCGCTTCGTTCCAGTCCCGGTCAAGGTTCTCGCCGGGCTGCTCGCCGCCTATGGAGCGGCCGCATTCTTGTTGGCGGTGCGCGCGGGCACACCGTACGCCGCGCTGTTTCACGGCGGCAGCGAATGGACACGGCTGCCGTTCTGGCTGCAAGGCGCGCCCTTGGGCGGCCTCTGCCTGGTGCCTGTGGCGCTGCTCCTGGAGATCCTCGCCGGACTCAAGCAGATGACCCGTGCGAAGAGCGCAACTCTGACCCTCAAAGTCGTCGTGCTCGGCCTGTGTCTCGCGATCAGTTTCGCCGCCGTCCGAATCCCGGTCGGCGGTTCGTTGGCAAGCCAGACAGACCAGCGGCCCCCCTGCGGCGCCAGCGCCTCGCTCGACATCGCCGCCCCCGGCGCGAGCGGCGCCGCCTCGATGGGCTCCGCGTTGGGCGGACTCTTGGGCCCTGCAACCCCGGCGGCTGATACGACCGCGTCGCCAGATGCTCCGTGCAGGCCGAGCGGCGGGTCGAACGCAAGCGCAGCATCGGCGCCGGATGCGGTATCCCCGGCGCAGGCCGCCGTCGACCGGCTCACGCAGTTTCGGGATACGCAACCGAAGCCGGATATGGACGCCATAGCCGCAGCTCACCAGGGCAGCCCGGCCGAGCAATTCGCCTACGTTCGCGATCAGATCCAACTCGAATCCTATGCCGGCGCCATGCGTGGACCTCTCGGCACTGCAACGGCACGCGCGGGAAACCCGGCGGACAAGGCGCTGCTGCTCGCGGAACTCTTGAAGCGCAGCGGCGCGACCGTGCGCTTCGCGCGCGCTCCCATCGAAGCGTCCGACGCCGCGAAACTGATCGATGCCGTGCGCGCCGCGTCCGTGCCGGCGGGGGCGGGCATGGCAGGGGCAGCCGCGCGCATCGATCATGCAGTGGCCGCTGCGCCCGAAGACCGGCGGCAGCAGTTGCGAACCGCATTGAGCCAGGCGAGCGATGCGGCGCAGGCGCTGTTTGCGAAGGCCGATGTGCAGGCGGTCGAGATAGCCAAAACGCTCGCAGCCTCACATATCGTGCTCGGTAACGAGGTGCAGCTGCGCGCCGCGGCGATGCTGGCCCTGCGCGACCATATATGGGTTCAGGTGCAGAACGGCACGGAGTGGCAGGATCTCGATCCCTCGCTGCCGTCGCTGCAACCCGGACAACGTTTACCGACGGCTCGAGACGTCAAGACCGCGGATGACTTGCCCGATGATCAATACGTGACGCTCGAAGTACGCGCCGTTGCGACGCGTGCCGCCAAGGGGTCGACGGCGGATCACGACGCCATCGACGCCTCTCGCCGCGTGATCGATCTTAACGCCGAACCCCTGACGCTGGAAATTCTGCCTGATTCGAACGTCTCGCCCAAGGACCTCGGCAGCGCCGCGAGCTTTCATGCGCATTTGCACATCGCGCGCGACGAGATCGACGGCGACAGCTTCCCGATCGAAGATGTGGACCAAGGCTCGTTGCTGGCGCTCGGCATTGCGATCACCGTCAATCGTCCGGGTTTTGTCCCAGTAAGCTATACGCGCAGCGTGGTCGACCGGCGCGACCTGGGCGGCGGCATCGCCGCGGACTGGAGCGACAGCCAACGGGTATCCTGCGCGCTCACTTCGCGCTTCAACGGGCTGGTCGTGACCGGTCAGATTGCACCGGCGTACTACCGGGCGCGGCAGCTCGATGAATTGATCGCGTTGCAGGCGGCGCGCGCGACCAAGCGTCAGCCCGGTTCCAGCGAAGGGTTTGCAGGCGACTACCCGTACGCGGCATTGCGCTACTTCTATCGCGCGCAGTCGCTGCTGCGGCAGGGTGCGCGATTCGCGATCGACCGCCCGAATATCGCGTTCGAGCGCTCGAGCATCGATTGCCCCTCCGGGAAACTGTCATCGCGGGTGACGATCGACGTCGTGGAGAATGGCGAGTCGGCCACCGCGGCCAATGCAACGATTGCCGCGCGCGCCAACCTGGCTCGAGGCGCGCTCGGCGAAGCGATCGAAATGAATTTGGTGGGCACGCGGGGGAATGGCGTCGACACGCCGTCGATCATGGGCGCCGCGGCGCGGGCCGACACGGCGCTCGTGATGCTGAGGCCGGGCGATTCAACCGCGTTGAAGGCGCTGGCATTGACGCCCAAGTTCGAGCGTGCCGTCGGCTCGACGCTCGCGGCGGGGCAAGTCGCGGCCGCGACGCCTAGCCCGATACTGATCGCGGGCAACCCTCACATCGCCTGGTGGGCCGTCGATCCCGCCTCGGGCAACACCATCGGCCGGGTGGACGACGGCGGCGGTCAGGCCATGATGGAAGCGGCCATTGATCAGACCAATGCCACCATCTCTATTGTCAATTTCATGCAGTTCGGCTTTTCAGTGGAGATGTGCGGCTGGACCGACGCCAATCTCGGCCTCAACGGCCAGGATTACGATGTGGCGGCGTGCATTACCGGGGCTGTCTGCAAGCTCGCCGTGCAGGATGCCATGGACGCCGGATTCAACATGTTTGGGATGCTGAGCGAGCTCGAGCAGTCGAGCGAAGCATTTGAATTGATGACCAGCGATCTCGAGTATGTCAAAGCGGTGAGCGTGCCCGATTCGGCATGCGGCGAATGATCGGCATGCGGCGAAAGACTCGTCTCATCAAGCGATTGGACGCGCACCGCGGCTCGCAACGCTCCGCGCTACGCCGATTAAGTACACTGCAAACCCATTGAACGGCGACATCAGGTAGCACGCGATGACCCGAGGCGGCGGCAGCGGATTTGGAATTCACGATTTAGCGAGGATCTCCCACGGCAGGGGGTCTTACCTCTTCGATGAGCACGGCAAGCGCTACATCGACGGCTCCGGCGGCCCGGCTGTTTTTAGCGTCGGCCACTCTCATCCGGAGGTGAACGCGGCCATTTCGCGCCAGTTGGACCAGATTGCTTATGGCTATCGGTATCTATTCTCGAGCTCCGCGCTCGAGGCGCTGACCGAGATGCTGCTGCGCCTGTCGGGAAACTGCTTCCAGGAAATTCTCTACAGCGGCGACGGTTCAGAGGCCGTCGAATCTGCGCTCAAGGTGGCCTTGCAGCACTTTGCCGCGCGCGGCCTCATGGAAAAGCGCCATTTCATCGCCCGCCAGCGTTCATGGCATGGCAATACCTTGGGCGGCTTGTCCGTCTCGGGTTTTGCCGCGCGGCGACGCGCCTTCGAGGGGAGCCTGCTCGATGTGACATTTGTATCCGCCGCAAACGCCTACCGGATGCCCGAGGGCTGCTCTGCCGCGTCGCTCGTGGGCTTCCTTGCCGCCGAACTCGAGCAAGCCATACTCGCCCGCGGGCCCGAGACGGTCGCGGCATTCGTGTTCGAACCGATCGTTGGTGCAGCCGGCGGCGTAGTCCCGGCCCCGGCAGGCTACGTCGCGGCCATTCAAGCGGTGTGCCGCAAATACGATGTGCTGTTGATTGCCGACGAGGTGATGTGCGGTTCCGGGCGCAGCGGCACGTGGCGAGCCCTGGAGCACGACAATGCGGTGCCCGACATCATGAGCATCGCCAAGGGTCTGGCGGGCGGCTACATCCCCTTGGGAGCGACCTTGGTCACCGCGAAGGTTGCGGAGCCTATCTTAAGCGAGCATGGGGCCTTCATGACCGGACATACCTTCTCCGGTCACACCGCCGCCTGCGCGGCCGGAGTCGCGGTGCAAAAGATCATCGAGCGTGATGGATTGCTCGAGCGGGTTCGAACCGCGGGCGCGGAACTGAAAGACGCCGTGCGCGATTCGCTGTCGAAGTTCGTCGAGGTGGGCGACGTCCGTGGCCGAGGATTTTTCATCGGGGTGGAATTGGTGCGCGATCGGGCGACGCGCGCGCCCTTTGCGCCGCAGCGGGGATTGAGCTTCGATATCGGCCGGCGGGCCTTTGCCGATGGGCTGATCTGTTATCCCTGTTCGGGCAACGTCGATGGCACCGCCGGCGATACGATCATTCTCGCGCCCCCCTACAATGCGAGCGACGCGGAACTCGAGGAGATTACAGCGAAGCTCGCGCGGGCGGTCGGCGAAGCGCTCGCGTGAATGAACTCAAGGCCGGCGAGCACGACATCCGTTCTATGCGCAGGACATTCCCCGTCTCGGCCATGATCCTGTCGCTGTACTTCGCGGCGAGTGCCGCAATCTGCCCGGCGGCGACCGGGGCGCCTCCGGGCTCGGGCGGCGGGCCGGGAAAGAGTTCGATGGATCCTGCCGCCGCCGCGCGCTTCGCCGCTCTCGCGCTCAAGTGCTTGCATGCGGAGTACCCGAGCCACATCTCCCACACCCTGGACAGCGATGCGGATGCGCGTCCTCCGCATGAACTCAATCCCGCGTTCTACGGTTGCTACGACTGGCATTCGGACGTCCACGGGCACTGGCTCCTGGTGCGCCTGCTGCATGTGTTTCCTGACGCGGCCTTTGGTGCCGAGGCGCGGGCAGCGGTCGCGAAGAGCCTGACACCTCTGAACATCGCCGGCGAACTGGCCTATCTCAAGCGTCCCGGCCGGGCGTCTTTCGAGCGGCCCTACGGCCTTGCCTGGCTGCTGCAGCTCGCAGCGGAGCTCAACGGCTGGAACGATCCCGACGCGCAGCAGTGGTCGACTAGCCTCCGGCCGCTCGAGACCGAGGCCGCTTCGCGCCTCAAGAGCTGGGTGCCCAAGCTGCACTATCCCATCCGCATCGGCGAGCACGATCAAACGGCTTTCTCGTTCGGCTTGATCTGGGATTGGGCCGCAGTGGCCGGCGACGCCGAGATGCGCGGTGTGCTCGCGGATGCGGCGCGCCGGTTTTATCTCAAGGACCGCGATTGTCCGCTGAACTACGAACCGTCCGGCGAGGATTTTCTCTCCCCCTGTCTGGCGGAGGCCGATTTCATGCGCAGAGTGCTCGACCGCGCAGCGTTCGGCGCCTGGCTCGCGGGCTTCCTGCCGGGAATTCCCAAACAGGCGGGCAGGGCGTGGCTTGAAGCCGCGATCGTGACCGACCGCGCGGATCCGAAGCTCGCTCACATCGACGGCCTGAATTTAAGCCGCGCCTGGATGCTCGAAGGCATCGCGGCGGCCTTGGCACCGGCCGATGGCCGCGTTCCGGTATTGCGCGCCTCTGCGCAACTGCATCGGGATGCCGCTCTGCCGGCGGTCACGGGAGAGCACTACGAAGGCGGCCATTGGCTGGGAACGTTCGCGGTGTACCTCACGAGCGCGGCCGGGTTGCACTGACTACGGCGCGTTGCGGGACTACGGCGCGTTGCGGGACTACGGCGCGAGGCCCAGCGCCAACTGCGCCGCCGCTAAATCCTCGAGCGCGCAGCCGACGCTCTTGAACACGGTGATGGCCTCCGGCCGCGATCGCTTGAAGCGGCCCGCCCCAATCTCGGAGAGTTCGCCGGCAACCGCGCCGGCATTGATGATGCCGCGCGCGATGGCGCCAATGATTTCTCCGGATTCCTCGAGTGCACCGGCGCGCGTGTCGACAAAGAGCTCGGCGCGTGCGATGGCCTCGTCATCGACCTCGCACATTTCCGGGGTAAAAGCACCGACCAAATCCACATGCTGTCCAGCCCTGAGCCATGCGCCGCGAACCAGCGGCTGGCGCGAAAGGGTGGCGCAACTGATGATGTCGGCCCAGCGTACCGCCGCCCCCAGATCATCGGTGCCCTCAACAGACAATTCCGTGGTCGCAAGAGACGCCGCCAGCGCTCGGGCCTGGTCGGCGCGCCGCCCCCAAATGCGAACCTCACGAATCGGCCGCACCAGCGCGTGACTTTCGATGAGGTGCGGCGCAAGCCGGCCGGTGCCCACCATGGTCAACCGGGCGGCATCGGGGGCTGCCAGCGCGCGCGCTGCGAGCGCCGAGGCGGCGCCGGTACGCCGCAGCGTGAGTTCAGCGCCGTCGAGGATCGCGCGCGGCTCGCCGGTGGCCGCGTCCAGCAGAAGATAGCTGGCACTGACGGCGGGCAGGCCGCGGAGCGCGTTATCCGGAAACACCGTGACGAGCTTGATTCCGAGCGCGCCGCCCGCGCGCCAGGCCGGCATCACCAAGAGAGTGCCGCCGCTGCCGCCTGGCTGCGCCGATTCCAACTGATATTGCCGGCGCAGCGGAACCGTGCAGGGTTTGCGAAAAGCCGCATCGAGCGCTTCGATGAGCGAGCGCCGATCCAGGCGTGCGGCGAGTGCGGCGGCATTGAGCTCGAGCATTTTACGGTTCTCAAATCACGTTGAATTCGCGCAGCGGCGCGTTCGCCAGGAAGCGCTCATAGGATAACGGAGCAAGATCGATTGAACGGTATTCGCCGAAGCAGATGTGTTCCGCAAGCGCGCGGCCGATGGCGGGAGCTTGCTGCAGGCCGTGACCGCTGAAGCCGCTCGCCAGCAGCAAGTTCGGAATGCCTGGGACGGGGCCGACAAACGGATTTTGATCGAAGGCATTGTAGTCATAATGTCCTGCCCAAGCGGACGTGACGCGCACCGCTTCGAAGGCCGGAACGCGGTGCGCGAGTATCGGCCACGCCTCGTTGTCGAACACGGCATGATCGACCTCGAAGTCGTCCGCGGATACATCGGGGTCGGGATCGGCCACCGGCCCGCACAAGAATCGGTCGCGCTCCGGCCGAAACCACAAGCCGGAAGGGTCGATGACGAGAGGACAATGCGGAATCTCGGTCGGGCAGGTAAAGACGAAAACGTTGCGCTTGCGCGCAAACACCGGCAGGTCGATCCCGGCGCTCGCGGCCAATTCGCGCGAGCGCGTGCCGGTGCTGTTCACCGCAAAATGGCAGCCGACGGGTCCCCGTTCCTGCAGTTTCGCGGCAACGACTCGGCCGCCGCCCGCGAGCTCGAATCCTACGACGCGATCGCGCAGATAGCGGACACCGCTCCGCTCATTGGCGGCGCGCAGCGCCGCGAGCAGGGCATAACCGTCAAACCAGCCTTCTCCCCCCGCCGTGTCGCAGCCGGCCGCCAAATCGGCGCAGTTAAGCCAGGGATAATGCGCCGCAAGCTCCGCTCGGTCGCGAAGTTCCACCCTCACTGCGCAGGAGCGTTGAATCGCCGCGCGCTCTTCGAGTATGGATCGGCCCTTGGGGGTTGCGAGATACAGGTAGCTCGATTCGACCAGCCCCACATCCGCTGCAACGCCGGAATGGCGGAGGAGCCCTGGCGCGGCGCGCAAGAATTCCATGCCGAAGGCGGATAGGGCGATGTTGATGGGCGTCGAGAATTGCAGGCGAATGGAACTTGCGGAACGCGTGCTTGCGGCTTCTCGATAACTCGGATCGGGTTCCACCACCAGGATCGAACCCTGATAATGACAATGTGCATGCAGGAAGTAGGCGCAGGCCGATCCCATTGCTCCGCCTCCCGCGATCAGCACGTCGCTACCGGTCGGCATCACATTCCGCCTAGGCGCGGGCCCGGCGGCTCTTCGGATCGTACAGCGGCGCGAGCGATGCGCGCGCGCCGACCCGGCCGTTGGCGAGTTCGATTTCATAGCGGCCGGCAGCAATAAAGGAGTCGCTGCAGCCGTCCGGTTGAGCCACATAGCCCATCGCCACCGCCGCACCCAGCGTATGACCGAACATGGCCGAGGTGACGAAGCCGACGCGCTCAGCGTCGCGATAGATCGGCTCGTTGTGATAGACCATGAGCTCGGGATCCTCCAACAGAAACTGCACCAGGCGCCGCCGCGGCGGCCCAGAGTTCCGCAGTGCCTCGAGCGCCTCGCGGCCGATGAAGCCGCCGGACTTGCTCCAGTCGCAGGTGAATCCGAGCCCCGCCTCGAGCGGCGTATCCGCGGGTCCCATATCGTGCGGCCAATCGCGATAGGCCTTTTCAATCCTCAGGGAGTTGAGTGTGTGGTAACCGCAGTGACGGAGCCCATGCGCTTTACCGGCTTCGATCAGGGCGTCGTACACCGGCAAGGCGAACGAGGTCGGTATGTAGAGTTCCCAACCGAGCTCACCGGCGTAGGTCAATCGCAGGGCGAGCGCGGTCTGATAGCCGATGCGCACTTCGCGGCAGGTCGCAAAGGGAAAGCCGGCGGAGGAAAAATCGTCTGCCGACAGCGCCTGCAGCAGCGCGCGCGAGCCGGGCCCCTGGACATTGAGCATCGCGTAAGCATCGCTGACATCGGCGACCGTGCAGAAAGCATCCTCGGGGATGTGATTTCGTATCCAAGCATCCACATGGGTCTGCGTAAACGCCGCCGTCACCAGCAAAAACCGATCGGCAGCGAGACGCGTGACGGTAAGATCCGCCTCGATCCCGCCGACGGTGTTCAGAAATTGCGTGTACACGCAGCGGCCCGTGGCCACATCCACATTGGCCGTTGCGATGCGATTCAGGACGGCGACGGCATCGCGGCCCTGCACCAGAAGCTTGGCAAAGGAGGACTGTTCGAACACGCCGACGCTTTCGCGTACCGCGGCGTGCTCTTCGGCATTGTTGGAGAACCAGTTCTGGCGGCCCCACCCGTAGGCATAGACCGGCGATTGTCCGGAGCGCGCATACCAATTCGGGCGCTCCCAGCCCGCCGACTCACCGAAGCACGCGCCCGCGGCGGCGAGGCGATCATGCAGAATGCTCTTTTTTACCCCTCGCGCGGTTGCGGGCTGCCGGAACGGCCAATGGTCCTGATAACCAATACCGAGCGACTCGACCACTCGATCCTGCAAATAGCGGTCGTTGTCCTGCCACGGATGCATGCGGCGAAGATCGACCGACCACACATCCATGGGTGCGCGACCGTTGATGATCCAGTGAGCCATCACGAATCCGGCGCCGCCGCCGGACAGGATTCCGAGAGAATTGAATCCCGCCGCCACATAAAAATTCTTAAGATTCGGCGCCTCTCCCATCAGGTAGTTGTGATCGGGAGTGAATGATTCGGGTCCGCAGAACAGCAGCTTGATGCCCGTCTCCAGAAGGCGAGGGACACGCCGCATCGCCTTCTCAATATAGGGGTACATCCGGTCCCAGTCGGGAGGAATGTCGCCGAAGCGAAAATCGTCCGGGATGCCGGCGGTGCCCCAGGGCTTGGCCGCGGGCTCGAACAAGCCGACCATGATTTTGCCGGCCTCCTCGCGGACATAGGCTGAATTGCCGGGATCTCTCAAGATCGGCAACATCGGGTGCACGCCCGCAACGGCTTCCGAAATCAAGTAGTAATGCTCGGCCGCCTGCAGCGGCACGTTGACCCCGGCGAGACGGCCCACCGCCCGCGCCCACATGCCGGCGCAGTTGACGACGCATTCGGCCGCTATGTCGCCGGCCGCGGTACGCACGCCGACCGCGCGGCCCTTGAGAGTCAGGATGTCCGTCACTTGCGTATTTTCGAAGATTCGCACGCCGCCGAGGCGGGCGCCTTTGGCGAGCGCCTGTGTCACATCCGTCGGGTTGACGCGGCCATCGTTCGGAAAATAGAACGCCGCCTCAAGATCGCCCACTTCGGCCAGGGGCCACATCTTCTTGACTTCGGCGGCCGTGATTTCGTGAGCTTCAACGCCGAAACAGGTTGCCATGTGAAGGCCGCGGCGCATCTCTTCGGCCTTGTCCCGGCTCATCGCCAGCTGTATCGAGCCGCAGCCGATAAAACCGGTCGCTTGACCGGTCTCGGATTCCAGATGGCGGTACAACTCTTGCGAGTACTTCGCGAGGCGCGTTTGAGTTTCCGTGTCGCGCAGCGTCGTCAAGAGGCCCGCGGCATGCCAGGTCGTTCCCGATGTCAGCTGCGCACGCTCGAGAAGGATGACATCGCGGCAGCCTAACTTGACGAGGTGATAGGCAACGGAACAACCGATGACGCCGCCGCCGATGATGACTACGCGAGCGTGGCCCGGCAGAGTTGTATCGCTCATGTTTTTTTCTGGAAGTTGCGGTATCCGCCGCGCCCGAAGCGTATGACGATGAGACTGGCCAAGAAATATACCAGAGCGGCCGCTGTCACCGCCGGCAATGAGGCCGTTACATAGGCGTATAACCCCCGCGATTGGTAGGAGAGGGGATTGAGCAGCAGCACGTAGGTACAGCAGCCCGCGGCGAGCGCCAGCAGCGCGGCCGGATTGATGCCCCGCCAGAAATAGTAGGGTGACCCGGGCCGGTCCGCATAAATGGCGCGGATATCGATGCGGCGCCGGCGCAGTACGAAGTAATCCGCGATCTGGATGCCGCACAGCGGCGCGAATGCGACGCCGATCAGCGCGAGGAAATTACCGAACTTGGCGAAGAACAATTCGGGAATGAAGATCCCGACCAGCGCGACGGGAGTAATCGTAATCAGCAACAACGTCGTCCATGAGCGCCGCTGCAAGGATGAGAAATTTCTGAGGCCGATGGCCGATGCGTAGATGCCGGCGGTGGTCGTGCCGAAATTCGCCGCGGTCACGAAAGCGAGCGAAATGATCGCATACGTGGGGCCGCCGACGGTTCGCAGCCATTCGGCGGGATCCGAAGATTTCAGCACCAACGCGCCGGCGAGGCCGATGAGGCTCAACAGCGGTACCGGTGCACCCATGCCGAGCAGCACCGGCAGCACGATGGTGCGGCCGTCGGGCGCCATTCGAATCATGGCACCAATGTAGGGCCACCAGGACAGCGTCGCCCCGATGCCAAGTTCCACGCCGGTGGTGTAATTCCAGAGCCGATCTGGATTCGCAAGCGCCGGATGCGCCGCAATGAGCTCTGGCCAGCGGTGCGACACCAGCAAGTACAGCATCCATAGGCCCACGAACACGTGCACGAACAGAATATTCGACACCAGCGATACGCCGCCGGCGCCGCGGCGCAGCGCAGTGAAGATGATCGCGCACGCCAGGAGCGTCAGCAGCGGTACCAGAACCGCACTATGCGATCCCGCAGCCAATATGCCGAGCGCGACGCAGAGCTGCACCGCGGACTTGGCGAAAAAAATGATCAGCAAGGAGTTCCATCCGATGATGGAGATGGCTTGCAGCACGGCGGGCACCACCCATCCGCGCGATCCGAACTGCGGCTTGGTCGAGGCGATCGAGTCGATGCCGAAGCGCACGCAGGTGGGCCCGGCCGCCAGCAGCACCAACAGCATGCCGATCATGCAGCCTGCGGAGAGGGCGACGCCGCCTTTGATGAAGCCTAAGTAGCTGCCCACCGATTCGCCGATCAGGTAGCACCAGGTGGCGGCGGCGGTGGTCGCGAGGGTCAGTGTGAGGCGCAGAGCTCCCCAGGTGCGTTCGGCGGGAAGCAGGGGCCAGCCGCTTTCGTCCGCCAGAGCACTTGCGCGCAGAGTCAAGCGCGCCAGCCGATGATGAGCAATATCGCGGGCAGGGCGATGCCGAGCAGAATCATCCAGAACCAGCTCGACCAGTCGAAGTCAGCACCCGGGCCAGCCGCCTCCAAGGCGGCAATGCGCGCCTCGAGCTCCAACGGTAGATCTGCGGCGCGCAGATCCGGCGGCGATAGATCCGCCGCGGGCGCCTCTCCGCCCTCGGACTCAGTCATGCCGGCGGGCCCGGGAATGCCTCCGCATCGGCATACGGAAACCACCAGAAATCATGCGCTTTCGCCGCATGATCGATCATGGCTAGTTTCGTATGCCTGAACGCATCCAATCCTTCGGCGCCGAGCTGCCGCCCCATCCCGGACTGCTTGCGGCCGCCGAAGGGCCCCGCGTCGTTATCGAGGAGCGGGGCATTGACCCACACCATGCCGGCTTCCAGTTCGTTCACCGCGCGCATGGATTCATCAAGGTCGGTGGTGTACACCGTCGCCCCGAGCGCATAGCGGGAGCGGTTGGCGAGCTCGAGCGCCTCATCGAAACTCTTGACCCTGCACACCGGGGCGACCGGCCCGAAGGTCTCATCGTTCAGGATCGGGGCTTCCGCAGAGACCTCGCCTAAGACCGTCGGCTCGACGAACCAGCCCTTCGTCAGATGCGCCGGCCGGCCGCCGCCCCACAGGACTTCCGCGCCCGCGGTGTGCCCGCGCTCCAGTATTTTGAGATAGCGCGTCAGTTCCCGTTGCGAGGCGAGCGGTCCCATATCGACGCGCTCCAGGCCATTGCCGACGCGAATCTTGGAGGTGTAATGCACCAGTCTTTCCATGAATGCCGCGTACACACGCTCATGAACGTAGAAGCGTTCGGCGGCCGCGCAGACCTGACCGCAGTTCAAGAACGCGCCGAACGCCGCGCCGCGCGCAGCGATGTCCACCGGCGCGGACGGCATGACGATGAAGGGGTCATTGCCCGAGGTTTCGATCAACGCGCGCTTGTAGAGGCGTCCGCAGGTCTCCGCAATGCGCCGGCCGGTTTCGATGCCGCCGGTGAAGGCCACCATGTGCGTTTCGGGGTGCTCCGCCAACTGCTTGCCGGCGGCGCCGCTTCCGGTAATGACTTGCACGAGCCCGGGGGGAAGCGCATCGAATGCGGCGATGAATTGCAGCGTCGTGAATGTCGTGAGGTCGGACGGCTTGATGATGACCGCGTTGCCGCTGGCGAGCGCGGCGGCCGCCTGCCAGCACAGCAGGCAGAGCGGATAATTGAACGGCAATATGATCACCACTACGCCCAAGGGGTCTTTGGTCGTGAAATGAAATTGACCGTCCACCGTGGCGCCCAGCACCTTGCCGTTTTCATGGCGCGCGATTTCCGCGTAGTAATCGATGGCGCTGGCGGACCAGGCCACTTCGTCGAAGGATTCCTTGTAGGGTTTGCCCATTTCGCGGGTCAGCATCTCGGCCACCAGGGCCCGGTCGGCCATCACGCGCCGGGAAACCTCGTGCAGCAGCTCGGCGCGCCGGTGGTAGTTCACGCGGCGCCAGGCGCGTTGCGCGGCATTGGCTGCCGTGATCGCCTCGGCGATTTCCGCGGGGGTCGCATCCGCGATCTCTCCGATGCGCTCCTCAGTGGCCGGATCGACGACGCTGATCGACACGGTGCCGCTCGCGCGCACGAGTTGCCCGGCGATTCTCTGGTGCCCGCTCAGTCGATTGAATGCAGCGCTTGCGCTCATGCAGAACTCCCCCCGTGAAGCCTCTGCACGTAGCCTACACGACATTTCACGGAGAGCGGCTAACGCAGCGCCTTGACGATCGCCCCAAAAAAGTCCTGATCATCCACGACGTCCATGCCTTCGGGTTTGGACTGCGCGCTCAACACCACAATGACCACGCGTTCCTTCGGGTTGAGATAGACGTACTGACCGAAGATCCCGTCCGCCATGAAAGCTCCCTGCGGGTCGGGAGTCGCCGGCGTCGGCGTCGCGGGCCACCAGTAGAACCCGTATTCAAGCTTCTTGCCGTTCTTCAGCCGCTGCGGCGAGCCGGCCTCCAGTGTCCAACCGGCGGGCAGGATGTCCGCGCCGCCGATCCGGCCGCCGTTGATAAAGAACAGGCCGAAGCGTGCATAGTCGCGCAGCGTGGCGCTGATTCCGCTCCCGGCAATCTCGATGCCGTCAGGCGAGTCGAGCCACCACGTCGCATCGGCTTGCATGCCGAACGGTCTCCAGATCCGCTCGCTCAGGTAGTCGGATAGCGAGCGCTTAACCGCGTTGTGCACGACCTCGCCCGCGACCAGCGTCTCACCCGTGTTGTAGTTGTTCACGGTTCCTGGCGGCGCCGCGCGAGGCAGCCGCTTCATGAGTTCGAGAGCCGCCCCCGGCTGCTGTGCGATTTGCGCGTCGAGCAGGCGGCGCCGATCCGAGGCGGGGTCCGTATACGTCTCATTCCAGCGCACACCGGAGGACATGGTGAGAAGGTCGCGGATCGACACTCCCTCATAGGCGCTGCCTAACAGCATGGGCACGTACTTCGTGACAGGGTCATCGAGACTGCTGATGGCACCCTGCTTGATGGCAGCACCGATCAGCGTGGAGGTGATCGACTTCGCCACGGACATCGACATCCAGTGGGTCTTGGCGGTATTTCCATACTGATAGATCTCGAGCGCCACTTGACCGTCTTTGAGCGCCAGAACACCCGCCACCCGATTGACCGCGAGATAGTCGTTGAGGTCCCAATTTTTCGCGCGGGAAACGAATTTGAGCTGCGTGATCGGCCGAGGGGAGGGCGGCAGCGGCAGAATGGTATCGCCATGGCGGATCGTGCGCGACGGGAATAGCCGATCGATGTGACGAAAGGTGCTGACGGCGAGATCGGGCGTCAGTGCACCGTCGTACATCTGGCGAACGGAGCCGATCGGTTCTTGCGCCTGCGGCTGCTCCTGTGCCTGCGACTCCATACCGGACCCGAGCGCCAGCAACAAAATGACGGAACAGGCTCGCGTTTTGGGAGTTACTTTCACGAGGGCGCTTCGTGCGGAACGTGTCGCAGCCTGCACGTAACCGCCCGGGGGCGCAAGTGCGCGCGACCTGAGACCCGCGAATCGAGGGACGCCCGCAGCCGGGATCAGAAAAGATGGTGATTTGATTAATGGTGATTTCATTAATTGATAGCTTAAGTACTTGCTTAAGTGTCGATTGCCGCTATACTTAAGCACATGCTTAACCAATCCGTCGCGCTGGATATGACCTTCCAGGCACTCGCTGATCCGGCGCGCCGATCCATGTTGGCGCAGCTCACGCGCGGTCCGAGTTCCGTCAGCGCTCTCGCGCGGCCTTTAGCCATGTCGTTGTCGGCGGTGATGCAGCATCTCGCGGTCCTTGAGAGCTCGGGAGTGGTGCGGTCGCAAAAGGTGGGGCGCGTACGTACCTGCCGGATCGAACCACAGACCCTCGGCCTTGCTGAACAATGGATCAATCAGCGGCGGATCGAGTGGGAGGGCCATCTCGATCGGCTCGGCGACCCTCGACCGGCTCGAGCTGGAAGTGGCCCGCATACAGAAATCATCGCCGTAGCCTACGGCGCTTCGACTTCGTAGCCTTGGGCGCGAAGGTCATCGAGCAGCCCGCCGTTGCCGAGCAGCATATCCATATTCACCACCGCCAAGGTGACTCCGCCAATTTGTAAATGCTGCTCCATCGCTTCAAGCCAGGTGCGCCGCACGCGCGCAATGAGATCGCCCGCGGCCGCACCGGAGTCGAGCGCCGCCAGACAATCGTCAACCTCCGACGGCTCGGGCAGACTCGCGATGCGCTCGAGGTTGCCGGTCGCCCACGCGCGCGCGCGTTCAATGAGACGCGGCAAACCGCTTTCGATCGTCACCAGCGAGGCCTTGATGCAGGTGCTCTCGGTCGCCGGCTGCATCACCTTGAGGGCACCCAGCACGTCGCCCACGCCGGCAATCTTTACTTCCTCCACGGGCACGCCGTGCTTTTTGGCGAGCGTACGCACCGCGCTGCCCAAGTCCAAGCGCGCCGACAAACCCACTCGATGAAACGCATCCTGCTGCAGGAAGGCGGTCGCGATGATCGGCCGGTATCGTTCCCACTTGCCGGTGTCGTTGGTGTATTTGGCCCGCTGCGCCGAGAAGCGAGCGTACAAGTCCGGCGGCAAAACATCCTTGAGCCGCTTGCCGCCATGGATCATCAGCACGTCGCGTTCCGTGATCAGCAGCCAGAGAATCCTCACGATACCGATCTCGAGCGGCTTCGGCACGAGTACGTGGTTGGCGCTTTGCAGCACCTGTTCCACCTGAGTCGAGCGCCAGGTAATGCCTTTGGGCAGCGGCGATAGGCTGCCCAGGATCCACAATCGAGCCGTGCCCCGGTGCACGTGCCACATCCCGGGTCCTGTGCGTTCTCCGGTAACCACGAGCTCGTCCAGCAGGGGCGGCGACGGCTGATCCGCGCCGTAGCCGGCCGAAGGCCATGATCCGCCCAACAAGCTGGTCGCCAAGAGCAGGAGTATCAGTGGTGCACTCAGCCGCAGCCGGGACAGGTTTTGCTGAGCAATCACCATGAGTAACCTTAGCACGCCCGGAAGTTCTCTCTTACCAGCCCATGTGAATGCGGTAGCGAACCGCCACCTGCAGCTGCGACTCGACCTCTGCGGCCGGCTCCCCGAGTTCCAGGCGGGGCGGAAAGCTGCTGTTGAGCCGAATCCACTCGGCCACGAACTGCCAATGATCGCCACACTCGTGCGACCAGGCGAAGGTCCAGCTGTGGCCGTCGTCGTTGCTCGGCGGCCCGTCGTAGTAGCCGCTCAACTGATGGGTATGAAAATCGTCGTAGCGAGCCGTGAAGCGCTCGTGCGCCCACTCGAAGCTCGCGAGCGCGAAAGCCGCGTGGAATGTCATGTAGAACGGGTCGTAGCCCGTCGAGTCCTGGTTGCTGGCCGTGTCGCCGTCGAGATACTGCGCGATGAACGTCCAGTGAGCCTGTGGCTCGAGGCGCGCACCGAGACTGGTGAAGCGCGTTTGCCAGGCATATAAGTCCGCTGTGTTGGTGGCGTCCGGGTCGCCGCGGTTGTCGTAGCGCAGAGCTCTTAATTCCAGCCGATCATGATGCCTCCAGCTCAAGCCTGCGTAGAAGCCGGGTTTGCGGTCAATCTCGTGGTAGAAGTCGATCGGGGGAACGCCGAGACCGCCGAACAGCGTGGAAGGCCGGTCGGTCAAGGCAAAGCCCCGCTCGGCCAGCAACGCCCCGGCCTGGTCGTTCCAACCGTAGGCGCCCGCAATCAGGGCGACATCTCCGAGATAGCCGCTGCTCGCACCCAGCCAGCGCGCCTCGACTTCGGCCCCGATGGTGCGAAACTCCTCACCGAGCCAGGTGTTGAGTGCCGAAGGGGTGATCGAATAGACATCGGTCCAGCCGATGCCGCGGTTCTCGAGCGATACCGGCATGAAGAAGGCGCCGACGCGCATCCGCCAGCGGACCGCGTTGGTGGGAAAAGGCCGCACGTCCAGATAGAACTCGCTCATATCCACCGGATTTCGATCGTGATCTCCATAATCATCGACGACCGCGTGCAGCGTCACGATGTCGGTGATGCGCAGGGTCGGGGCGAGAAATGCACGCCCGAGCCGCAAGCCCTCGTGGTCCGAATCGAAGCGCAGATCTCCGAGACCGCCGTTCAAGTAGGAAGTCTCGCTGCTGGCGTGAACCCAGCGCAGGTCGAGGTCGCCGTCGACGCTCAGGCGGTCCTGAGCGCTTGAGGCAACCGTCCACAGCGCCAGCCCGCAAAACACCAGGCGAAGCACACGCGGCATCAATACTCCCAGTCTCGCCGGCGCGGCTGCGGTTCGGGCCGCGCGCGCAGCGGCAGGCCGAGTTGCACGCGCAGCGCCGCGCCCTCGCCGGCATCGACATGAACGGTGCGCTTGAGCGAAGCGGCCGCATCCGTGATGAAGGGACTCCAGATGGTGATTTGGTAGTCGCCGGCGGGCAGACCCTTGAACTGCAAGCCGCCTGCCGCGTCCGTAGTCCCGAAATAGGGCGCATCCGTGACGTAGATATAGCCGACCATTGCGTCATGAATGTTGCAACCGAGCACCACCAGGCCGGCGCGATCGAAGATGACGGGCGGATGGGTCTCGCCCTTGTACAGCGGCAGCTGAAAGCGTTTGGCCGGTGAAAACGAATACACCTGGTGGCTTACCGAATCACTGTTCGGGAATTCGACACTGGTGCCCTCTGCGACCACCAGTACCCGGGGCGTGAATGCGAGGTTGCGCTGATCCATGATCGCGCGCTTTGGCGCCGCAGGGGTTGCGGTACCGGCGGCCGCCGGCATGGTGGTCACCACGACCTCGCCGACGCCGCTCCCATCGCGATTTAGGACCATGACCGAAAGATCGGCCGCCCGGGCGCAAATTGAGCCCACCAGCAAAAGGAGCGTGCAGCAGGCGGTTTTCGCTGTCCGGCTCATATCGACTCCACCTGGCTCATGGGGTTGGCCTCATCCGCTGCGCCGCAGGATCTTAAGCCCCTATCGTAGCGCTCCCGCAACACTTGATCTACGACCAAAGTCGAATACCGGCGCGGGCATGTCGGACGTACTATTTTGAGCCGATACCCAGGCATAAATAACGAGAACTTGAGGGGTAGGGGAGAAATTATGACGACGCCTGCTGTGACGCACGGGACTCGAACATTGTTGACCTGCGCTTCGCGGTATTGCGCCGACGCGACAGCGGATTTCTCTGGTGGCTGATGGTAGCCTGCTCGCATTCGAGCCGGCGCTGTGGGGAATTTTTTTTGCAGAGGGACTTAAAATGACAAGACGTGCTTATTGGATTGGAGCGGCGATCGGCCTTGCGTTAGCGGGCGCATCCGCACAAGCGCAAATAAAGGACCCGATCCCCGATAGCTTGTCGCTGGGCGGGGTTACTTTGTATGGGACCATCGATGTGGGTTACGCCTACCAGAGTCACGGCGTTCCACTGAATAGCAGTTATGTCGGCGGTCTCGAGTATCAGGCTTTCACGACCACGCGAAACTTTGCGGGCTCGGTATCGACGGTCGCTGAAAGCGGCCTCGAGCAATCCAAGATCGGGGTCAGGGTGTCGGAGCCCATCGTCGGCGACGTGACTCTCACCGCGCTGGCAGAGACCGGATTCAATCCGCTGTCGGGCCAGTTGACGGATGCTTGCTCCGCCCTCGAGCAGAATAGCGGCGTCAAGCAGGGCCAGCAGACCGCAAACGCCGATAGCAGCCGTTGCGGCCAGGCCTTCAACTCCCAGCTGTTTGGCGGTGCGAGCAGTCCCACTTACGGCACGCTCACGGTCGGCCGTCACAACTCGCCGCAGTTGAGCGCGCTCACGCAGTACGATCCGCAAAGTTTGTCCTACGCGTTTTCGTTTCTCGGCTATTCCGGGTTCAACGGCGGCGGCGGCAGTACGCAGGCGGCGCGCTGGGATAACTCCGTCAGATACGCGTTTCAAAACCCGAATTTCCATATCGTGGGGATGTACTCGAACGGCGGCTATGATACCGGCATCCTCGGCAAGGCCTACGGCGCTGATATCGGCGTGAACTTCGCAGGGTTGGCGGTTTCCGCCACTTATGAGAATGAGAAGGGCGCGGTCAACTTGCGAAGCTCTTTTGACAACGGCGCGAGTCCGGTTCCCACGCCCGGATTTGCCGCCTACATCTCCAATGACACCTCGTATAACCTCATGGGCAAATACACCCTGGAGTTCGGCGATGGCACTTCGAAGGATAAGCTCACGTTCTATGCGGGCTACTCGCATATCCAAAAAGCGCATAGCAACTACAGTGCCGGTGAAGCCGAAGGCTCTTATCCGATATCGATCGGCATCAACATCAATGATTCGGCCGAATACAACATGGAGTGGGTGGGCGCTCGATACGCGATGAGTTCCGGCTGGAACTTCATCGGTGCGTATTACCACATCGTTCAGAACAGCTGGACCATCGGCTTGACGCCGACCGGCAATCAGGGCCTCGGCTGCAGTGCCGCCGGCTTGCTGTGCTCGGGCGAATTTGAAGAGGTATCGATGGTGGCGGACTACGTCATCAACAAGCACTATGATGTCTATGGCGGTCTCAACTGGTCGGAGGTCACCGATGGTCTCGCCAACGGGTTTCCTGGCACCACCGTGGGGACTTCCGGCAGTCAAAATCAGACGACCTTCATGTGGGGCTTTCGAATAAAATTCTAAAGGGGTCGACATGGCTATCAGCACAACGGCAGGCACACTGCCGCAAGGCCAGGCGGGGGCGCAAAACGATTGGTTGGTGATCGGCGCCTCCTCACTCGGCACGATTTTCGAGTGGTATGACTTTTATTTGTACGGCCTGCTCGCGACCGTCATCAGCGCGCAGTTCTTCTCCGGCGTCAACGAAACCACCGGCTTCATCTTCGCCCTCGCCGCATTCGCGGCGGGCTTTGCGGTGCGGCCCTTTGGGGCGCTGGTATTCGGGCGGCTCGGCGATCTGGTCGGCCGCAAGCACACGTTCTTGATCACCATGAGCATCATGGGCGTCGCGACGTTTGCGGTCGGCATTCTGCCGAGCTATGCCACGGCCGGCGTGGCGGCACCCGTCATGCTGCTGGCGCTGCGCCTGCTGCAGGGATTGGCGCTTGGAGGCGAGTACGGCGGGGCGGCGACCTATGTGGCCGAATTCTCTCCGCCGGGCAAACGCGGGCTCTTCACCAGCTGGATACAGACCACGGCAACGGTGGGCCTCTTCGGAGCGCTCCTGGTGGTGATCGGCACCCGCACCTGTCTCGGCGAGGATGCCTTCAAGGCCTGGGGCTGGCGCATACCGTTCTTGATCTCCATCTTGCTGCTGGTCGTGTCGCTGTGGATCCGGTTGAAGCTCGCCGAGAGCCCGGTATTCACCAAAATGAAGAACTTGGGAACCACGTCGAAGGCGCCGCTGGCGGAAGCCTTCGGCCGCTGGATTAATCTGAAGGTAGTGCTGATCGCCTTGTTCGGCGCCGTCATGGGTGAGGCGGTGGTCTGGTACAGCGGCCAGTTCTACGCCTTGTTCTTTCTGGAAAGAAACCTGCGCGTCGACGGCGCGACGACCAACATCCTGATTGCGATCGCGCTGGTGCTGGCGACTCCGGGGTTCGTCTTTTTTGGTTGGCTCTCGGACAAGATCGGCCGCAAGCCGATCATTCTGGCCGGCTGTTTGCTCGCCGTGGTGACCTACTTTCCCTTGTTCCACGCGCTGACTGAATACGCCAATCCCGCCCTGTATGCCGCGCAGGCGTCGTCGCCGGTGAACGTGTATGCCGATCCCAATGAATGTTCGATTCAGTTCGATCCCATCGGCAAGAATAAATTCGATTCGACCTCCTGCGATATCGCGAAAAGCTTCCTCGCGAAGGCGGCGGTGTCTTACAATCGAATCGATGCGCCCAGTGGCGCCCTTGCGGAAATCCGCAGCGGCACGACCACGCTGACGGCCCCGGATCCGAAGACCGTCACCGGCAAGGATCGCAAGGATGCCATCGCAAAATTTCAGGCCGCTGCCAAAACGACTCTGAGTGCTGCCGGCTATCCGGATAAGGCCGACCCCGCGACCATCAATAAACCCATGGTGGTGTTGATTTTGTGGGTGCTGGTGCTGTACGTCACCATGGTCTACGGTCCCATCGCCGCGCTGTTGGTGGAATTGTTTCCCGCCAGGATTCGCTACAGCGCGATGTCGCTTCCCTATCACATTGGAAACGGTTGGTTCGGAGGATTTCTACCGACCACCGCGTTTGCGATGGTGGCGGCGACCGGCAATATTTATTACGGGCTTTGGTATCCCATCGTCGTCGCGGGTGCGACCGTCGTGATCGGCCTGTTCTTCTTGCCGGAAACTTTCAAGAGGAGCATCGACGCTTAGGCGAGGCGTGAACGGTTAGGCGCTGGGTGCCAAGCGGATTAGATTTCCAGGTTATCGATGAGCCGCGTGTCGCCCAGCCGCGCGGCGGCGAGGACCACCAGGGGGGCGGGACCCGTCGGTTCTTTGAGATCGCTGCGCCGGCGAATGGCCACATAGTCGGGCCGCCAGCCCCGCGCCGCCAATGCCTCGAAAGCGGCACGCTCGATGGGCTGCCAGTCGGTGCGCCCACCGCGAACTTCATCCGCCGCCTGGCGCAGCGCGGCGTGAAGCTGCGCGGCTTCCAGGCGCTGCGACTCGTTCAAATAGCCGTTGCGTGATGACAGCGCGAGCCCGCTCGCGTCGCGGACCGTTGCCGCGGCGATGATTTCAATCGGCAGAGCCAACTGCCGGATCATGTGCTGAATCACCAGGAATTGCTGATAGTCCTTTTTGCCGAACACGGCGGTGCTTGGCTGTACGATGTTGAAGAGCTTCAAGACCACCGTACAGACGCCGGTGAAGAACCCGGGACGGGCGAGTCCCTCCAAGATGTCGGCCAAGGCGGCCGGCGGCCGGACCTGGTATTCCTGCACTTCGGGATACATCTCCTTAGGGTCAGGCGCAAAGACAATGTCGCAGCCTGCCCCGGACAGAAGTTCGCAATCACGCTCCAGCGTTCGCGGGTAGCCCGCAAAATCCTCGTGCGGCGCGAATTGCAGCGGATTGACGAAAATGCTGGCGACCACCGCGCCAGCGCGCTCGCGCGCGATTTGCACCAACGACAAATGGCCGGCGTGCAAATGTCCCATGGTCGGAACTAAGCTGATGTCGCGCTGATCCTTGAGCGCGGCGCGCAGGCCGGTGATCGTCCGTACGACGTGCACTGCAATTCCCGCCTCAGAAGCCGTGCAGCGCGTCGTCGGGGAATTGGCCGTCCTTGACGGCGGCGACGTACCGACGCACCGCGTCGGTGATAGAGCCGCCGCTCTCCAGGAAGTTACGGACGAACCGCGGTGCATCTCCGTAGGTCAACCCCAGCATATCGTGCAGCACCAGCACCTGGCCGCTGCATCCGGAACCGGCGCCAATGCCGATCACGGGTATCGGCAGTTTCTGGGTGAGATCGCGAGCGAGGGTAGCAGGGACCATCTCGAGCACGAGGCAGGCGGCTCCGGCGGATGCCAGTTGCTCGGCGTGCTGAAGCAATCGGGCGGCGGCGCTCTCGTCGCGCCCCTGAACGCGATTTCCGCCGAGCGCAAACACCGACTGCGGCGTGAACCCCAAGTGCGCACACACGGGAATACTGCGATCGACCAGGTATTGCACGACTGCTGCGGTCCAACCTCCGCCTTCGAGCTTGACCATGTGCGCGCCGGATTGCATGAGCCGGACCGCATTGGAGAGCGCGTGCTCGGCCGACTCCTGGTAACTGCCGAACGGCATGTCGGCGATGATCCAGGCCGTGGTGTTGCCGCGCGCCACGCAACCGGTGTGATAAATCATCTCTTCCATCGTGACCGGCAGGGTGCTCGGGTGGCCTTGCAGAACCATGCCCAGGGAGTCGCCGACCAGCAGCACATCGACGCCCGCCTGGTCGAGGACATGCGCGAATAGGGCGTCGTAGCACGTCAGCATCGCGATTTTCTCGCCGCGCGCGTGCATTTCGCGAAGGCGGTGCAAAGTCACGTTTTTCCGGGTTGCCATGTTCACATGTTGCACGAGGCAGGCCGCCGCGGCCAGGGTCTTGGCGGGCGATGCCGATCGAGCGGTGAGCGATCGGCGCGGCGCGGGAAGTGATGCATAAATGAATCGAAGTATGTTTTGTACGCTGTTGATTATGCATATATATTTGGCATGCGCAGGCGGCGCCCAATGCCTTGCGGTAGTCTCTGGTGCAGCGACGTACACAGGGGCGCAATCGCGGTGACGGATACCCAATGGGAACGGGTTAAGGAGCTGTTCTTTCAAGCGATGCAGCTTGGGCACGACCAGCGTGAGCGCTTTTTGGACGAAGCGTGCGGCGGCGACGTTGCGCTGCGCGGCGAGATCGACTCACTCCTGCTGGCGGAGGAGGAGGTCGGGGATAGCTTCCTTCAGGTCGACCCTGGGGGCGTTAGTGCGGCCGGCACCGTGGCGGGAGGCGATGTGTTGGCTGAGCGCTTCGTCCTGGTGCGCAAGCTCGGCGACGGCGGCATGGGGCAGGTCTGGCTGGCCGAGCAGACCTCTCCGGTCCGGCGGCAGGTGGCCCTCAAGCTGATCAAAGCGGGAATGTACGACCAGGCGGTGGCGCAGCGCTTTCAGTCCGAGCGTCAGTCGCTCGCCATCATGGATCATCCCTGCATCGCCAAAGTGTTCGACGCCGGGACCACGCCCCAGGGCCAACCCTACCTGGTCATGGAGTACGTGCCGGGCCTCGCGATCACCGACTTCTGCGATCAAAACAGGCTCGGCATCCGCGAGCGGCTGGAGCTATTCATCCTGGCCTGCGAAGGCGTGCAGCACGCGCATCAGAAGGCCATCATCCATCGCGATTTGAAGCCGGCCAATATTCTGGTGGTGGAGGTGGACGGCACGCCGGTGCCGCGCATCATCGACTTTGGCTTGGCGAAGCCCATGACGCCGCGGACGGCGGATGAAGCCCTGTCAACGCAGTTCGGGCAATTCATCGGCACCCCCGGCTACATGAGTCCGGAGCAGGTGGACCCGGCCATTCAAGACGTGGACACGCGCACCGATGTGTATTCGCTCGGCGTGATTCTCTACGTGCTGCTGACAGGCCTGCAGCCGTTCGAGACCAAGCGGCGGCAGCGGCCGCCGCTGGATGAATGGCTGCGAAAATTGCGCGAGGAGGACCCGCCCACGCTCAGCGCGAAGGTGAGCGCGGATCGGGAAAGCGCGGTGACGGCCGCGGCGGCGCGCGCCACGGAGCCCAAGCACTTGGTGAGCCAGCTCAAGGGAGATCTGGAATGGATCACGGTGAAGGTGCTGGAGCGCGAGCGCGAGCGCCGTTATGCCACCCCCTCGGAACTCGCCGCCGATCTTAAGCGGCACCTCAACGATGAGCCTGTGGTGGCCCGTCCGGCGAGTGCCGCCTATCAGCTGCGCAAGTTCATCCGCAGGCATCGGCTTGCCGCGGCGGTGGCTGCGACCGTGAGCGTTTTCGCGATCGCCGCCTCGGTTGCCGGCCTGATCGCCGTGCGCAAAGAGCGGGAGGCGCAGTATCAACGGCACGAGGCGGAGTATCAGGCCGCGCAGGCATTGCAGGCGCAGTCGCGCCTGCTCACCGAGTCCGCCGCGCAGCGGCTCAAGGATGCCGATGTGGCCGGTGCGCAGGGCATCATTCTCGAAGTGCTGACGAACTCCGCGTTCGCGCGAATGCACACACCGGCGGCCATCAGCGTGTTCCAGGACATCCGCGCAGCCGACGTGCAGATGGCCGTGCTCTCGCGCCACACCGGCAGTGTCGAATCCGCTGCTTATTCGCCCGACGGCACCCGCATCGTCACCGCATCGGCGGATAAGACCGCACGCGTTTGGGACGCACGCACCGGCATTGAGCTCCTCGTGCTGTCGGGACACGCGGACCGTGTTCAAACTGCCGCCTACTCGCCCGACAACACGCGCATCGTCACGGCCGCGGCGGACAAGACAGCCAGAATCTGGGATGCACGCAGCGGTGCCACTGTCGCGGTGCTTACGGGCCATGGCGATGCCGTCAATTGTGCGGTCTTCTCGCCGGACGGTGCGCGTGTGGTCACGGCGTCGGAAGACATGACCGCGCGGATCTGGGATGCGGACACAGGGAAAGAGCTCCGGGTGCTGTCCGGCCATCGCAATCATGTGAACACCGCGGCCTATTCACCGGATGGCGCAAGGATCTTGACCGCCTCCGATGACAAGACCGCCGAGATCTGGGACGCGCGCTCGGGCGCGAAACTCGCTCTTCTGTCCGGGCATGGCGATGTCGTCTATACCGCCGCCTATTCGCCCGACGGCAGCCGCATTGTGACCGCCTCGGCCGATAAGACCGCGCGGATCTGGGATGCGCGCAGCGGCGCGCAGCTGCTCACGCTCTCGGGCCACAGCGACCGTGTCTACGACGCCTCTTTTGCGTTTGACGGGGCACGCATCGTTACCGCCTCGAGCGACCACACGGCCCGGATCTGGGACGCACGCAGCGGCGCTCCGCTCGGCCTCCTGTCCGGCCATCTCGATCGGGTGCGTTCCGCGCGCTTCTCACCGGATGGCGCGCGCATCGTCAGCGCATCGGACGACCAGACCGCGCGGATCTGGAATGCCGGGATGGGTGCCGAGCTCGCCGTGCTGTCGGGCCACAGCGACCGAGTCTATCGCGCCGCCTATTCGCCCGACGGCACGCGCATCGTCACTTCCTCGGGTGATGAGAGCGCGCGGCTCTGGGATGCGCGCTCCGGACTTGCGCTCGCGGTGTTATCCGGACATCAAGGCTATGTCTATTCCGCCGCCTTTTCACCCGATGGCGCCCGCGTCGTGACCGCGGGTTACGACAAGACCGCGCGGATCTGGGATGCGCACAGCGGCGCATCTGTCGCCATCCTCCTAGGCCACAGCGGTGCCGTCTATGCCGCCGGCTACTCGCCCGATGGAACCGAGATCGTCACCGGCTCCTTGGACAAGACCGCGCGGATCTGGGATGCGCGCAGCGGCGCATTGCTGCGCACGCTCTCGGGACTGCCCGGTGCGGTCTATGCCGCAGGCTATTCGCCTGACGGCACGCGCATCGTCACCGCATCGGCCGACAAGAACGCGCGGATCTGGGATGCACGCAGCGGCGCGTCGCTCGCCGTGCTCTCCGGCCACGAGGGATTCCTCGATTCGGCGCAGTACTCTTCCGATGGCACGCGCATCGTCACCGCGTCGCAAGACAAGACCGCGCGCATCTGGGATGCGCGGTCGGGCGCGACGCTCGCGGTGCTCTCCGGCCACGCCGGCGTGGTCAATGTGGCCGGCTTTTCGCCCGACGGGAAGCGCATTGTCACCGCATCGGGCGATAAGACCGCGCGCATCTGGGATGCGCGTACGGGAGCGCAGCTCGCTGTGCTCGCCGGTCATGGCGATCGCGTCAGCTCAGCGGCGTATTCACCCGATGGCACGCGCATCGTCAGCGCATCGCTGGATAAAACCGCGCGCATCTGGGATGCCGGGATTCCCGCCGGCATCGGCGCGCAGATTCTGTGGGATGCGTCGGCGCAGGCGGATGCGCTGCCGGAGATGGAGCGCACGCAACTGGGGCTGCCGCCCGATGTGCGGGTGAGGGTCTGGCCGGCGCCGGGATCGCTGTGCGATCAGGCCGCGGCGGCCGCCTATGATCCGGATCGTGTGAGCCGCGGCGTGCCGCTCGAGAAGATTGCCGTGGACATTGCGCTCCCGGCTTGCAGCGCGCAGCACTCGGCGGGCAACGCAGCGGCCCGCTTCGACTATGAGCTGGGACGGACGCTGCGGGCGAAGGGCGATGCGGCCGGCGCGGCACGGCAGTTCGAGCGGGCGGTGGCTGGAGGCTATCGGGCGGCGCGCGTGGATCTGGCCGATCTTAAGATGGCGGCGCAGCCGCTTGCCGTCGACTCCGCGGTCGCGCTGTACGCGAAGGCTTGGGCGCAAGGGGTACCGATCGGCGCCTTCCGGCTCGGGTCTTGGTACGAGCACGCCCTGCCGGCCCCCGATACGGCGCAAGCGTGGCGTTGGTACGGGCAAGGCGCCGCGGCGGGCGAACCGAATGCACTGGCGCGCTTCGCCGAGCGCGCGGAGAGCCAAGCGCTTGGCGAGGCGGATGAGCGCAAGCGTCATGCGCTGCTGCTGGAGGCCTTCAGGCGCTACGCGGCCGCGGCCGAGCGGGCGCGGCTTGAAGACTGGCCCGAGGAGACCTGGAAGCACTGGCGCTACCGGCGCGCCTCTCTCGCCCGGCTCCTCGCCCAAGAGGGCTTGATGCTCGAGGTCGCCGATGCCTACGGCGCAACGCTCGAGCCGTCGACGCGAGTCCCTGTAGGACGGGATCCCTAGTTCGTGTCGGTCCTCTGCGCCGGCCTCGACCGGCTACATTTCGACCAAGTATTCAAAGGAGCCGATTTATGCAGCGATCGCTTTGGCATGGCGCCATTTCCTTCGGACTCATCTACGTGCCTGTCGACATGTATTCCGCCGCGAAGGACGGAGGCCTCGCGCTGCATCTGCTCGACAGCCGGGATTTCGCGCCGGTGGGCTATCAGCGAATCAACAAAACCACAGGTAAAGAGGTCGATTGGGCGCACATCGTGAAGGGTTACGAGTACCAAAAAGGGCAGTACGTGGCCCTCTCCGACGCGGAATTTCGGCACGCCAACGTCAAAGCCACCGAAACCATCGAGATTGCGACCTTCACCGCTGCCGCCGAGATACCGGCGATGTACTTTGAAACACCCTACTACCTGGCGCCCAAAAAGGGCGGCGAGAAGGTCTATTCCTTGCTGCGTCAGGCGCTGCAGTCGAGCGGCAAAGTGGCGGTGGCGACCTTTGTGATGCGCGGCCGCCAGCACTTGTGTGTGGTCGCTCCCAACGCAGATGTGCTGATGCTGCTGACTCTGCGCTTTACCCAAGAAATCTTGCCCCCCGTCAAGGTCAAGGGGGCCGGCAATTCTGGTAAGAATTCGGTCACGGGAGCCGAACTCGCGATGGCGAAAAAGCTCATCGGAGAGATGTCCGGCGCATTCGATCCCTCCGCCTTCGAAGATACCTATCGAGCTGACTTGATGCGCCGCGTACAGGAAAAGATCCGCAAGAAGGAGACTCACTCGCTGGGCGCCGAGACCACCGCGGAAGCCGAGCGGCCCAAGGCGCAGGTGATCGATTTGATGGAAGCGCTCAAGAACAGCCTCAAGAAGAAGGCGGCAACGCAGCGCCAGGCGCCCAAGAAACTCCCCAAGGCGAAGCGGCGCGCCTGATCTTAAAGGAACGGTCTCGACGGATTTTTTGCGCTCCGGTGAGGCGATTTGAGCGGGCTTTGCGCATCGGTTTGGGAACGCGAAATTCAGCCCCAAGCCGAATCAGCGCACAGCACGATCAAGTTAATCAAGGAGACTTCCATGCGTATCAAGACTTTCACTATACCTGCGCTTCTCTTGCTCGCGAGCACCGCCGCTTTCGCCCAGCCGCCGGTTGAGGCGTATGCCGGCGACGCGCAGATGCTCAACAAGGACATCCGCAACGACGAGGGTGACCTGCGCAAGAACGAGTGGGATGCCGCCCACGACCAGCGCGATATCAGCCGTGATCAGGGCGAGCGCAATGCGGATAAGAGCCGCGAGGAGCGCGACCTAAGGGACGGCGACCTCAAGGGCGCCGAATACTGGAACCGGCAGCGCAAGGACGAGAATGCGGAGATCCGGCACGACCGCAAGGACCTCGCGCACAGCCGCCGCGACATCGGCAATGACAAGGCGCGCATCGCCAAGGATGTGACAGTGCGCAATCACGATGCGGGCAAGATCAGCCCGCCCCGCGGCAAGCGCTGAGGAGCGAGCTCAAGAAGCGCCTGCTGAAAGTATCCGGCGCAACGATGCGGAACCCCTCATCGTTGCGCCGCCCGCCCCTCCCAAAGTCTCCGCCGCATACCGGTAGCCGAGATCAACCGCACGATCGAAAGCGCGCCAATCGAGCATGTCGATGCCCTCCAAGGGCGGCCTGAGCAGAAGATCCGTTTGCTCGCGCTGGCCGACCGTGGTGGCGGTGCTGTTGATCATGCCCGCCCGCCACAGAATCTGCATGATATTGATCCGCGAACGCCTGGCCCTGAGCCACCCCGGAATATTCCAGGGCGACGGCACTTCGGTGGATTCCAAGTCGGTGGCGAATCCGCGGTCGGTGCCCACATCCACGCCGATGACGGCGCCGTCGAGCCCCTCATGCATGACGTCCACCGGCAGATTGTTGATCGTGGCGCCGTCGACATGCACCTGCTTTTGCTTGAAGACCGGGGGCAGGACGCCCGGAATCGCGACCGATGCACGCAGCCAGAGCCACAACTCGCCACGGCGGTGTACCGCGATCTGACCGCTGCTGAGATTCGCCGACACGCAGTAGAACGGCAGCTTGAGGTCTTCGATCTCGATGGCGCCGAATTCCTCACGCAGCAGACGGCTCACTTTTCGCCCCGCCACCAGCGATACGAAAGGCAGCGTGTAATCATTTAAGGGATTGGTGTCGACGAATGAACGCCGGATCCGCCGCACCATCTCGGGATAATCCCAGCCCGCGGCCCATCCGGCGCCGACAATGGCGCCGATGCTGGTGCCGCCGATGGCATCGACCGGAAGGCCGGCCTCGGACAAAGCGCGCAGCACGCCGATGTGGGCGAAACCGCGCGCTCCGCCGCCGGATAGCACTACGCCGACGGCGCGCCCGGTCAACAGCCGGGCGACACGCGCGACATCCGCAGAATTTCGCACCACGTGATGGCGGCGGCAGGGCTGCTGGCCGAGCCACTCTGCGCAGCTTGCCGGCGCAGCCGAGTTTTGCTTGAGCAGGATGATCTCGGCGGACTGCGCTGCCGGGGAATGATCCTGACTCGCGGCCAATGCGCGCCACGGATGCGCCTCGGCGTCGAGCTCGGCCAACAGCAGCAGCGAGTCGGCCTGGCGCAGGCAGAGCTTGCTCCAGTTGCTGGGCCGCGCGTCCGACACGTAAACCACGAAATCATTGGCACGCTCCAGCCGGTGGAACCAATGGCTGGTTTGCTCATGGGCTTGGGTTCGCACGACGAGCTCGGCACGCCCCATCTTGCGCAGACACTCGACCAGCTGCGAGCCAAACTCCGCTGCGTCGATCCCATCGCCGTGAGGCACAACGGCAAAGGTCTTGGGAGTGGCCCGAGCTTGCCGTCCCGTACGCTGCAGAGTGTCGAGCCTCTGAGCCATGATCCGCGCGATCTGCCGCATGCTATGCGGATTCTTCTCCAACAGCAGTTCGAAGGATTTGTGCGGCAGGCGCGCGACCTCCGTGTCGCGCAGCGCGACCACGGTCGCGGTCCGGGGCTGCCCCGAGATGACCTCGACTTCCCCGACGGTCTCGCCGCCGCAAATTTGTCCCACGTACTGCGTGCCGCCCGTGACCCGGGGGACGTAGATGCCGAGGGCACCGTTGACCACCGCATACAATCCATCCGCGGGCTGGCCCGCCTCATAAAGAATCGCGCCTCCCGGCACGGAGAACCACTCGATCTCCGCCGACACATCGCGCAGCTGCTGTGCGTCGAGGTCGCGCAGCAGCGGCAGAGCGGCAAACAGCGCCGGCAGGTTGCGCCGCTCCAGGGCGCTTTGAATCAGGGTGTCGGTGCCGGGACTCATGGGGCCCCTAGATTAACCCATTGCGCTTAAGCGGAACTCACCGGGCAACGATTGCCTTGGACGGGGATGGGACGGGCTGATGGCGCTCCTGGCGATCGCCGGAACGGTGCAGGATCGGATAGGCGAAGCTCGCGAGATGCGAGTGGACGCGGCGCAGATCGCGGACGCAGCGTAAAAAAAGGCCGCTCTCCTCGGCGATGCGTTCGGCCGCCTCGCTGTCCGCGAGTCTTTGGCTGGTTGCGGCCGCCCGCAGCAGCCGCGCGCTCAGCGCCATGGCCGACGCTTCGAACTCCCGAAACTGCGCCTTGCTCGCCACCAACCGGCGCGCCTCGCGAGGCTCGGCTTGCAGAAACACGGTCAGCGCCAGATGCAAGCTGCCGAATAGCTCCGCGTGCATGGCGGCGATGATCTCGAGTTCCTCGGCGGCGAACTTCTTGCCGCGCTTGAGACTGCGCATCGAGAACTCGACCAGGCTGTTGGCAAGCATGTCCGCCGCATGCTCGAGATTGATCACCGCCGAGAGAATGTCCTGGGCGCGCGCACTCTCTTGATTGTCGAGCGACTCTTCGCCGATGTCGGCCAAATAGCGCCGAATAGCCTCTCCCAACTGATCGACGCAGCGAGCCGCGGCGCTTACCGCCTGAGCTCGAATCAAATGATCGCGGCAAATGATTTCCAGCGTATCGCGCAGCATGGCTTCGATCATATCGGCGATGCGCAAGGTTTCCCTGGAGGCGTTCGCGAGCGCCACGGTGGCGGTGCCGAGCGCCGCCACGTCGAGGTGCAGCGGCCGCGCGGGATCGGCGGCCGCCGGCGGGTCGGGCAGCCAACGGGTGAGTTGCCGCGCCAGTGCATCGATCGGGCCTAAAAACATCGCGGCGAGCGCGACATTGAACAGCAAATGAAAGTTCACCACCAAGCGCGCCGAGTCGAGCCCCATCGTTCTGAGCGCTTGCGCGATCTCCGGCAGCCAGGGCAGCAGCAACACTACGCCCACCGCCCGCACCAACAGATTGCCGAGCGGCAAGCGCCGCGCGATCCCCGTCGAGGCGTTGATGAGCGCCGGCAACGCGCCGCCCAAGTTCGCACCGAGCACCAGCGCGAGAGCGCCCGTCGGCCCCACGACGTGGGTCGCCTCGAAGGAGCCGATCAGGAGCACAATGGCGATACTGGAGTGACAGGCCCAGGTGAGCAGCGCGGCAATGAATACCGCAAGCACCGGGTCGGCGGAGAGCGCTCCCATGACCGGGCGCAGCAGCGGCGCATTCTCGATCGGCGCAAGCGTATGCACCAGTCCCGCCAAGGCCATGAGCATGAGCCCGAGGCCGATTCCGATGCGGCCGAGATTCTTGGCGCGTCCGCCGGTCGACCAGCGAAAGGCGAGTCCGCCGATGAGCACCAGCGGCGGCCCCGCGAGAGCGATGTTGAAGGACAACAACTGCGTCAGCAGGGCCGTGCCGACATTGGCTCCCAGCATGACGGCGAGCGCCGGGGCCAGCGCGAGCACGCCGGTCGCCGCAAACGAGGTCGCCAAGAGGCCGGTCGCGGTACTGCTCTGCAGCAGTGCGGTGATCCCCAAGCCCGTGCCGAAGGCGCGCGACCGGCTGTCGAGATTGCGGCCCAACCACTGGCGCAGGGTCCTGCCGAAACCGCGCTGCACGCCGGTGCCGACCATGTGCGTGCCCCAAAGAAGAAGACCCACATGGCCCGCAAGTTCAATCAGTATCAGCGTGCCGTTCATTGATTCGGGTGAGAGTGAGCCCGAAACTGCTGCAGTGCCATGACGATGCGCACATTTTTGACGGATAACGCCGCTACGTCGACGCCTAAAGCGGTTCGACCTCAACCAGACAGTCGTAGAAAATAGGCGCGCGCCCCATATCGGTCAAGGTATCGCTGTTGGTCAGCTCATTGGCATTCTTGCCGTCGCGGGAGAGCTTCTTCCACCAAACGGAGAGCGCGACCACGACCCCCCGCCGCGCGCGATCGCTGACCCGTGCGCGCAGCTCCAGGCTGCCGCGGTCATTGAAGACTCTGACGAAGCTGCCCTCCATGATCCCGCGGTCTTCTGCGTCTTTGGGGTGGATGTCTAGCCAGGGCTCGCCTTCGGAGGCACGCAGGCTGGTGACGTTGACGAAGCTGCTGTTGAGGAAATTGCGCGCCGGGGGCGAGATCATCGCCAGCGGAAAGCGCCGCGCCAAGACGCTCCGGGTGTCCTCGAGCGGTGCAATGTAGTCGGGAAGCGGATCGAGCCCCTGCGCCGCGGCCGCGGTCGAGAAAAACTCCACTTTCCCGGATGGCGTATCGAATCCGCCGTCGGCGAATCGAGCGACGCCCTGCGCCGCTCCGATGCGCTTCCAACCCTGCGTACGGACTTCATTGAAATCCCAGTCCTTCTGCAAAGCGGACTGCGCGATGGCTTCATCCGAATCACTGAAGCAGGGGTCCGCATAGCCCATGGCCCGCGCCAGCAACCGGAATATCTCCGTGTTCGGCTTGGCTTCGCCCAAAGGCTGGATCGCCGGATTGTTGGCCACCATGTAATAGTGGCCGTAGGGTTTGATCACATCGAGGTGCTCGAGCTGAGTGGTCGCCGGCAACACGATATCCGCGTAATCGGCGGTATCCGTTCGGAAGTGTTCGAGCACCACGGTAAACAGATCCTCGCGCGCAAACCCTGCGACGACCCGCGTGGAGTCGGGTGCAACCGCCACGGGATTGGAGTTGTAGACGATGAGCGCGCGAATCGGCGCCGCCTCCTCGGCAAGCGCCCGGCCGATGGTCGACATGTTGACGGTGCGGGGTCTGCGGCCGGCCAGGAGGTCGGGGCGCGACAGCGCCTGATTGTCGATCGAAAAATTGCCGGAAGTCGACAGCAGAATGCCGCCGGCCGCATCGCGAAATGCGCCGACCAGCGCCGGCAAGCAGCAAATATTGCGCATCGCCATGCCACCGCCGCGCGCACGCTGCAATCCGTAGTTGGCGCGGATCAGGGCGGGGCGCGTCGCTGCGTAGAGATGCGCCAAGGACTCGATGTCCGCGGCGCCGATGCCGCAAATTGACGCCACCTTGCCGGGATCGTACCGGCCGGCGCGCTCGCACAACTCCTCGAAACCGAGCGTGTGGCGGCTGACGTAGTCGTGATCGATCAGATCGTCGCGAATCAGCACGTGCATGAGCCCGAGAGCGAGCGCGCCGTCGGTTCCCGGCAGCAGGGCCAGGTGCGTGTGGCATTTTTCGGCGGTGAGCGAACGATACGGGTCGATGGCGATGAGTCTCGCCCCCTGCCGCTTGGCTTGCTGAGCGCGCGCCCAAAAATGCACGCTCGACGTGACCGCGTTGCAGCCCCAAAAGATGATGAGCTTCGCCTGATCAGCCGACTCGACGTCGACGCCGATGCGGGCACCCAAGGTGATCTTGTGGCCTTCCGTCCCGGCGGACGCACAGATCGTGCGATCGAGGAGACTCGCGCCCAGGCGATGGAAGAACCGCTGGGCCATCGACTCCCCTTGCACCAATCCCATCGTCCCCGCATAGCTGTACGGCAGGATCGCTCCGGGATCCAGTGCCGCAATTGCGGAGAGGCGCTCTGCGATCGTTGCGATAGCCGCTTCCCAGGTGATTCTCTCGAAGCGCCCTGCGCCTTTCTCGCCGATGCGGCGCAACGGATACAGCACCCGGTCCGGGTGATAGGTCCTCTCCGTGTAGCGCGCGACCTTGGTGCAGAGCACGCCGGCGGTCGGAGCATGCCCAGCCGAGCCGGTCACCTTGAGAGCCACGCCGTCCTTGACGTGTACATCGAGGGCGCAGGTATCGGGGCAATCGTGCGGACACGCGCCCTTGACGATGGTCACCCCGGAAGAATCAGGCTTCCCGCGCGGCATAACCTGAGTCGAGGATCCGGTTCATGAAGGATTCGCACTGGGCGAGCTGCTCGAGGGCGACGAACTCATTGGGCCGATGGGCTTGCGCAATATCGCCTGGACCGCAAATCACGCTCGGTACCCCCATTTGCTGGAACAAGCCCGCCTCCGTGCCATAGGACACCTTGCCCACCTGGGAGTTTCTCGAAAGACTCATCGCCCATTGGACGATGGCATCGCTTTCGGAGGCGGCAAGGCCGACGGTCTGTGTGCTCCACACGAGATCGATGCCCGCTGCGCTGTCGATCGCCTGCATTTCGCGCGTCAGCGCTTGCGCATACGCGCGTATTTCTTGGTAGAGCGCGTCAGGCGATGCCTGCGGCAGTGTGCGCATGTCGAATTGAAATTCACAATCCTTGGGGATCACATTGGCGGCGATCCCGCCGCGAATCAGGCCCGTCGACAGGGTCGTATACGGCACGGTAAAGCCATTATCGCGCTGCTCGAACTGCGCCAGCCGGTCGGCGATTTGCCGTATGTACACCACCAGGCGCGCCGCATATTCGATGGCGTTGACGCCGTGGGTCACATAGCTCGAGTGCGCCTCGCGCCCGCGCACCGCGCAGCGGAATCGATGCGTCCCCTTGTGCGCAATAATGGGCTGCATCGAGGTCGGCTCGCCCACGACGCAGCCGGCGGGGCGAATGCCGTTTTCCTCAAGATCGCGAATCAATCCGCGCACGCCGAGGCAGCCGACCTCCTCGTCGTAGCTCAGCGCATAGTGCAGCGGCGCATCCAGGCGATTGGCATTCAAGGCCGCGAGGAATTTCGGCGCCTGCGTAAGAGCGATGCCGATAAAGCCCTTCATGTCGGCCGTGCCGCGCCCGAAAAGCTTGCCGTCCTGTTCGCTGGCCGCGAAAGGGTCGGTGTCCCAATTCTGGCCGTCGACCGGAACCACGTCGGTGTGGCCCGAGAGAATCAGCCCCGGGTTTTTCGAATCACCCAAAGTTGCGAACAAATTGGCCTTTTTACCGCTCGCGTCGTGCGTGAGGCGCGTGGTCGCGCCCAACTTGGTCAAATAGTCCCGTACCCACTCGATGAGCCCCAAGTTGGAGTCCCTCGAGACGGTGTTGAAGGCGATCAAGCGCTCGATCATGCTGCGCGCCGCGGCACTGGGTACGCTGGATTCCGGAACGCCGCTCATGCTATTCGCCTCGGGGGGAAAACCTCATTTTACCCCAACCGCCGCACACTCACACTCGTTCCAGCGGCCGGCGTCCCCGCATGGCGAGTTCGATCTCCGCCAGGAGGTCCGTGACATTACCGTCGGCGTCGCTGTCATCGACCACCACGGCGCCCTGCTCGTCGGTATCCAGGTGCAGCAAGTCCGGTCCGTTGTGATTGAGCTTGGCAAGCACGGCTGCCTGTCTTTGAAACTCGCGCAGCAATCGCCGGCTCTGATCCTCGAGGCGCTTATGCGCGAGAGCCTGCTGTATGGTGCAGATCAGATCGATGGGATTGCAAGGTTTCAAGAAAAATCGATGGACCTCGCCTTCGTTGATGGCCCGCACGGCCGCCTCCAGACTCGCCTGACCCGATAAGATCATGCGGATCGTGTGGGGGAACTGCTTGCGGACGATTGCGAGGAATTCGGAACCGGACATGCCCGGCATTTGCTCGTCCGACACGACCACATCGACGTGCTGGTGTGCGAGCAGCTCCTGCGCAGCGGCGGCTGAGGTCGCGGTCAGGAATTCAAACGGCTCGCGGCGCAGCGCACGCTTGAGCGCATCGGTGATGTTCGGTTCGTCGTCTACCAGAAGAATGGTGGCGTTGGGGGTGCTCATAGTGAGTTCACTTCGGTGAAGAAAGCGGGACCTGAAGATCCGACTCGCCGCTCAAGATCGTGCGCACGGTATCGGGCTGTTGTTCGCTGAAAAACGCGTTCGCTCATCGCCGTTTGCTCGCGCTGCGTCATGCGGCAACGTGTTCGACGCCCTGATCCATGACGGCTGTGCCGACAGGAAGCCGGATGAAAAACGTGGTTCCCTTGCCGCATTCAGTTTCAAAACGCAGGCTCCCGCCGTGCTTTTTGACGATGACGCTGTGTGCGATGGCGAGCCCCTGGCCCGTGCCCTTGCCGATTTCTTTGGTCGTGAAAAACGGTTCGAAAATCTTATCGCGGACGTCCTCCGGGATACCGCTGCCGGTGTCGCCGACCGAGATCTCGACCTCATCCCCGTCGAGCCGGGTACGCACGGTCAGCGTGCCCAGGCCGGAAGTGTCACGGACCACGTCGGAAATGGCGTGTGCGGCGTTCACCAAAAGATTGAGTACCACCTGATTGATCTCGCCGAGATAGCATTGAACCGGCGGCAACTCGCCAAAATCGGTTTTGAGGACGGCGACGTACTTATACTCGTTATTTGCAATGACCAGCGTGCTTTGAATGGCCTGATTCAAGTCCGCGGGGGTCTTCTTGGCTTTGTCCGGGTAGGCGAATTCCTTCATCGAGCGCACGATGGTTGCAATGCGCTTGAGCCCCTCGATCGCGCTTGCGATCGCCAGCGGCGTGTTCTCCAAGATGTAGTCAAGATCGGCGGCTCTCTCGGCGCCCTCGACCAGGTGCGCCGCCGCCGCGATGTTTCCTGACGATTGCACCTCCGCCAGCAGGCACCGATGGGCGTGAACGACCGAGGTGAGATCCGACATCGATACGCGCACGAACTCGACGTTGTCGGAGACGAATTGCACCGGCGTGTTGATCTC
>Ga0302325_10002050_pt1 | contig 49769 bp, 26 predicted proteins | sample Palsa_T0_2_FD_201948 | JGI IMG/M metagenome (GOLD analysis project Ga0302325, IMG submission 201948) | Peat permafrost microbial communities from Stordalen Mire near Abisko, Sweden - Palsa_T0_2 | ecosystem: Environmental > Terrestrial > Soil > Palsa > Peat permafrost | place: Sweden: Abisko...
GATCAGCTGGACGGGACTGGAATTGGGAAAGGCATTTTCCAGCGAGACCAGTGCATCACCAAGGTCATTTAGCTGGGAATTGAGGTCGTTGAACGATTTGCCTTGCGTAGTGCCGCGAACGGGAATATATTGTGGCGTTGGGCCCAGGATCTGTGCGGCGAGGACGTATAATAGCGTAGCCTCATTGATGTTTTCCCGCGTGTAGGTGAGGAAAAGATCATCGCCCCAATTGATCAGGTTATCCAGGTAGGCCATCACCACATTTTTCATAAAGGCGATCGGCCGGCCGCGGGCAATGAGAAATGCGTTAAACGGGTCGGCTCGCCAGCTATCCACCTGGGTATTGTCATCATACCCGGTCGGAAGTGCCTCTATATCGGCGATGATATCGTCGACAATTGGTTTTTTGAATGGCAGGACCTGCCAGTAGGGGGAATTGGGATTGGACGGGTCGGGCGTTTCGGTAGCCTGCGGGTTGAAGATGTAATGAAACCACTTCCTGGCCTCAGCGTATTTGCCATTGTTGCTCAGCGTGGTGGCGATGAGCAAGGGCGCATGGAAGAACAGCTCCCAATTATAGATGGCATAGGTCCCGTAATCGCTGAAGTCGACGTTCTGCAAATAATAATTCCTTTGAGGGTCGGCTGGATTGTATTCTTGAACAACACTGTAGTCGGGATTGTACAACGTCGTAAAGGTGCTGCCGAGGTCGTTGGCCACGGTCACGGGATTGCTGTCAATATCAGGATAGTTGGGGTCTTCCTTGAATTCCGCCGTGTTGGCCTGCATCATGGCGGCAAGTCCGTTCTCATTGAGTATTTTGAGGAACAGCGAGGCAAAGGGATGATAGAAGGCATAGAAAGCGAGACCTTTGTCAGAAGGCTGAAACCAGCCTACTGATATCGGATTTCCTGCAAAAACGTATCCATCCGCGGTGACATCCTGCATCCCGACGGCCCCGGTCTTACCCAATTGGAAACCCGGGCTCGTGTAATTATTGGTAGCCGGCGGTGCGGATGCGAGGGATAACCTGGAAACGCTTGGGTTGACGACGACAGTCTTGGTCATGATCTCTTTCGGGGCTCTGGGGTCAAAGATCGATAAGGGAGCATTGATCCTGTCCTTAAGGATAGTCCATGGCAGGCGCGGCGCCTCTGTGATGTTTTTTCCCCCCACGAATGATACCGTCGGCACCGGTGTAACAAAACAGGAACGGTTATTTTCAAGGTCCGAATAGAAAAAGGGGAAATCCAAACGCGTATGATCATATACGGAAATATCGCGGGAATAGGCAATATTATGGTCGATGCTATTTCTTAGGAAATCGATCCAGTCGACTTGTAAAGTATTTGTTTCGTTAAGAGACTGGTAGAATGGCGCATAATAGGCAGGGATGGGGACAAACAAATTTGGTGTGCTGGTATAATACAAGTCAGTATACAACATCACAGTGGAAAAAGAAGGATCGGTAATGATGATCTTCTCATGAATTTCTGAAATTTGAAAGGCGCCCAGCAGATGGCTAAACGAGTTTTCGCCATCATCGTAATCAAAAAGATCGGGGCTATTAGATAAGGAACTATAGCTGATGCCTAAGTTAATGGTAAGCCCCTTGACCGGGTCGATCGCGGGTGTCAGGAAGAATTGATCCGGTCTCGCCACCGCCAACAGGGCGGCAACGCCGGGATAAGACGGCGTGTTAAATGGCGAAATGACCTCTTTTGATAACTTTTTTGGCGTCCAGCGGTCACTGGTGTATTCGCTCCATGCGAGGCGGACGTCCCAGTAGGTCTGAGACTGGTTGGACGGGTCATTGACAGCGGTGCCGCCGACGCCCTGGAAAGTTTGTGAACTGTTGCTATTGGCTGAATTGGCCGTTTTGCCATTAAACTCGGGCCAGAAAAGGAACAACCTTTTTTTCCATACGATAGGCACCAGGTGCACTCCGCTGTTTGCACCGTCGTCCACGCTTTTTATGTCAAGCTGAACTTCTTCCCAGGCAGTCCAGGTATAGGCATTTTGCAGGGTAGCGGAGCCCGTGGCCGTACGGTAATAATAGGTATAAGGCGCCGCGTGGGTCCGTGCGAAAACGTGCAGCGTCAGGGTGGCCGTATCGTTGTACATCCCGCACACCTCCATATTGGCCACTTCGTTCAGGCTGATCAGGTAATCGCGGTATGCATTTTCCACATTGTCTTTGGTGATGTCGCCTTTTTTGATCGCCGTTTCGAAATCCAGGAAAAAAGGCGTCTTGTCGTCCCGTAAGGAAGGGTCGAGATAGTTTTCGACGTAGACGAATAATTTCTTCAGACCGGCTGCAATGCTATAGTGTTTCATCCATTCCCATTCGCCGGTATCGATGGCGCCGACGCCCACCTGGGTCTCCAATCCGAGCAGGCAACGATCGACAAACAACTGTACCGCCAGCGTGGCCTGGATCAACCGGGAGGTGGTGACGGCGACGGTTGTCTGAACGTCGATCAATAAATATTCATACAACAGATCCGCATTGTTAACGGTCGTACCCAGGGCCGGAGCGGGCACCGGCGCCGGCAGCAAGAGATTGAACGTAAGGAGGTACGCAATCAGCGCCTCCTTCTGATTTTCACGGATGACATTGTTCAACTGCGGCGCGATATTCAACCAGTCCGAATTAAATTTGCCTTTGACCGCGTTCTTTATTTGACCCGCTATAAGATGCAATTGGTTGAAACCGCCGGCGACGGGGTCGGCCGGGTTTGTCTCGATGCTTGTCCAGAACGGAAGACCCGCGGTGCTGACGGGCATTTGGGTCTTTATGGCGAGATCGATGGCTTTTTTGATCTCCAGCAACGCGATTTCATTTTTGAAACTGGCGGCCGTAAATGAAAAGAAACTGGCGGTGGCGGGCGCGGTATTCAGATCTCCTGCCAGAAAGGAAAGGAAATTCTTATTCCAGCCCGTAATCGATGCATTGGCGATCGCGGAGATCAGATTGTCGGATGGCAATTGGCCGGGCGAGGCCTGGTCCTCATTTAACGCCTGTTGGAAAATGCCTAATAATAATTTGGCCGGGATGATCTTTCTAAGCGTCGTATAATCGTATAGCCGGAACCAATGGCCGATGTCAATCGGCAGAAAATTGAAATTGCCAAAATCGCCGGGGTGGGCGATAAAATACGCCGTTTCCGCCGCGCTTAACGTGAACCCCTGAATGACCTGGGCCGCCTGGTCGTAGAGGAGCACTTTTGTCAACAGCAGCTGGATATCCGTATCCGGGAACAGATAGGCGCTATCCACGATGACAACTGGCATGGTTGCCGTTTGCCAAAACAGCTGTATCCCTGCATTGCCGGTATTGTGGGTGTATTCGATCTTTATAGCATATAGCGTTCCGCCTGTCAGGGTATAAACGCCCTGCCCCGTCAGGGCGTTGAGGGTGCCGGGAAGATCCGGTCGGTTCAGGCTGAAGACAAGGGCGCCGTTGACCCACAACGCTGCGGTCTCATCGGCTTGTTGGATATCGATACTAAACGTATAGTCGCCGTTCGCAGGTGGACAGATCCACCCTGTCCAGCGGACGCTGAACCCGTTTGCCGGGACATGAGTATTTGGCGCGGCGGCGCCCCAGTTGAAGTTAATGGCGGGGTCCGTCTCGAGAATGCCCAGGACCTGGAATGTCGCCGTAGCATAATAGCTCCCGCTCAACCCGGGGTCCGTCAGGGCGCCTATGAGGGCAGTAGTATCACTTGCGATGAGCGCGTTTACATTGGGAATATCCAGGCCGGTAAGCGACCCCACAAAGGCTGCGATCAGTTGGATCTGCGCGCCCGATCCCTGGACGGCATTGCTTAGGACGGGCACGCCCTGCAGGATCTGATCGGCTGTCAACCCGATGTCGTCAACCGCTTTTGAGTTCCCTGTCAGGATATATTCAAGGACCTCGACGCTAAAGCCCGCTGACTCTATATTTTGAAGTTCTTGAAATTTTTCTATAAAATCGAGCGCGCTGTCCGGTCCCGTGAAAGGATTGACATTAAAACAGGTGGTCTTCAGCGTACAAAGATCGGCCACCGACATGTCCAGCGTGGTCGCGAGCAGCTTGTACTTGTAGATCATGCTGAGCGAAGCTACTGTGATCGTTCCGTTGACCGGATCGATAGCGGCATCGGTAACGATCGAGCTGTATTCGTCCGCGGAGATGCCTAAGGCTGCGAAGATCTCCGGCAGATGGGCGCTGAGCAGAAGCCCGTTTTGCGTGAGGATGTCATTTAGGGGATCAGGCGTGAACACACTGGCTTCCGTCACGCCGTTGACGTTGACGTTATTGGAATTGTTCAGGAACAATTGTGCATAAAGCGAATCATCGCCATAGGTATCGATATTACCCCACAGACACGCCAGTTGGAGCAGTGGCAGATTGAGGATGGCGTTGATCTGCGTCACGGTCGCCAGTTGGTGGATCAGGCCCGGTGTAATATCGGCGGCGCCAAGCGCAACGATCATATTGTCCAGTTCGTGTACTGCCCAGCCCGTTTTGTGCCACAACCGGATAAACCGGTGCAGCCGGGAAAGGAAAGTCGCATCGGTGTAAGGGTCTGCGGCAGGCTGTTCATATAGCCATTGGACGGAATGCAGGACCGTTCCCGCGGGATCGCAGGTAGGGCTCGACACATAAAAAGTGATGACCTTTTGGAAAAGGAGGAAATTGGTGGCCAGCCATTGCGGAAAGACATTCTGGATATTATTGCTGATAAGGACGCCGTCAAATGCGTTGTCGGTCTGCCAGGTATTGTTACTTAATTCGGTATAAAGGGTCTGCGCGGAGATCCCGGCCTGAACGAGCAAGTCCTGCAGGGCATTCAGCGCATCCTGCCCGGGGTTGATGAATTTCGTTTCGATGATGGACAGCAGATCGGTATATTGAAGGCCGGTACGCAGCAGAAGGTCGGCCACCGGGATGCCACTGCCCGTATAGGCCGGATTGGGGCTGCCAAAATAGACCTCGGGAGAGACGGCCGGCAACGCCGTTCCAAAGAAATCCACATTGGTGAGGATCTCATATTCTTTCAGACTGAGCAACAGCGTTTCGGCATCGGTAGCATTCGGCGGGATGGCGAGAAAAGTATTGGTATTCGCGTCTAAATAAAAAGGAAATACCGCCATCAGTTCCGCTCTGGTCGTGCTCAGGAAACCGAGATAGCCACGGATGATGTCCAGGGGTTGGTGATAGGGCAGGTTGAAAGGATAGACCGCGTTCTGGTAGATAGCGCTATAGGCATCGATCAGCGTATATTGAGGCTCGGCGTTGAGCTCGGCCTGGGTAGCATCGCCGGTATCATTGCTGAGATTGGCGCCGGGTGGGAAGGTGGGCAGCGGCAATTGGTTGTGATAGTTGACCACATAATATTCCATGATCTCATTGACCAGATCGATATAGGGGATGACGGTATTGGTATTTTCGCAGGTGAGCAGCAGGTTCCCGATGTCCGGCCGTCTTCCCGGTAACTGCCGCGTATCACCCGGGTACCTGGGACAGCCCAGCAAAATATCCAGCGGGGAATAAACGCCTGTCTTTTTACAATTGTCCAGAAATTGCATGATATCCACCAGGTAGGCCGCGGGGCTGAAAATATTGTCGCAATCGTCGCATTCGCAGTCCTGGGGTGCAGTGAATAGGTTGGTCCAATTAGGCATGGTCGGTTAATTTATTTGGCTGAGAGAATTGCTGACCGCGGCGCGTTGGGCCGGCGAAATGATTTTGGCTGGCGTTGCCTTGTCTTGCGTATCGAGTATCCTGAGAAAGGTATAATAAGCCCTCGCTACCTGGTTGCGCGCCCGGTTGTATACCGAAAGCGCAATGTCGTCGCCGCCCAATCCAGCCGACTCGGCTTGCACAAACGAATGCTGCGAAATATAGGCGATCGCATAGGCCGAGGTATAGCCTCGTTGCAGCAGCGTGTTCATGACATCCGGCGTCGGGCTGACCTGGTAGATCCTTTGCATCACCTGGAGTTGGGCCACCACCTGGTCATGATATTTGCCTGCGACGGTCGAAATGGACTTATCGAAGGCGGAGATGCGGGAACTGCTGATGTCGAAATCCGGCGATGCGGAAAAAAAAGCCGTTATCGCTTCCTTCACATTGGCGTCGGCAATGGGAAGCTGGTTGTTGACGATCATCAGGTCGATCCTTTGGGTGGGATAGGTCGCATTCAGCACACCCTGCATCCCGGTAATATAATTGGAGACCTGATCCGCAGGTGTAGCACCGGGAACACTGGCCGGCACGCCCGTATTCGTGACGATCGTGGTCCAGTCGGCCGTTGTAAGAGACAGCAGGTCCGAAGCGTCTTTGACACCGCGCGTCACCTGCAATTCTTCCATCAGTGCGGTGTTTTGACCCGTCAGGATACTGAGCTGATTGGTCAGCTGCAGCGAGGTGATGATAGCGGCAGTAAAGCCGGGTTGCTTCGACAAACCATTCCAGAAATCGGCCGGTTGACCGGTGAACGTGAGGTAGGATTGGATAAAAGTTTTCTGAAGCGCCGGGTCCTTGATAGAAAAACCGATGGCAGCAACCAGGGGTGCGGTCTCTGCGGCGGTAATGGAATATTCAACCGCGATGGTCGTGAGACTGTCCAGGAACTTGCTAATGTCGTTAGGTTTCTGCGGCGGGATGATATTCCCGTCGATCGATTCCTGGATGGCGGCGGCAAGCGCTGTCTGGCCCTGTACAAGCAGGTTGGACAACGACAAGTCGATATGTTGTCTGCCGATTCCGTAAAATAGTGCGGCCGGCAGCTTGTCCTTAGGATAGTCGGCGACCAATTGCGCCGATTGCACGGCCAGAGACGTTTGTTGCGGGTCCTGTTTGGTTTCGGACGCCAGGAAACTTATCTGGTCGGCCGACGCGGCAAGGTCGGCCAACTGCAACCCGCTTTCCCTGACGAAGGGCTCGATCACCTGCAGGAGGCGGGTATATTCGCTAACCCCGCGCTTGCTTGCGTCAGGCAGTTGAACATTCCAGTTTTGAAGCGTATTGCCCTTGTAATTGCTCTCGTTGGCCAGGTTCGACCTCGCGACGATGTTATCGCCCTCGATGGCGAATACGACGACATCGGCAAGACCCAGCTCGTCGCGCCGGTAAGATTCCGGCGTGAAGCGGATCTCATAGCCTCCGTTGATATTCGTTTCGGTGCGCCCGAGGATTTGAAAACCCTTATTCGCCTCGAGTGCTCCGACGGTCGCCACCGTCTTATAGATGGCCGCGCCGCGGAGGTCAACGTCTGCCGCGAGTACGTGCTGGCCCATTATGGCCTCGCCAAGCGAGTTGGTGACCTGGCCGCGGATGGTGTAGGTGTTTTGTATCATTGATGTTTGAAAAATTTTTTGGATATATGCAACCCTTGTGCAGCTGTAATCGTAGCTCCTTGAATTGGGCGAGTTTTCGACCTTCCTTCCGTTCTTAAATTATGCTGCAACGGGTCCTTGCCTGCCTTTATATTTCTTATTAAGGCTTTAATATTAACTCTTCCCGGGTTAAATTTTAGTCGCGTTAAAAAGAATTGCAACTCCTCAGGCAATTTCTCAAACTCTACCCCTTCATTTTTTAAGATGGTTTTCACGGTATCCTGTTTATGTTTAAGATACTTTGCAAAGACCAAAATGGCTTTGTCTTCCTGTATTTGAATTCGCAGTTTCCCTTTATCTCTTAAAAGTATTTGACCATATAACTTTACTGCTTGATCGTATTGAGGTGTACCTTCTTGAAGTCCCTCGCTCTTGGCGATTTTTTCAAAATTTTTATTTTCTGGCGTAGTTACGCTTTCAGGAAGAAAATAGCTATCGGCAGTGCCAGGTTGTCGATATTTTAAAACCTCCTTTTTCCCTTTTACATCATCCAGGCCAATCACAGAGGATGAGACCCCCCTTATCTTATCTTTAGTGGGAAGGTCTGTGTCTTTTATAGTATCCTTTAAATATGCCTTCCGATATTCAGAGACACTACCTTCTCCCGGCTCCGCGAACAAGCTCGCGGTAAGAAGGCCTGGATCAAGGTCTGTTGCCTTTGCTGCCTCTTCAACACGGCTTTTGAAAAGAGCTCCGAGGGCTATGAAATCAGCATCTTTTGCGGCGGCGACGCCAGGAGACATAGAAATGCCCGTTAGAAATGTCTCCTCTTCAGCAGGAATTGAGTCTGTGCCTGGTTTGTCCAAAAAACGGAGAGGATTGTTTTGCGTATATTCATAGAGATTACTGCTGTCTTTCATTCCCGCCGGATCCGGCGCCGTCCACCTCCCCAGCCACGGCACATAATAACGTGCATTGTGATACCCAAACCCGTTTTCCTCATCCCGCTCCAGACCCGTATACCGATAGCGTTTGGCGACGACATTGATGGCCGTATTGCGCGCCTCATAGGACGTCGTGCCATAGGGGTGATACTCTTCATACGAGATGATCCGGGCGGTATCGTCCAGCTCGAGGCAACAGGATCCAAGATGGTTGCCGTATTGATAGCGGATATAGGCCTTGTTGAGGGTCGTCTGGTCCGCGCCGCCGTTATCGGTCACCTTTGTTTCGATCAGGGCGATCACGCGCTGGTCATCCATGACATGCAGCGTATCCCGTTCAAGCTGGGTGCTGCCATCATTGTTGTAACGTTTGTAGATTTCATAGCCCTGTAAATAGATCCTTTCTTCCGCAATGGCGCCCGTATCCTGGGCAGTGCTGACCTTCCGGACACGGGTGCCGGCCGCATCGTACATATAATAAGTGGTGCCGGGGTTCCCGTCGCTCATATAAGTGGTCGCGGTGGCATAAAGCTGGTCTTTAAAATCCCAGTCCATGCGGGAAAGATGTGGCATGCTGGTACTATTACCATGGGCGTCGTACGAGTAGGGGATAAGGGCGTCACCTGCGATCGTGGTGCCCGCGAGCCTGTTGTTGTTCGTCAGATGGTTCGCGGAGGTGTTGTTATAACCATAACTGCGCGTGTAGCCGGTGCCATCGCTTCCGGTATGCACCAGCGAAAGAATATTTCCGACCGCATCATAAGTGAATTTTTGGGTATAGTTCCGCATGGCAACCGTATCGCCGGGGTTGGGCAGGCTGCCGGCAGCGGCAAAAGGGAAATCCCGATAATTGTGGTTGGCATTGTTCTCCTGCAGCACATTCTGGCCGACATGTTCTCTGCCGAGCGCCCGGGTCAGCTGATAGATGGCATCGTAGGTATAATCCTGAACCGGTTGCACCAGGGTATTACCAAAGTAGATAGCCTGCTGCGCCAGATCGTTCAATTGGGTGATATTGCCGACGGGGTCATAAGTATAATTCAGATTTTGATAGGTGACGGTATTATTCTTATCGGTCGTTACCAGGGACACCAGCCGAAACGTATCCGGGTCATACCCATAGGACGTGATCGTATTGTTTCCGTATACGATCCTGCTGCGCTGCCCTTTCTCATTGTAATCGATACTGAGTACGAACTTATTCAGCGTGGTATTAGCCACCAGCGCGGCATAACTCTCATCCTGGGCGGTCATAACCACGGATCCGCGCGGATCAACCAAAACGATGTCCAGCAGACCCGCCGCATTGAAAAGATGATATTGGGTCGAATTGTCCGGCGTCACGAGCTTCCAAACCCTGTTCAGGGCATCGTAGGCGCTGGAAGTGATATAGGTATCAGGTGTGGCAGGGTTGGTTGACCAATCCGGGACGGTATGATCGTCATAATTGTATTTATCCAGGATCTGTCTGGAGTTTTGCAACAGATTGCCTTTGAAATCGTATTGAATCGTGAGGATGCCCGCAGTGTCATAGTGCTGGTAGATCCGGCCCCTTACATTGGTGTTCGCGCCTCCCGCCAGATCCTCGCCATAAACGATCCGGTCAAAGATGGCGTTGGCCGCGATGGCCGAGGTTAGCGCAGTATTCAGCGGGCGGTTCAAGGCGTCATATACGTACCCGAACTGCTGGGCTTTGTCATCCCAGTGGTAGAGCGGTTTTCCGAGTACGTTCTTCAAGGTCCACCGGCGTCCGGCGTCCATGCTTTGTTGGAACAGTTTGTTACCGGCCATATCATAGCTGTACTGCATGACCGGATTAGCCAGCGCATCGGTGACCAGCAGCTGATTGTCCTGGATATCCAATTGGAGACGGGTGGAGTATTGCCCGGTCGCCCCATTGTCTGCAATGGTCAGAAATGTTCTGCCAAGGGTATCCAGGTGCACCTGGGTGGGAGTATTGTTATCGGCCAGGGTCTTTTGCGCAGCGTCGATCTGCGCCGGTGTTGCGCCGGGCCCGGTATTGGCAAGATACCAAGGGGTGGGGAGGACCGGTTGACCCACAGCATTCTCATACAATTGAACCGTGTCGTTCTGATCATATTGCCATTGCATCCAGCCATCGAATTCAACCTTGGAAAAAGTGCCGTTGGGATAATCTGTCCGGATGACCCTGTCCAGGGGATCGTAGTGCAGGATGGGGGTCACACCCTGCTGAACAAGATCCGCTTCGTCCTCGAAAGCGCTGGTAGCGCTAAAATAGGGTTCGTATTGTTTGACCGGGTTGCCTTTATTGTTCAGGATCGTCCGGCCGGTGCCGATCCATCTTGGCTGTTGAGGTGAATTTATATCGGGTTTGGCCTGCACTTTCTTCATGATCTCTTTGCCGCTGCCGTCCGAATAGGAATAGCTGACCTGCATACGCGTCCTGGGCGCCTGGTCGGGAAAATAATGCGTTTCGAAGGCCGTCACCTGGACGACATTGGGAATAGGCCGGTAATTGAAATCGTCGAGATCGACCTGGCTGATGCCTGATACCTGGGCGAACCAGTTGCCGACCGAATAAATAAGGATCGTGGTCGGCTGGTCGGCAGCGCCGGTTTCGATCGATGTGGTATCGAAAAAATCCCCTTCACCGGGTTTGCCCATGACAAAGGTTTTGACGACCATACCCAATTCATCAAATCGAACGGCGTTGCTGTTGTTATTGGTATCGACCAGCAGCAGCGGAGACAAGGTGCGGTAATTGTATAGCGCGACGGTGCTGGTATTTGTCTTCGCGTCAGTTATCTGTTGGATGTAGAGCTGATAGGGGTCGTAGACAATCGTGGTTGGATGACCGATCGGGTCGGTATATTTCACCGGCAGGAAGAAGTTGGCAGGATCATAGGTCGACCAGGTGGAGTGCAACCAGTAGTAGGTATAGGCTTGTCCCGCTATCTGGATGCTGTCGGTAAGATATCCGCCCTGCGGGGTAAGGATGTTGCCGGGATCGATACCGGTCAACGCAGCAAGGGCGGTATTCAATTCCGCCGCGGTCAGCCGGGTACCGAGCAGGCTGTTGATCATCGCCGGATTGAAAGCGGCCTTATATTGTTTATACAACAACGCCTTGGACGGCAGGATGCCAAAACCAAGGATCTGTGTCGTATCGTCGCTGAGGTAATTGGACCGGGTGATCTCGATGATCCTTTTTTGGGCGTTGGGCGAGAGCGGCATATTGAAGTCGGCAACGGCTGCATTCTCGCAGGCCGTTTGAAGCGCGGCGATCGCAAAATAAGGCAGGGGGGCCGGGATGCCGGTGACCTCATATTTTATCGTCGTGTAGAGCGTGGGTGCGCGGTAGGAAAGGTCAAGCTGCACATCGTTGGTATAACTGTTCCCGGTATATACGATGTGTACCTGCTGTTGTTCATCCGCGCCGAGGGGGTTGATCGTTCTTTGGTAAGCCACATCCGCGGAAGACAGGATATCACCGTATTCATCCACGTCGAAGATGAACGTTTGGATCGTCCTCGGGTCGGCAGGGTTCCTTTCATACTGGTAGGATATGCTTTCGCTGTCGTGGGAAAGAAAGACGGCGTATTGATTCTGTCCTATAGGTTGCAGTAATTTGACCAGGTAATTGTGTTGTTCGGTCATATAGGGGTTGGCGCTGTTCGCCGCGTTGTCGATGGCATACACCTCTTTGCGCAGAAGGAGACCCTTGCAGGCCCGGATGGCTTGCTGATATTCTTCCGGCGTGATGCCGTCGGGCAGCCATGGCTCGGGCAATTCCTTTTCGGGGACGAAGGTATTCTGAAAATATTCGTGCTCGAAGTGGTCCAGGATCAATTTGCCGCGCAAAAATGCCCCGGTATGAAACCAGGTCTTTGTCAGCACAGGCGGCTGGTGCAGGTCCTGTTCGCTTATATTGTTGGCGGCTCCGGCACCCGCCGCTATGAAATTGGCGATCGTTTCGGTATCCGTCTGATCTACCCTGCCAAAGCCTCTGAACTCCTTTTCGGGGTGATCGTAATACCCATGGTGATAGGTATAGCCGTTGACCATCCGGGTCTGGCGGATCCGGTCATAGGTCGTTACGGTGGAAACGCAATGGACCGGAAAATGAAGTTTTGTCACCCAGGGCGTCCCCGCCAGCTTGTCGGCGATATAGTAGGTGGTAGAGGGCGTATATTCAAGATAGACGTCTTTGCCGAGATTGTTCGCATAGTGAATAAGGATATGCGGCTTCAGGCTATCCATCAGGTCAATATATCGCAATGGCGCGTTGGCGTCACCGGGGAGATCGCTGTTCCAGACGATACAGGCAAGACCAGTGCCCAGCAGGTCGGTCGTCGTTACACTGGCAAGATCCTGAATGCCGGGAAAGGGATCGATCTGTTTTGGCGTGGTGGTAAAGGCATTGCCTTGCTGGTTCAGCCATATCAGGTAACTATCGGTCCCGAGATAGATGATATCCGTCGTACCGGACCCGTCTATGTCAGCCAGTTTAAGATAGGAGGGATTGAAATGGTCTTCCTGGTCAAAGACCGGCGCATTGTCCATTGTCACCTTGGCCCCAAACCTTCCAAAACCCAGGTTGGGCCAATAACATACTTCGCCATTGCGGATGCGGACGATATCGGTGAGCCCATCCCCACTCATGTCGGCGAGAAAAATGGTCTCTTTCGGGTCGGAGAAGACGATGGCCGGCCCTTTTTCTTCGTCGTAGGACCTTTCCAGGGTAAGTGAGGCATCATATCCCCATCTTCCGCAAGAAGGATACCATCGGAATACCTCGTCTTCCGTGATCAGGACATCCGCTATACCATCGCCATTCAGATCCAGTTGCCGGGTGTCCGGATCGCCAAGATCGATATTGGGGATGGATTGAAAGGCGACAAAAGATTGCCAGCGATCGTCATCGTTCAATTCGAAAAAACCTTTGGGTTCCGACTGCCATTTTACAAGTTGTTTGTTGCCATCGCCACCGAGGTCTGTTATTTGCAATCCCTCCCGTAATCCGGTAAAGGAGGGTTTGGGCAGGACCAGGTCCGCCGGTGTAAAGGCTCCGTTACCCAGATTATGTTTATAGAACCAGCCATTACCTTGTTCGGTCAGGATGCCGGCCAGACCCTCGCTGTACAGATCCGTGAATTGCCAGGCACTGCCGTCTACACCCGCCGGCGCATTCACCAGCGCTTCATCGGCAAGTTCCCTGACCTGCGTATCCCAGGCCAGTTTTTGGTAGTCGAAGCCAAAGGGAGGGAATGATCGCTGCGTATAGGTTGCCCCATCATCCTGTTTTGTATAGCCGGTCAGCGTAGCCGTTGCCAGAAATGTAAATCCATCAAGACCATTGTTGACATAGGTAAGGCTTAGCGCCCGGATCAAGGCCGAGCCGCCGGGCAGTTCTTTGAAGTAATGATATAACAGGATGCGCCGGCATAGCCTGCAGGTCCGGATCTCGAAGCCTGACCGGTAAGAGGAGAACGCATCGGGTCTGAAGGTCCAGGGGCCGGTCTCGTTAAATGGAACCTTGACGGGATCGTTTTCCCCATAGTCCAGCACCGACACAAAAAAGTATTGACCCGCCGGCGGGATGTTATCGCCGTTACTGCTGTATGGTGTCATGTTCCCGGAATGGATCCGTTTCAGATAGGTATTGGTAAATGCAGTATTTCCATTCAGGCGGTTATTGTTATGCGGCGCCAGCGGGATGCCGGCCGCATCTTCCGGCTTATATTCATACCAGGAGCAATTGCCTTTATCATTATAGCTGAATTCGAGAAACCATTCGAAGACCCGGGTATTGTCAAAGGGGTCGGTTATCCTTGACGCAGGGCTGATCCCGAACACGGAGGTCAGATTGTCTTTCGAAATGGTGCGCCAGTGTACGTTATTGTTGGATTGGGCCGTCCATCTTTCAATGCGGGAAAAAGCGCCCTCGATCCGAGGTCTATACCGTCGGACGGTAAAAGAATTGTTGTTTAGCTGGACATCGGATTCGAGAAAGATATAATTTCCGCCGGCATCGGTCAGAAGATCACCTTGAGCCGATCGTTTGTATTCGGGGACCAGATCTTCAGATCCGGAAAGGATAAAGATATCGGAGTCTATGGCGTCAAGGTATTGCGGCAGTTCATTCTCCGTCTTTCGCCTGATGGAGGGCAGGCTCAATGACCAGCCGATTCCAAAAATGCCATTGCCGGCGCCGGAGTCATAGGTAAGCTCCACAGAAGGGGTAAAACCTCTTGCGCCGGAAACAGGGATGGGAAGGCTGAAAGACGAGGTGCCATTGACGGCATTGACCTGGAACTTCTCGTCAATCGACTTAATGGCGCCACCTCCCCGCGGTAAATTGATGGACGGTGTCTGGATCCGGTTGTTCTTTGCATAGTCTTCGGTACCCGCGGAGCCGGTTTTATCAGCAGCATTTTCTGATTGCATAGGCAAAAGAATTGGTGTTCATTTCTGCTTCTTGCGGAATAAATTTCTAATATCCTGCCATAGCAAAGCCACTATGGTTATCAGGCAAACCAGTACGATTCCTGCAATAAATGCCATTAGCGAATAGGTGTGATTAAACTTACAAACATCTGGCCTGGATTATCCATCCGTTTATTGAACGGTATGTTTTAGGCGCCGGATTGGGCATTCCATTGATCGAAGCCGGGCTAAATATGCCCGATCACCGGAAATTCACCTCTCTGCGGAGATAGATAACGACCCTGGTACCCAACGGGGAATTGTTGCCGTCGACGAGATCGATAATATCGATCGCTTTTGGGATAGTCGTCTGATTGTAATTGATCAGTCTTTGGGCGGTAATCAGCGTTGCTCTTGATAAATGCCCTTCGGGAAGCCAATTATGATCGGATTTGGCATAAGTACGGCCCACACCGTTATCCGTTATTTCGCAAACGATCCAATTTCCCCTTACCGTCATCTTCAAGCTTATTTCCTTTGGGCCGTCCTTTTTACTCAAGCCGTGCCATATGGCATTTTCCACGAATGGTTGCAGCGACAAAGGAGGCATTTTCTCCTTTTCTATCTCGATTATCGGATCGATTGTCTCGATATATTGAAATTCAAGGTTCATACGCAGCCTTTCCAAATCGATGTATAATCTCAGGGACGCCAGCTCCTTTTCAATGGTGACCAGATTATCCTCCGAATTTTCCAACACCTGCCTCATTAACCGGGCAAACTTACTGATGTAACCGGCCGCCTTCTGCTTATCGTCGTTCATGATCAGCGACTGTATCGAATTCATGGCATTGAAAATAAAATGGGGATTCATTTGTGATTTCAGGGCCTTGTTTTCAAAGTCTGTCAGTTTAGTGTTGTAGTCCGCCTTTCTTCGGATTTGAGTGATGCGATACCGGGAAACGGATACGATGGCAAATGAAGCCAGCAGGATGATGAAAGTACGAAACCACCAGGTTTCCCAAAAAGCCTTGCCAATGATAAAAGAGAACACCTCCGGTTTGCCCCAATCGCTGTTTGGCAATTTCGCTTTCACTTTAAAGGTATAGATCCCGGCAGGAAGGTTGACAAAGGAAACGAAATCATTGGACGACGGACCACTCCATGTATCTCCCAATCCTTCCAATAAGTAGGAATATTGGATTTCCTCCGTTCCGCTGGAGGAGACCCCTTTAAAATTGATCCCAATGGTATTCTTATCATAGGGCATCCTGGGTTGAACAGGCAGCTGGAAAATACCGGATAAGGAATCTGAAAATCGGGACCAATCCGTAGGCTGGAGGTTCAATTGTATATTTTCAATATGAACTTCGGGAATAACCGCGAATTGATGAAGCACCTCCGAAGGGTAAAAACAAGCTACTTTCTGTGCATAGATCTGCCAGATATTCCCGTCCCGGTCTCTGGTTAGTTTCGAATCGTAATAATCCTCTACCTGCAGGTCGGCTTCGCTGAAAAAAGCAATGCTGGAATAAGGTCTGTCCCTGCCGTATTCATTACCGGTGGATAGGACTTCGAGGGTATTCGACGTGGCAACCCACAGGTTACCCTTATTGTCACAGCAAACGTCCTTCACATAGTCATTGTGCAAGCCATTTTCCTTTGTGATTTTCGTATTAAATACCAGGGAGTCTCCCATCCATTGATATCTCCGTATGCCTCTCCCATTGTAAATAATCCACAAATCGCCTGAGAGATCGGTAAAAAATCGCCTGACAATGCCGGTCGAATTGAATTCGGCCAATTGTAACCGGCATTTGCCAAAAAGATCAATGGAATAAATGAGACCCTTGTCCGTTGAAATCAGAATAGTGCCGTTGGCGCATTGAAAAAGGTGAGTGATATTTCCGCTGATGTCTGCGTCATTCGTAATATTCATCCTGCTAAAACCTGTATCATTGAATTGACAGGGATATTTTTGGGTTCTGACGGCGACGATCACTTTTTTTCTGTAACGATCGAACAGTACGTCGAAAGCCTGATCTCCCAAATGAGCCAATCTTCCCATCTGATCATGGACATCGGCGCCCTGTTGCATGAACAGGGAAAACCCCCATGAATTATACCAGTATCGGTCATGATCGTCAAATGCAATGCTTCGAATGATAAATTCTTCCTTACCCGACTTATTCTTTCCGACCAGGTTCAGCTTGCGGGAATGGAAGGACCCCCTGTCCCATATTTGTTCGTTCAGTGTGCCATTATTGATGAAGAGGGGGCAGTCAGGAGGTTGGATGATATTTCGTAAAGCTTTGCTTAGATCCAATGCAGGTGATTCGAATAGTTTGAACCCGGCTTCTGATATCCTAACCAGACCGGTATAGTCTGCGATCCAGATATTGCTCTTGCTATCCTCTCTGATACCAGAAATAAGATTGATCAGGGGATGTTTGTAAACCAGCCTGGACTTATTGACGTCGGATGAATCCGATACCCGCAAGCCAATCGAGTCGCTCGAAACCCAGAATCTCTTTTTCCTATCCTGAAAATAGGTATAGTTCCCTTTTAACGCACCCAGCCAACCCGGCAGCGCGGTCATCTTCTCATGTTTTATTACACATAATCCCTTGGTGGTGGAGACAAATATCTCTCCATTGCAGGTTGACATTGAATTATAGTAAGAGCCGCTTTTATTGAGGTCTCCGATGATCGTATAGCTGCCATCCTTTCTTCTCAATACCAATAAATCGCCGTAGTTAATATACATTCCTTCCTTTGCATCGACCACTGAGTTGCAACGGTGGTTCTCGAATCCAGGATATAAGGATAGCTTGCACCACTTCATTCCATTGAATGTGTATACACCGACATCCGTTAAAGCCGATACTGTCCCGTCGTCATGCTCCACAAAATTGTAAACAAAATGACTAGGCAAAGAATCCGACATGGGATATCCGACGAACTTATTGCCCTTGAATTCTACTATTCCCCGCCGGGTACCCGCCCAAAACCGCAGCTGCGAATCCATAAACAGGGCATCCACCCTGAGATCGGGCAAGCCATCCGAAAAACCATAATTCGTGAAGTACTTGCCGTCGAACCGACTCAGTCCATTATAGGCGCTGACCCACAAATAACCCAATCTGTCTTCGCGAAGGGACAAAATATAGGACGCAGGCAGTCCGTCCCTGGCAGTATACGTTTTAATTTGAAGATTCTGACTTTGAAGGCCGGGGGAGAAGACAAGGCATGGGAACAAAGCAAAATACAAATATGCTATCGGCCTGGTCATCTCCTGAATAGTTTCAATAACTCCTCTTTATTACTACGGGATACTTCAATTTCCTTCCCGTCGTTCATGACCACCGTACCCCCGTCACCTTTCCGGTACATTTTAATAAAATCGAGGTTAATCATAAACGAACGATGAACCCTGAAGAAGTTGTGTTCATGCAGCAGATCTTCATATTGTCCCATTGTATGGCTGGAAATGAGCTTCGATTTATCCAAAAGATAGAACTCGGTATAGTTGCTTTTGGATTGGCAATACAGTATTTGGTTCAGTGGAACGATATGATACCCTTCGGTTGCAGGGATAATAATCTTATCCGGAAATTTGTCTTTTGCTTTCCATTGTTGTTCAAAAGAGTTGATCTGTTCCCTGGATGTCTGCCGCCCCTGATTGATCTTATGAAGGGCCGTCGCCACGGCCGATTGGAAATCCCCGGGATCTATCGGCTTCATCAGATATCCCAATGCATTGTATTTGAATGCCCTGACGGCAAATTCATTATGAGCTGTAACAAAAATAAGCTCAAAGTTTGATCCCGTTATTTTATCTAATAGTTCAAAACCGACTTCCCCGTTCATTTGTATGTCCAGAAAGATAAGATCGGGATGCACGGAATCAATCACTTCCATAGCCTCCTTTATATTCTCCGCTTCATGCGGGGTAATCAGCATGGGAAAATAGAGCGAAAGCATTTTTTCGATCAGCTTCCTGCTTTGATATTCATCATCCGCTATCAAGGCTTTCCTTGTGCGTGATGGAGATTGTAAGGTAGGCATAGGCTAAAGGCTATGGTGAAGAATTTACTAGTCCGGTTTAAGTTAATGAATCTTTACAAATAAGTGCTGGTTGCATACCCTATTTTGGCTGCCTTTCAGGTGTTTGCTAATACAATCAAAACATAATTTATTAATTACCAACCGACTAAGGCTACTACAGTCAGCCACAAATCGACAAAAATGCACCTCAAATCAAATGATTGCTCACCGCTATTTTGATCAGCGCCGCTGTATTCTTGGCGTTGAATTTCGTCAACATATTGCTCCGGTGAGAATCAATGGTCGTAGCCGTAAGAAATAACCTTGCCGCAATCTCCTGATTCGTCAGTCCTTCCGCAATTAACTCCAGGACTTCCTTCTCACGGCGGGTAAGCGTTGGCAGGTCCTCAATGGGCCTCCTTTTTTTCAGCACCTCGGCAACGGAAAAGCTTACGAATACCCTTCCCCGGCTGACCTCGTGAAGCGCAGCAATGATCTCCTGTTTACCGGCATCCTTCAACAAATACCCCGATGCCCCGTTCTCCTGCATCTTCCGGATAACGCTCGGTTGATCTGAGGTACTGAGACCGATCACTTCAACCGCCGGATACTGCTCCTTGATTTCGCGGCATAGCACCAGGCCGCTCTTTTGCGGCAGGTTCACATCCAGAAGGATAATATCCGGCTGTACCCGCTTAAGGAAGGTCATCATCTCCTCCGGAGTGCGGGCGCTACCCATCCATTCGATGTCCTTCTCATCCTGCAGAAGAGCACGAATACCCTCAATGATCACCTGGTGATCATCTAGAATAAACACTTTTATCATACCGCAATATTTGGTAATTCTATATTCACCGATGTGCCCTTTCCGGACTCCGTTTTGATATCGATTGTCCCATTAAGCCAGGCAACCCTGTTTCTCAGGTTCAGATAGCCAATGCCTTCGCTCTCCCTCAGAACGGCTTGGTCAAACCCCTTCCCGTCGTCTTCCACCGCGATGCTCAGGGCTTCCGCCTTACGAACGAGCTGCACAAGCGCTGTTTTTGCTCCAGCATGTTTCAGGATATTGTTGACCAGTTCCTGAACGATGCGGTAAATGGCTACAGCCTGGGTGTCGGGGATGGACGTTTCATTCACATGGTAAGACTTATAGGTCAGCCTGATCGCCCCGCTCTGATCGATGCTGTCGCAAAAATCACGCAGGGCAGTGTCCAGTCCGAATTTCATCAGCGCCTCGGGCATCATGTTATGCGCCACTCTTCTCAGTTCGTGGATCGATCGGTCCAGCATCCCCATCCCCCGTTCGAACGCTGCTGCGGCCACCGGTGTAATGATCAGATTCTCTTTCATATTTATAAAGGAGTATTTGACGCCTGATAAGATGCTGCCCAGACCGTCATGCAGATCTTTGGCCAACCGGCTGCGTTCTTCTACCTGCCCCCGCAGAACGGCCTCCGTGGCCAGCAACTGTTTTTCCTTCTCCAATTCTGTGATCCGCTGCTGTTTTAGCAAGCCATCAGTCAGCAGGAGCTTTTTTTTCTGCCGGTAATTACGGCGATAAAGGAAGGCCACCAGGATGATCACCGCCATGATGCCCCCTAATACTGCGTTCATCAGATGTTGCTGCTTCACCACAAGTTCCCGGATCCGGGACTGCTTTTGAAGGTCGTCGATCTCCTTCTGCTTCTCATGCAGCGAAAACCGGGTTTCCAGTTCCTGGGTATTTTTCAGGACCTTGTCCGACAGCATTAGTCCGTCGATTGAATCTTTGAGATCATTGTACCGGAAGTAGTCGTCCAGATGACCCTGAGCCAGTTCAAGCGTGGCCGCATCCCGGTAGGCATCGTCCAGGTATTTGTTCACCCTTTCTTCGCTTGCCAAAGCGATAAGTTGCCGGCAATAAACCATGGCCTGGCTATAATCTTTGCTGAGGAGGTAATAGAAATAGAGTTCCTGTAGCCCATAAAAAATCCCCTGCCGTTCGTTCACGGACCGTGCAAAATTCAACATCTCCATTGCTGAGGCTTTCAGCTTCGCGAGCTGCCTGCGCTGCTGGTAAATGGCACAGATATCATTGAGGGCCTGGTCCGCGATATCGTAGTCGTTGTTATCCCGGGCTACGATTCGGGCATCATACAGGACTATAAGGGCCGTATCCGGCTTCTTTAAGCTGATCAATGCCGAACCTAGATTAATATATCCACTTTCGACCGCAGACGCATCGCCGACCTGCCTGCCCAGCAGGATACCCTTTAGAGAATAACTATAACCTTTTCCATATTCACTCAGATTATTATAAACACCGGCAATATTGGAATAGCCCGTGGAAAGATTATGGTTGTCCCCCACTTCCTGATTTATAGCGATGGCCCTTAGATAGTAATCGATGCTGGTGACATCATCGCCTCTGCGGTCGTAGGCTATAGCTATATTATTGTAGACGCTTGCCAATCCTTTTTTATAGCTGGCCCTCGCAGCTATAGCTATAGCCTCTGAATCAAGGGCGATAGCTTCGCTCAGCTTATTCTGGTCAGCCAGCAAGCCTGCCTGCAGCGAAAGTCCGTTTACCATCCCCCGCACGTAGTTTACCTGTTTACTCAGGTCATAGGCCCGTCGGAAATAATAAAGCGCCGAATCCTGCTGATTATACTCATACTGCGCACCCAGGTAGATCATGGTCATTGCCGCATTACTGTCCTGCCGGGACCGTGCCAGCGCCCGGATCAGGCTGTCTCTCCCCTTCCCCCAGTTCGATTGACCCAAGGCAGCGCCAAGGCTGATAAATGTCGCCATAAACAGCAAAAGTCCCCGCATGCTCTGGGCTTTTAGATTTAACAAGATAAAATTAGCCATTCCAGGCATCGAAAATTTACTGGTTTTACGGGATATTTTCCCGAAAGGTTCAGAATTAGTTTTGTCCCATCAAACCAAATACAATGAAACCTTTTACCGCCCCGGCCCGGAATACGCTCTTTACGATCGCTGCTGCCATCCTGCTCGTCACTGTCGTACTAAGCAGCTGCGGCAAAACAGGCAGTTCCGCTTCACCCCATATGGGCTCGAACCCGCCGGCGCCGACCCCTCCAACCCCCCTCGCTCCGCCCGTCATTACCCAGGTGTCGCCGCTGGAGGGACCAGCAGCCACTGCTGTCACCATTACCGGTACCGGCTTCAGCGATACCACTGCCAATGACACCGTCTACATCAACGGCATGATGGCCAAGATCAGCCAGGCATCGGGTACCCAACTGGTCGTAACCATTCCCCCCCTTGCAGGTAGCGGACCCGTGACCGTCCACGTCCATGGGGACTCCGTCGCAGGCCCGGTTTTCACGTACATCTATCAATATGTGGTCGTTACACTAGCCGGTAATGGCGCGCAAGGGAATGCCGACGGAACGGGCGCCGCCGCCGGTTTTAACTATCCCATCGGTATCGCGGTTGATGCCAATGACAATCTATTTATCGGCGATCAATTGAATGAAAAGGTCCGCATGATCACATCGGCGGGTATTGTCACGACCCTGGCCGGCACCGGGGCGGTGGGCTCTGCAAACGGTCCCGGCAATTCCGCCACTTTTTATTATCCCACGGGTGTAACCCTGGGTCCTCCGGGAATCATTTACGTCACCGATCTCGGCGGGAACATGATCCGCAGCGTCGGGCCTGGCGGCGCCGTCCTCCCGATGGCCGGCACCGGGGCTACCGGCCATGCCGATGGGCCAGCCGGCTTAGCCACATTTAGTTCCCCAACCGGCGTTGCTATCGATAAATCCTATAACCTGTATATCGCGGATGCCGGCAATAACAAGATCCGGATGATATCGGCCAGCGGTCTTGTCAGCACGTTCGCGGGCAGCGGGACTCAGGGCTCGGCCGACGGTACAGGCACCGCGGCAAGCTTCTATTATCCTTATGGCATCGCCATCGATGCATCCGGCAATCTCTATGTGGCCGACGCACGCAACAACAAGATCCGGAAGATCACTCCCGCGGGTGTCGTCAGCACGTTGTGCGGCAGCGGAACAACGGGCGCCGCCGATGGTACAGGCACTGCGGCCAGCTTTAGTTACCCGGCCGGCATCGCCGTCGATAGTGCCGGTAACCTCTACGTAGCCGATGTAGACAATAGCGAAATCAGGAAAGTCACTCCTGCCGGAGTGGTCACTACCGTGGCCGGCAGCACTACGGCAGGGGACGCCGATGGAACCGGCGCCGCCGCCGCCTTCTCATATCCCTATGGGGTAGCTGTCGATAAATCCGGAAATATTTATGTAACGGAGCAGGGCAACGACAAGGTCCGAAAAATTACGATTCAATAGGATTGCGGTTGAACTTTTCTTTAAGCCACTCCGCCGGGAGTGGCTTATTATTTTGTTCTCAATGAGATACGCCGCTATTTCATCACAACGCCCGAGCTCCCCCGAAGAAAAAAAGCCTTCTTGTTCCCGGGTTCTTTCACAACCGTCGCCTCCCAGCTAGCCCCCTCGACATCATCCAGTACAATCGCCGTGCGGTAATCTTTCGCTGCACAGTAAAGACGGAGGTTTTTAACCTGTATCCCGCGCGCATGCCGGATATACAGCCCCCAGGCAGGCAATTCCCTGAACATCGAGAACTCCGGGTAATTCGCCGGTAACTCGGGGACACTATCCGGCTCGGCCGGATTACGATGCGCGATGAACGGATTCCCGCCGCCCGGATAGCGAACGGTCACATCCTCCAATCGAATATCCTGCAAAAACGCTCCGGGAAGCCCCGTTAGCACGATGGGAGAGATATTTCTCGGCTGGTCTTCGATCGGCCCCTCATAGGGATAGCCGGAATCCGCCTTGCCGGCAGCGATCTGGATGGAAACATGCCGGATGGAAACATGCGCGAGACTACTTTGCCGTGAACCGCTCCTCGCCCCGATCCGTATGAAAAGTGCATTGCCCGTATTCACCGCCGTCAGACTATCCGCGACCACGTCCTGGATTGCCGCCCCATCAACCGCCTCCAGCGCAAGCGCCGAGCGGTAGGTATTGTATACGCTGTTATGCAAAATCCGGATATGCCGGAACCCTCCGCGCGATACTGTTCCGAATTTTATCGCATTGGCGCTGGACCTGATCGTACAGTCCCGGATCAGCACGTCCGTACAGGCCGAGGCAGAGTCATGCGATTTAAGACAGATCCCGTCATCGGCCGCATCTACAAAACACCCCGTTACCCGGACCTGGCTGCAATCCACGATGTCAATCCCATCATTATTCCAATAGGCCTTGCTGTCAACGCGAATACTGTCGATGGTCAAACCACTGCACTGATCATACGTTTCTACCCAGGAGGCCGCGTTGGCCAGCGTGACATCTTTCACAGTCACCCCACTGCAGCTCCTGAAATAGATGAGCATGGGCCGGTTGGCCTCATTCGGCCGGTCACTCACCAGCGGGTCCCGGATGATACCACTGTGTGCCAGCGCTACGATATTTGCTGCGACCTCTCTGCCTTGCCCGTCAATAATCCCCCGGCCGCTGATGGAAATGTTCCGCTGGCCGTCCGCCAGCAACAGGGCCGTAAATCTTGATTTATCCGTATGTCCGTCTTTATCATAATCGAAGGGATTCAGCGAGCCGAGCAACACCGCCCCTTCCTTCAACTCGAGACCGACATCCGACTTCAGATGAATAGACCCCGTCAGGTACCTGCCCACGTCAAAAACCAGCCTGCCGCCGCCGCGGTCGTGGATATAATCGATGGCATATTGGATCGAACGCGTATTCAGCGTAACGCCGTCGGAGCGGATCCCAAACGTCGAAGCCGGGTAATCACCAGCAAAAGCAGCCGCGGGCCACAACAAAAGAAGATATTTTATCATTTCCAATAGTTAGTACACCGTGACAGGTCCGGCCATGCCCATGGACTGTATAGGTTGATCCTTACGCTTCTCATTTGTCCAAAATTGAGCAACCGCGTTTTTTGTAAGGGTTTTCAGATAGTTCCCCAGCGTAGCCGTGATCGTTATTTCCAACCTGTTTTCCCCCTTCTCCAAAGCGAATATACGTTTCCCAAACCACTGCACGCCTTTCGAAACGCCATTTACACTAAGTTCCGATAGGCCATAGACTTTGCCAAGATCGATGAATTTGGCGGATTCGAGGCTGATCGTCATGCGGTAGATGATAATGCCGCCGAACGCCACGTACGACGGAATGTCCTTCACATCTTTCAGCTCTTCCATTTCGGTCCGGGTATTCGTCCCGTCAATATGTTGCCATTCCACTGACCATCCTTTAAGCCGCTCCCCTTCTCCGGCGGGCGTTGCGCTATAGACCTTCCCTCTTTTCTTTTTATCAAAGACGATCAGCTTCGAATCCGCCGGGCCGAGGTCCAGTTTCAGTTTGTCCGCCGACAACTCCAGCCGGTACCGTTCGCCCGTGACCGCATCCCAGAGCCAGGGCCATTTGCCCGCCGTGATCTCCGGCGCAAAAGAAAGTTCCAGGCTATACCCCTCCCCCATATTCGAATTGATAAAGAAAATCGCCTCCGAGTGTTTCGACCCGTAGCGGACCTGGTTGACGAATGGATTGGGCCGATCGATCACAACATAAGGCTTGAGCGAATAGTCCTGCTGGATTTGGCGGTACCAGCCGATAAAGTCCCGGGCCGGTTTTTTTATCAGGATAAACCGATCCGGATAGGCTTCCATTTTACTCACCCATTCCCGGACCTTGGCATCCGGTTCCAGCAGACCTTCCGCTTTTGAAGGAATGGCCTCAATACAAAAGATCCGGCCTCCGCCCGATACAAAATCATATAAGGCCTCAGCCGTAGCCGCGCTCAGGCTCTCCACTTCGATCAGGAATAGCGTGTGATATTTTTTTAAGAGCCCCGCCCTGATCACTTTTTCCGAGACGTAATCACAACCATCCCCATTTTTATGGATGGCTTCCCAGATCAATGGCTGATAAGTCGGGTGGATCAGCGTGGGAAAAGGAGTGTTCTGCGCGCCATATTTATTCCAGGTGTCCGCAATCGGCGGCAGCAACGCAATACCGGCATACATGGTCATTTCCTGGAAGATCGCCGTCAGTCTCGCCCGGTAGGCTGTCAGCCGCGACAACCACGGCCACCATGGGTTTCGCTCGTTAAAGTAAGTGCCATACCTGACCCATCCGGGGAAAGCGGCTTCCCGGGGACAGTAATTGAACCCATGAAAAACCGCGTGGGTCACACCCGATATGACACTCTGATCGACCCCTACTTTAAGCAGCTCCAACGTCTCATTGAAAACCCGCTCGATATTGGTCAACTCTTCACAGGAAACGATTTTCTTTCCCTGCAAATGGGCCGCGGACGAGACGTATTTGTTGATCATGGTATAAGCCCTGCCGAGCCGGTAGTCTTCCTCGCTCATCTCGGTTCCAAGCCCGTTCTTGATCCAGGTCTCGCATTCCGGGATATCCACGCCAAAACTGCCGTCAAAGGGATCATATCCGCGGCCATACGCTTGCATGCGGGAAAGGACCTTATTTTCCTTGCACCAGGCGAGGAAAGGTTCTACAAAACGTTCCCGCAAAAGCTCTGTTTTCGTCAGATCGAAATCAAAACGAACCCTGCCAGTCAGTTGCCTGAACACCTCTCCATGCTTTACCCCATATTCGGGATCGATGCTATTCCCCATACTGCCTGTTTTATAAAGAATGAACGGCAAATAGCGTTTCAGCTCATAGCCTCTTCGGCTAAGGAACTCCGTTTCCATGTCATCGCACCAGTTGGCGCCCTCCAATTCAAGGCTGTCGGTGAAGAAACAGCGGATATGCCCGACCAGCGGGCCGATCGTGTCCGACATGCGGTGCAAATATTTTTCGACGGCGGCCTTATGATAATGGTTCAACACAGGGCCATCGGCGCCCGGCGCTCCGTTGATGACCTCGCTAAAACCATCGAATTCCACCAATCCATACAACAGATGCATCCCGGAAGGCACCCGTATCGGGTAACTTTTTTTAGCCGGCTCAACCGGAATCTCTTTTACATCATCCAGGCTATTTAAGGGACCAGGGACAAGATGCAGCGAGATCAGTTTGGACACCCGCCCCGCAAACGGCGCCGAAATAGCCGGATAGGCGTCTTTTATGATATCTGCAACAACCGCTTCATAGTCTACCGGGCCTTCCAGCTTGATCGCTGAAATCACCCTCACCCGACTTCTCTCGTCCGCCGCCAGCCAGGGCGCGCCGAACGGCCACCCCGAGCCGACGATCAGGTCGCAGGTCATCCCGAGGGAACCGGCTTCCTCAAGCGCAAATTGCAGCAGCTCCAGCCACGCCGGGCTCAGCCAGTCGATGGAGGGAATACCCATATCCGCTGTACTTTCAGGAAAAGCGATCGGGTTGATCTCCACCCCGCCAAACCCGGCATCCCTGAGCAGGCGAAGCTCGCGTGCCAGTTCCGACTTCTCTATCTTATCGCCGTTCCACCACCAGCGGACGAAAGGCCGGCTGGCCATCACCGGATTCCTGAACAGCGTATACAGCCTCTCTTCGGAAAGCGACCGGATGCCGGCCAATCCCAAAGGCGACCATGTCCCGGCCAATCCCGTCGGCAAGGCGCCGGCAAGCGTATAACCCGACGCCAAGAGTGAACCACGCTTAATAAAAGATCGTCTTCTCAATGGATATCATTTAGCAACGATGGTATATTTAAAAACGGCAACCCGCACCGGGGATTTTAAATCCAACCGAATTCTGGTGATGTTCCGGTGATGCCAGCTCTCTTTCAGCCCCTCCTCTTCCGGCGTGGTCAGCTGCATGTCCTCCTTTTGGATCCGCCAGATACTCGCGTCATAACGCATTTCCACCTTTTTGCCCTGGTCGGCAGTAAACACGATCAGCCCGGGCATTGTGACGTCGACCGAATCAACCGTCATAATATTCTGCGTCAGCATGTCGAACGAACTATCCGCCTGACAACTATCCATAATCACGATCCGTCCGGCTTTTTCTGCCAGGATGCTCCGCTTCCAGGCGCTTATTCCAGCGAGGGCCGGGTAAGCTTTTGCAAGGTTCATGGTCAGTCCCGCCCCGCGCCGGTCCTTTCGATAGGAAACCTGACTGGCGCCATACGCAAGACCTTCCTTTTCCTCCCGGCCGTTGATCGTCGGCAAATTGTGAAAGGCCGAGGTGTTGAACCAGAGTTGGTACCGGTCTTTCGAAAACGTCCTTGCCGTATAAGTGCCAGACCCCACATCGATGATCACCGGCTCGCCGTCCGCATAGACGATGAAGTCACCCACGTCGTTGTGGTTATGGCTTTTGCCGTTATTGCCAGCATGGGCAGCCACAAAAAGCCCATGAGCCAACCGCGATACCATGAGCTGCACGTCCGGCAGCCACACATCCCCGATATCCCGGAAACCTGCACGCTCGGCAGCCATTTCCCGCAAGTCATTGAGGTCAAAGAGTTCCTCCGTTCGATGATATTGTTGTTGACGCAGGCTATTTCCGTAATTCTCCCTGTCATACAACCACCTTCCAAAACCGCGCATGAGCGAATCGCCCGTCTCTACGCCAAACCGGCGGATCATGACCGGTTCAGGGATCATTTCAGGGTGCGCGTCCCCGATATTGACATAATAATTACCGCCAATATGCACCTTGTAAATATACGCGGCCATATTACGGACCAGATCGTCGTGGAAAATATTGATGCGGCCATTAGTGGCGCTCTGCAACAGGTCCAGGACATCCAGCACGCTGCCTGGCCCGAAAGCCCAATAGGTCGGCCCTTCCTCACATGCTCCGTCATCCCCCAGGCCATTGAGATATTGATCCGTCACCTGCATGGCCCGGTACGCATCTTGCGCCCGTTTGTTGTCATCCTTTTCGAGTAACAAGACTGTAGTAAGGTAATTGGACATGATCCAGGGCGCCCAGTTATTCAGTTTGGCCTCTCTGTCTCCCGCCCCCAGCCAGTCATATTTGGCGGTCTCCATCGGCACAAAGATGCGCCTGTTCACTTCGTAAAAGATGCGCCTGCGGATCAGCGGCGAAATGCTGTCCAGTTCAGGACCGATGAAATAGTCCGCCCAGGCCAGGTTGGCTGCCGTCTCTGCGGCAAACAGGTCGACCACCGGGTTCTCCGCGTCAGGCAGACCATTTCCCCCTTTCTGCAAAAACAGATGCGCGGAGGCGCCCCAAAATGTTTCTTCCGAGATGGACCAGATCCCGTCCAGGATCGCATCCAGGAACCGCCCCCTGCCCTCCACGGATTCGGCCAGTACGAGCGCCCAAAGCCGGTTACGTTTTCCAAAAACGAGATTCTCGTATCTTGTCCGGTTGCCGTTGCGAAAAAAGTCCAGGGTCACGGAAGGCGGTACATTGGGGAACGGCCCTTGCAGGCAAGTCTCGCCATTTTTGATCAATATCGCTCTGATGCTGTCAGGCAATATTTTTGCCCACCCCGCCGCCGACTGCGGAAAAGGCTTCCACGCCTCTTTCGAAACAAGCACCCTTTGCAGCCCGGCAACATCCATCTCCTTCTCCAGCAGGTTGCGCGGGGTCAGTTGCGCATTCGCCGACGGGCTGAGTATAAGAAACACCAGAACCGATATCAGCAAACTCCTCATTTTCTGAAATCCTCCCGCAATAGCGGAAAGCTCAATGGGCCGCATAAATAAGTGGATTCTGTTCATTGTTATTGAGCAGGTCTCCGGTTGTAAGGCTGCTCAAATAGGGTTCGGAGAGGATATTCGGCTCCCCATTGAACACATTGCCGTCGGGCATATAGGCGCAAGTCATCGCCCGCCGCCAGGCATTGGACATATTGGCGCCCGCTCCATGAATGGTCAGCCCGTTGTGAAAGGAACAGCTGCCGGCCTTCATCGGTGCGGCAACCGCAGGGACTTTCACATATTGCGGGTAGACATCGAATATGCCGTCCATATTCCTGCCGATAATTATCTTGTCAAATTTCGTCCCCTTATGCGACCCGGGAATAAAATACAGGCAGCCGTTTTGCAATGTCGCATCGTCCAGCGCTACCCAGATGGAGATCGCCCTCCGGTCGGAGAAGGACCAGAAAGGATTATCCAGGTGCCATGCCGTGGGATTGGCCCACGGCCGTTTGAAGAGTGCCTGGTCATGCCAGATCCTGATTCCTTCCGCTCCGGAAAGCATGGCGGCCATCTTCCCGATCCGCTCATCCAGCATCAACTCCTCTACCGCACTATTCGTCTGCCAAAGGTTCAACAACTGATCAAAAACCTTCCCGAAATAATCCCCGTCCTCATTAATCCCGTCATCCTCGCCGATCAGGATGTCTTTCCCAGGAATCTTTCTTCCCCCTCTTTCCGCGACTGCTTGCATGACAGCCTTGAGCCAACGCTCCAGTTCATCCGGCGCGAGGAAATCGTCAATGACGACAAAACCGTTGGCTTGATAAAACGCAATTTGCTCCCTGCTCGGTAAATGATTCATATTGCAAGCGTTTGACGACCAGTAAATATACGTTTTCTTTCCACTCCAATTACGGCGAATTCCCCACTCCCAGGACGGCCTGTACGCCCAAAAGTAATGGCTCTTGCTTTTCAACGCTGATCGTCAAACCTCGCGTCGCCCATCGCTTTGCTGGCCACCCCATCGAGATTCCAACCCGAAATAAGGAAGAACGGCGTTGCTCCTCCCGTATCCTTGTTGGCATAGCTGCACCGGATGCTGCGGCTTTCACCCGGAGCTAGTTGCAGGTAATTGTCGCTAAAGATCACGGGCAGAATATCATCGCCCGATTTTCCCTTCAGCGCCCGCAAATGCACCTGGAAGGCCACCGTGTTGCCTGTATTCGTGAGAGTCACCGAGTGGAAACTGCTGTCTGCCCCTTTCTCGCTGCTGTAGCCCATCTTCAACGTCGTTTTTCCGATGCCTTGCAGCGCCGAATAATCCGCATAGCCCGTCTCCGGCGTCATATACCATTTTGATTTCTTCCAGTCCAGCACATCGCCCTTTAAAGACAGCCAGTACCAGTTGATACTTCTGACAACCCCCTGGACATCGGAAAGCTGCAGACGCAGAAAATAAGTCGAAGACAAACTATCTATGACCGGCAGCGCAAAACAGGTATAAACGCTATCGGCTTCCACTTCAGCCACAACCTTCTTCGAATATTTCATACTCCCGTCCAGGTTATAGACGGCCGCCTCAGCCTTCAACCCGGCAAACCGCTGCTGCAACGAATTGGTAATGTCTACCTCGTTATTAGCATACGAATACATGATGTGCAGCGGCTCCATCGACTTTTTCATCCCGAAATAGGTGCCCGCCGGATACAGATAATAGTCGTACGTGTGCCAGATCAGACCCGGCCAGGGGTTGCTGCCCATCCACTGTACGACTCCGGTGGCGCTGTGGTATTTGTGCAGGCCATACGCTTCCATCATCGCCCGATGCGCCTCATAGTTCTGCGCCTGCGCTTTAGCCAGGTAGTCTTTTATGTCCGTCGCCTTGCCATAACGTCCCTGAAGTGCATTATTAAAAACATCGGTATTACCAAAGTTCATCGTACCGCAATGATATTTCCAGGTGGCCGAGGTGAACCACAGCGAATCCTTAGGGATAAACTTCACCAAACTTTCATACGGCGGAATAGACGGCCCTGGCGATATCTCCGTCGCAAAACTCCACGACCCGCCGTATTTGAGCAGCGTGTCACTTTCCCAATAGATCGGCGGCACCCACTCGTACGGACCATCCATCTTTACGCCGCTGTAACCGGATACCACCGATTTGCTGGCGTCAGCAGTTGAAATGATCGGGTTGGGCCATTTCAACGCCGCTTCGATGTTCAAATAGCCGCGTTCTACGCTGGTATCGCGCGGCGGCATATCACTGCCATTCAACCAAACCATCAGGCTGGCCTTATTGCGCAGCCAAAGCATCACGCTGCTGTCCGATGCCATGGCCGATGCACGTTTCGCCGCATCCCAGTTCTCAGGATACTGCCACGCACCGCAACACATCCAGCCGGTCATTACCAACATTCCGTACTTATCGCACAGGGCATAAAAATTATCGTCTTCCATCTTCCCTTCCGAGCGGACGATGTTCATGTTCATATCCCGGTAAAGGCGGATCTCTTGCTCCTGGCGTTCACGGGAGCGGCGCTGGAAAATATCCGGCGACCAGGCCGCGCCGCGAATCACAATACGCTTGCCATTGACAATAAACACCCGTGATTTATCATCGATCAGTTCCGAGCTGATCTGGCGGATACCGAAATTCCCGGCAAAAGCATTGCTGACAATGCTTCCGTGCGCTACCGAAAGTTCAAGGTGGTTCAACTCGGGTTTGCCGTATTGCCACGGCCACCAGATCCGCGGGTCTTTGATGTTCAGCTGCGGAAAATCAGCCGGAGTAAAAACAACGTCGACTACCCCATTTCCATCTAAATGCACCTCTTTCTCAAATACAATCTCCTTATTGATCCTGCCTTTTACTACCACATCCTGCGGACCCGCAGAGTAGTTGGTCACCAGGGCATCAACCGTCAGGTGGGCCACAGCCAGCGATGGCAGGTCGAAATTCGTGGTCACCAGGGGGTATTGGATGCCTACGCGGTCGTAGCTGTTGATCTCGATATCGTTGACGATACCGCCGTTATAGTCAGGTGGGTAATGTATCCAGTCGGCATAGTCTATCGCCAGGTCGCCACCTCTTTTTTCGGGGTTGATGGGGCGTTTGATCTCCAACGCCAGCACGTTGACGCCAGTCGCCTTAATGTATTTGGTGACATTCAGCTCGATGATGCGGTAAGGATTCATGATTTGGTTCGAGTCGGCTATCAGCACGCCGTTCAGCCAAACGTTGGCCTTGTAGTTGATGCCGTGCAGTTTGAGCACCACATCCTTTCCCTTTTCGGACCCGGGCAGCGTGAACTGCTTGCGGAACCACCAGGGCATATCGAGTGCCGGGTCTTTCAGCTTCTCGAAGTTCATGCCGTAAAACGGGTCGAAATCGTAAGCTTTATTGGCGAGCAAACCGGCGATGATCGTCGTAGGCACGCTGACCTTATACCAGCCCGGGGACTCGTAGCCGGTTTGCGAAACGGCGGCGCCCGCGTCGGTGACTTTGACGGCGGACTGCATCTGCCAGCCATCCTTTAATAGCATGCTGTAGCTCTCGTTGCTTTGCGGGACAGCTTCGGCAACGATGAGGACCAACGCCGCCGACATCAACCAAATCTTTTTCATATGACATTAAAATTATTGTGCATCATAATAAAGCGCCGCAGCGCCAAATATCCCGCTATTCACCAATTCCGACACCTCAACCCGGATCCGTCCGGCCGATTTAACATAGGCCAATGTCCTTATCTCCTTCCACATCGTTTCCCTGAACAGATCATAGGCCTGGCTTACCGAGCCACCCAAAACGATCAGCTCCGGATCATAAGTGTAGATTACCGCCTTGATGCCCTGACCCACATGTGTACCCAGCTCGGCAAAGAGCTCCAGCGCGCGGGCGTCTCCTTTTTTGGCGTCTTCAAAAACCCCCAGGCCGTCAAGACCATGGACATTCGTAAAGAACGACCCGCTGCAATAATACTCCAGTACGTTGTCCTTGTAGGGCAGCAAACCGATCTCCCCGGCTCCACAATTATAGCCCGCATACAATTTGTTATTAATGATCACACCCCCGCCCAGACCTGTGCCAAGCGTCAGCCCAATCATCGAACCCGCACCCCTGCCCTTACCGAAATACAACTCTCCCAGTGCAAAGCAGTTGGCATCGTTGTTCACAAACACCGGCTTGCCATACCTGGATTCGAGTATTTTTTTCAATGGAACTTCAACCCATGACCGGATATACTGTACATCATAAACAATACCCTCCGCCACATCCACCACGCTGGGTACGCCGATGCCGATAGCCTCAACCCCTTCTCCGATAAGGGACTCAACCACCTGGTAAATATCCCCCAGCACGTCCTCCACCTCACCATCGCTGTGGATGCGGACGGATACAATATCGGACAGGGAACTTCCCTTTACCACCGCGCCGCGGATATTGGTAGCGCCCAGGTCGATACCTATAACTTTTGTGTCCGCCATATTATGCTTTTTCGCTCTTGTTAAAGACGGTCTGATTGGTAATGAGTGGTTTAGCCCAGAAGCCAACACTCAGGATATAACCCAGCGTTAGATAGAGGAACAACATGCCGGTGCGCAGCCCCACCACATCACCAAGACCGCCGATAATCAGCGGAACGATCGCGCCGCCGATAATGCCCGTTACCATGATACCCGCGAATGAGCCGTGATGTTCGTCGATCGAGTTAAGCGCCAACGAAAAAATAACCGGGTACATCACCGAGGCAAAAAAGCCCACAGCCGGGAATGCGATCAGCGCCACCGGTCCGCTGCCGAAAAATGCCGCGCTCAGACAGATCAAAGCCGCGATGGTAAAAAAGATGAGCACCTTGCGGCTATCCATTAACTTCAACAAAAACAAACCGACCACGCCCCCCGCAGTCATCAGCCCCCAGAAATAGGCCACCGTATCGGCGCCCTGGGTTTGAGGGTCGTAGTGGTGATAGGTTTCCAGGAATTTGGAGATCCAGTTGGCAATGCCCTGCTCGGTGCCCACGTAACAGATCATGGCGATAAAAAATAATACCACCACCCGCTTTTTGAACAGCACCAGGTGAGTCTGCAGCGGTCCGACTTCTTCATCAGCCTTCAATTCGACCACGGGGAACCTTGATGCGCGGATGACGACGATCATCAGCAGCGAAATCACCGCGAAGATCCAGTACAGCGATATCCACGGCAGATTGACGGGTACGATGCTGCTGAACACGCCCATCAATCCCGACGTTTGCCCTTTCAGATTTTGCGCGAAATAAGAGTAGACCATCGGGCTTACAAAAGATGCAGCCCCAAAAATCAGTTGCGCCAGAACGGAGTTGAATGCATAATGCTCCTCACCGCCCGACGTGCGGAGCAGCGGGTTGATCACCACCTGCAACATAGCCATGCCACTGCCAATGAGGAAAAGTGAGATGATAGCGCTTATATAATTGTGGATCGCGGCCAGCAGCAGCGAGCCGATAAAGGCAACCACAAAACCCGCGATCATGATCTTTTTTTCCTTGTATTTTTCGAGCAGCATACCCGTTGGAATGGATACCAGACCGTAAGCAATAAAGAAGGCAAAGGGTAGAAAAGCTGCCATTGTCAAACTCAGGCCAAATCCCCTGATGAAATCGGGGTTAAGGGCGCCGATGACATTGGTGAGGAACGAGATGACAAAGAAGGTGAGCATGATCAGTGCTACGATATAGTAGTTGCGTTTCATGGTTGGAGCAATGCAGTTATAGTATTTGGTTTTATCTGATAGAGAACATAATCGCCCTTTTCGTCGTGCTGAACGTCGACCTTTTGCGTTTTGGCCCCCTGGGTCACGGTCACTCTTCTCCAATTGGCCGGAACATATGTTTTAACCGTCAGCGGTAAGTCATATATAGCGGGATCCAGCGAATGACTGAGAGATACGCTGATCTTTCCACCTTTTTCCTCCGCGGTCACGTTGGCGTGTTCGCGCTCACGCATGTATTTGGTGGCGTCGCCAAAACTGGCTACCCAAAGCCTGCCTTCCCTGTCCTTGATATAATTGAAGTATTCTTCCAGCTTGGGGATCGGGGTCGGCTCCCAGCCCAGGCTGTCAATGCCGTGGAAAACCAGCACCAACCAAATGTCCTTGCTGGCACAAGTGCTGTCCACCCACGATTTCATCAGCGTCAGCGGCGTTTTGCTGAGCGGCCCGCGCTGCCATTGTACGTAATCCTTATCAGTCGGGTGTGGAACCATACGGCTGGACCGGTCGATCTCTTTCAAAAAAGGTTCAGGCATCCGGTTGCGGAGCGCCGGGTAAATTTTATAGGCGATCTGCATCACGCGGTCGTCCTCATAGCCGTAGGGCACTTCAGAAGAGAAAGTGTATTTCTCACCCAGCTGATCTTTGATCTCCTCCTTGCTTTTTTCCAGCTCGTAACGGATATTTGCCTCGTCCATGCCGGGCATGGTCGCATGGGTGATGGAATGACTGGCAATTTCATAGCCCTCGGCGACGTCCTTTCTGAACTCATCCCAGCTGGAGCCGATGGCTTCCTTGTATTCGGGGCATGGCTCATATCCCGGTTTAAAATCGCCATGGCGCACCTTGGCGTACAGACTATCCATCAAACTATAAGCCTGCTGTTTTTTACCCGACGAGTACAAACTACCCGCACGGGTGTGATACGCGATGGTCCCCATATACCCCAGGTATCCGGCCGCCGAGCATCGCTCCGGAAAATTCAATTGACCGGTAGGCACTGTCGCCGATTCCTTGATAATATCCTGCACCGGACGGCCCACAAATTGGCCTTGATACCGGGAGCCGGTGATCGGCCCGGTGATCACAAAGAACGTCGCAGGCAGTTTCAGCCGTTCCATCAGCGGCAACGCGCGGGTGAATTGATGGCGCGAGGCGTCATCATAGGTAATGGATACTGCACCATCCTTGCCAAATTGCCATTCTGTGATGCTGGTGCCGCCGGCGCCCCTGCCGTCGGTGCCCCTGCTGCCCCCGGTGCCGCCCCCGGTTTGAGCCTTGCACAGACCGATGGACAAGCTCAGCGTGATGATGAATGTCAGCAGCTTTGGGTGGCTTGGGAAACTCGGGTTCATAATCAAATATAATTGATTAAATCATAAGCCTATACCATTCGTCATTTTCTCCTTGACAGAGTCAATTCTTCTTTCTATATTTTCAAAACCACCGCTTATGTTTAAGAACTACCTGACGACAGCCTTGCGCAATCTCTGGAAACGCCGGGCATTTTCCCTGATCAATATCCTGGGATTATCGGTCGGTATGACGGCCTGTTTCCTGATCTTTCTCTACGTACGCTTCGAACTAAGCTATGACAGCTTTCACGGCAATGCCGATCGCATCTACCGCGTGGTTTGCGATGTTAAAACCCCAACGGAAACCATCAGGGCGAACGGTCCCGCGTGGCCCGTGCTCCCCAATATGAAGCCGGTATTCCCCGAAATAGAATCCGCGGTCCGCGTTGTCACGGTCAGCTTCCTCTTCAGAAAAGACGATATCAAATACCAGGAAGAGAATTCCCTGCTGGCAGACCCCGCGTTCTTCGAGGTCTTCAATTTCCCGCTCATCCGGGGTGACCCAAAGACCGCCCTGAAAGAACCCTTTTCCGCCGTATTTTCGGCTACTACGGCAAAAAAATATTTTGGCGCCGCCAACCCGGTCGGGCAAACCATCCTGCTCACGGGTAAGGGCTGGCCGGTCAGGATCACGGGGGTAATGAAAGACCTGCCGGAGAATTCCCAGATCAGCGGCGACGTCATTGTCTCGATGAGCACGGAAACCCAACACCTGAATCAGGGTCTGGAAGAAAACTGGCAATGGATGGCCTACCACCCCATCTCCTACCTCCTCTTAAAACCGAACACGAATATCCGCGCGCTCCAGGACAAATTCCCCGCCTTTATAGAAAAAAGAGAGAGCGAAGCCATGAGAAGCCAGCAGATGTCTTCGAAACTTTCGCTGGAGCCCCTGAAAGACGTATACCTGTATTCGACACGCGACGGGAGTAAAAACGGAAACAATAAAAATGTCTACCTGTTTTCGATTATCGCCGCCATCATCCTGCTGATCGCCTGTATCAATTTTGTCAACCTGACTACCGCCCGATCGGCAGAACGCGCAAAAGAAGTAGGGATCAGGAAAGTCGTTGGTGCGCTTCAACCCCAACTCGCCGGACAATTCGCCGGGGAATCCATTGTGCTTTGCCTGATCGCCTTTTCCATATCCATACTTTTTGCCGGCCTGCTCCTCCCGGAATTCAATCAACTGTCCGGAAAGACAATCAGCACCGGCATTTTCGAACACCCCGCCTATATCTTCCTTCTTTTCACGGCATCGCTGGGCATCGGGTTGCTGGCGGGTATCTACCCGGCCCTGATCCTTTCCTCCTTTAAACCATCGATCGTACTAAAAGGGCGCTTTTCAACGGGCGCCCGCGGCAATATCCTCCGAAAAGGGCTGGTTCTCGTTCAGTTTACGCTGTCCATCGCATTCATCATCGCCACGATCATAGTATACAATCAATTGAAATATATGCGTGAACAGGATCTGGGATTTGACAAACAGCAGCTGATGATCATCAACACCGAAGGAGATCCGCACCTGGTGGCTTTCCAACAGTCCCTAAAGGAAATCCCGGGCGTGGTTTCGGCTTCCCTGGCTTCCGACGTCCCGGGCACAGAGACTTTGATTGTCAATTGCCAGATAGAAAACTTCAAGGGCGACCTGCAGGTCGCCAACATGGACTCCTATTTTGTGGATTGGGATTATATCACCCAGTATAAGATAAAAATGGTGGCTGGCCGGGCTTTCTCCAGGGATTTTCTGACCGATACCACCCAAGCCATGCTGATCAATGAAGCCGCTGCAAAAATGTTCGGCTACCATTCACCCCAACAGGCCGTGGGCCGGCGGTTCAGTCAGTTGGGAAGGGAGGGCAGGATCATCGGAGTAATGAAAGACTTTCATTTCCAATCCTTGCAGGAGGAGATCAAACCGCTCAGCATCCGCATAGAGCCCGATAACTGCTACCTTGTCTCCGTCAAAGTAGCTACCGATCATCTGCCCGCAACGCTCTCAGCCATTGAAAACAAATGGAAGAACATCGTTCCTTACAGACCGCTGCTCTATTATTTCCTGGATGAGCATTTCGATAAACAGTATCGCAGCGAGCAAAGATTCGGAAAGCTCTTTTTATATTTTACCGTTTTGGCGATCTTTATCTCCTGCATGGGTCTGTTTGGCCTGGCCTCATACAGCACCCTCCAGCGGACAAAGGAGATTGCCGTCCGGAAAGTAATGGGCGCTTCGGTACCGGGTATCGTCAACCTTTTGTCCAAAGATTTCCTAAAGCTGGTAGTTATTTCCTTTATCGTCGCCTCACCGGTTACCTGGTGGTTTATGCATCGGTGGTTGCTGGATTTTGCATACAGGATCAACATCAGCTTCTGGAACTTTCTGGCGGCAGGCCTTCTTGCAGTGCTTATCACACTGCTTACCATCGGCTTCAAGGCGGTAAACGCAGCAATAGCAAATCCCGTCAGGAGCCTGAGGACAGAATAATCGATCCGGCCAACCCCGTATCAAATATCGACCCTGGCGCCTTCGGTTATTTTAGCGCCCATACTACCACCGTTAGAACGGCTACCGCTTATTAGCAAGGCCGGCCGGCCCGGACGCCGTGCCCTGAGACTCACCACACCTAGCAGAATTGCACATGCCAGAATTGCCAGGACGAGAAAATAAAATTTCAACGTTTGCATTTTTTTTGTGTTTATGTGTAAATTAACCTACCCCGCAAATCTGCGAATTCTGTAACATTTCCCTAAAATGATATAAACTTTCTGCGACACCCCCGGATATTCCCCTTATTATGTCGAGTATGCTGTATTTAAGGTATCTTTATACCCATTTCCGCACACCGATTGCCCCTCTTAAGAAGGTTCTGCCACCGAGTCGCCCAAAAACAATTAAACTCCTTTGAAGCTTCATATCAAAAATATGGTTTGTATCCGCTGCAAAATTGTAGTAAAGGACGAGTTGACAAAACTCGGACTGCACTATACCGTAGTGGACCTGGGCGAGGCAGAGATCATCGAAAGCATTTCCGAAGCACAACATGACCAGATAAAAGCGGCGCTGCTGAAATCCGGTCTCGAATTGATGGACGATAAAAAAAGCGTCCTTATCCAAAGAATAAAGAGTGTCATTATCGAGTTAGTACATTATTCGGAGGAGCCATTGTCTGTAAATTTCTCTCAATTCCTGAGCGAGAAATTAAACCACAACTATACCTATCTCGCCAATCTTTTTTCAGAAGTACAGGGCATCACCATTGAAAAGTTCATTATTGCGCACAAGATCGAACGGGTAAAAGAATTACTTGTTTACAACGAGCTCACCCTTACCGAAATCGCCTACAAGCTTCATTATAGCAGTGTGGCACACCTTTCCGCCCAGTTCAAAAAAGTGACGGGCCTGACCCCCACCTATTTTAAAAACCTTAAAGACAAAAGACGCTCGATGCTGGAGGATGTGTGAATACAGACATCACTCCGCCGGAGGTTTGGCCACACTCCCATTTTTCTTATCCGCTTTATCCTGGCCTATCCCCATGGTCAGCGCAGTCAATCCGGCCATACTGCCCAATCCCATAGTCTCCACGGCGGAGCTGGGTACAATGACTATCGTCGAGTTTTCCTTCAATCCTTCATACAACATATTCATCGCCCGCAGATGCAGGGCCACCGGATTGTTGGCATAGGTCAGCGCCGCCTCGCCGAACTTTTCAGCTACCTGCCGCTCCGAATCTCCCAGAATTACCCGGGCCTGCCGTTCCCTTTCCGCCTGTGCCTGCATGGACATCGCGTTCTCCAAAGCGGGCGGTATCAAAACATCCTTTACTTCCACAGAATTGACATGAATACCCCAGGGCTCCGTTCGATCATCGATGATCTTTTGCAGTACATTGCTGATCTTATCCCTGCCTTCCAGCATATCCGACAGCATGGTCTTACCGATCACATCACGCAACGCCGTTTGGGATGCCCAGTTGATCGCACTAAGATAGTCTGCCACTTCCAGCGCTGCCTTCTTGGGGTCGATCACTTTCCAGAACAATACGGCGTCCACATCCACCGGCACCGTGTCCTTCGTAAGTGTTTTTTCCGCCTTGAAAGACGAGGCGATCACCCGGGTGTCGATCCAATAAGGTATAGTATCCAGGATGGGAACGATGAAAAACAGACCCGGCCCCCGCAGCGATTGAAAATGACCCAGACGTAAAACCACGGCCTTGTCCCAGGGATCTGCTATTTTGATGGCAGAAGAGATCAGTAGGGCCAGCAAAAACCCGCCGGCCCCGATGATCACACTTCCTGTCCAGTTCAGAGGATTGTAGTCAGCATAGGCGCCAAAGAGGCTAATACCAAATAGGATTACAAATATAAACCCACCAAAAATGCTTTTGCTCCTCATTGTAAACCTCTTTTTATAAAGTTAACCCCAATCCATCCGTTGTCCATTACATCCTTATCGGTGCAGCTTACAAAATTCACAGTTTTTAAGCAGCTATCCCCGCTTACACCGGGACCGTGGCAAGGATATTGCACCCTATAGCCTATGACAACAACAAAAAATCCCGACATTTTCGCGGCACACCCCAAAACGAAAAACCTGGGCATCTGGATGGATCACAGCAAAGCTCATTTAATGGAATTCACCACCGACCCCATAACGACAGATATTATCTCTAACGAATTCACCCACCGGGAAAAGCAAAACAGCCTGGGAAAGACTGAGGACGGAATGCACCACAAGGAGCAACAACAGCAATCCGAGTATTACAAAAAATTGGCGAATATTATCCGCAATTTCCAGTATGTCGTCCTCTTCGGGCCAACCACTGCGAAAATCGAATTGTTAAATCTTTTAAGGGCCGATCATCAATTCGAAGACATCAGGCTTGAGACGCACGAATCGGATAAAATGACGCAAAACGAGCAGCACGCCTTCGTCAAGGCGTATTTCTCGAAACACTAGATAAAAAAAACTGCCCCCGGGTCAACAGGCGGCAGTATCATTGCAACATACCCGATTTATCTTCCGCTACACCATTTTTTATGACATCGCCGGTTACATCTGCCACGACTTTGGAGTTTTCCCATTGAACCTCCTTAATATGCCGGACCCCTACCAACACTTTTTTGCCCCCGACCCAATTATGCGTATCGACCACCAGGTAGACTATCTGCCAGGTCTCATCATCCATGATAAAATCATTTACATGGCCGATAGCCCCGTCGCTGGCATGAACGTGATAGCCGGTAACTTCCCGGCAACTTCTCAAATGCAGGTCCCCTTTTGAATCTTTTACCTCTTCAGGTTCGATTATCCCCCATACCCCGCCAGTATAATAACCGGCGCCCCAATAAGGCTGCCAGGGATAATAGTTCGCCAATTGAGCCTCCTGCTGCCGGGAAACAGGTTCGTCCGAATCGATGTCCGGGCTGTTGCGTACCTGTTCCCTGGTCAGGTTCGCCCGAAACATTCCGGATGCCCAGGATTGCTTTGGCAAGGCATTCGGGGATATGAGCACTTTACGCCCCGCCAGCCCGGTTTCTGTCTTCACGATCAGGTATCGGATAGTCCAGGTATCATCATCGAAGTAAAAGTCAACTACTTTTCCGATCTCCCCATCCGTGGCCCCCATGATCTCACCGATCAGACTATTTAAATTTCTTTCCATCTTTTAAAGTTAATCGGAATACATCTCTTGTTTATTACATTTCCCTCAAAATGATTTACATAATTCCCACTTTTAAAAGGCAATACCAGCCTCCGGCATCGTCCTGGAAATGCTCATTTTTGCTGAATGGTAAAAACTGTTTTAAAAGATATAGTGATATCAGGGCCTGCCTTCAACGTCCCAAAAAGAGCAGAAGGAGGCTTGACACCGAAATCGGTCATTTTAACGGTTTGCTCACCCTCGAACCGTATGCCATCCCCCGCAATGGCAAAATAGTTTATCCATAGAGTGGCTGGCCTCGTCACCCCCGCCAGCGTCAGATGCCCCACCAGCGCCACGGGTTTCTCTTTTACCCCGACCGGCATTACCAGCACCGGTGCATCAAGCCGGAAACTGATCTCCGGATCGGTATCCGCCTTAAGCGCCTTATACGTCTTTTTATCCATGACCGCCCCCATGTCTCCTTTTATAGACCTCACAATCATGCTAATGCGGACGGAGTTAACGTCAAGACCACCACCGGTATGCCGGCCGGCCATCATATCCCCGCTAACCTGCCCAACCGTCTCCACCCAATCATGGATGCTTAATGTTCCGTGGATGGTTACCGTGTACCCTTTGGAAAGATTATACTCGCTTTGGCCGGGAAGACCGGCGCCGATATGCGGCCATGCCGCCAGCAACAAAAGAATGCAATTTTTCATGTCTATAGCGCTACTGCCCTCAGGCATTCATCTTCGCAAAAAGGACACCGGCTACTATTCCCTGTATCAAACCAAACAACAGCCAGCTCACGACCAGCAGCAGCGGCACATTGATAGCGCTGTAGATCAGCCACATCATCGGGAAGACCGCCACCAGCCAGTATAACAACCCGAATTCCATGCCCCGGAACAGCAGCGGACCCTTGAACAGTCCTTTACAGCGATCCCAAAACCAGGCAAGCGCTGCACCGGCCACAAAAGGATGCGCAAAATAAAAAATGGCCCGTTCAGACTGGGTGTCAAAGCTGGGATCGAAATACTGGACTGCCATGGAGGGGAATAACCAGATTGTCCCATACAAACCCAGGATGCTTAGCACCAGCAAAACCAGCCCCGCCACCAGTCCCGTGACTATGATTTTTTTACCCACGATCTGCCCATTTTCCGGAAAAGAATATCCGGGGAATCACAAAATTGATGCTTATTCCATTCCCGGCTATTATACGCTTCCGGAAATAAATTATACTATTCACATCTTTACCGCAGACCTACTGCTCTTTTTCCCGCTCCGACCCGTGGCCTTCGTTGATAGCCCGTAGTTCCTGCTCCAATTCCTGTCGTATGGTATGTTCCTCATGCTTCTCATCAATGGAATGAGACTCGGTTAAAGTGTCTTGTTTCTTCGCAAATTCGCTGAGCTTAGTATAGTATTTTTGAATCACCTTTAATTCATCTTCCGTCATCCCCTCGACGTTTACCAGCCGGTTACTCGCTGAGCCATGGGCCGCCACCAATTCATTCAATTTAAGCTGTATGGCAAGGGAATCCTTATTCTGTGCTTTCTGGATCAAAAACACCATTAGTATGGTAATCACACTCGAAAACGTGCCAATAAGCGACTCCCACCTTTGCGAAAAGTGCAAAAAGAACCCGCTGAGTACCCATAACAAGACCAGACAACAGCAAAACAGTAAGGCCAGGTTCGAGCCCGCAATCATGATCACCCTGGAAGCAAATTGGTCGGTCCGTCTTGAAAAACCTGTAAATAGCTGCATAGCCTTGGTTTAAGTATAACCCAAGTTATCGAAAACTTGCCGGAAGATGTGTGAATTATGTAACCTATTTAAAGGGGTATGTAACACTCGGTATCAAAACAAACCACACCTTTATAACATCGGCATCAACTTCAATCAATCATGGGTAACAAAACTACAGACGCGTATGCGGAACCGACAACAGAGCTCGAAAAATCAAAGTCACTTATTATCGTTGAAATTATCGAATATGTATCCAACGCAGTGGTAATAAAAACAATCATAAAGAAGTCGACTGGCAATATAAGTATCATGTCTTTTGACAGTGGAGAGGGATTAACCGAAAAGACATCCCCCTTCGACACTTTCGCCCAGATCATCGAAGGCAACGCAGAAATGGTCATTGACAAAATATCCCATTTGCTGACATCGGGGCAGGGAATCATAATACCGGCCCATTCGCCGAATTTTATAAAGCCAAACGGACGTTTTAAAATGATCCTGACCATTATCAAAAGCGGCTATGAGTGAATTGCAACAGCGCATATTAAACCACGCTCCTTTTTGACCGAATATAACTAAGCTAAAATCTTTAACATGAATCCAAATACAGCTTCCTCCACCGCCACAGTCCCGGTTGATTACCGGGCATCCCTGAAATTCGATTCATACAATATCGCCCCTGTAAAAAAGACCTTCTTCATACCCCTGCCGGCGCCTGAAGCGTCGAAAGATAATTCCGCCCGGTTTACTTCCGCCCTGGCCCACGAAGTTCGGAATCCGCTGACAAATATCAACCTGTCGGTTGAATTGCTAAAGGCTGCCATAAAGGACAGTGAGCTCAACATGTACGTGGATATTATCATGCGCAGCTCGACACGAATAAACAACCTGGTAAATGAACTCCTCAAATACCAGGAGACGGACGAAGCGAAGGTGCACAAGTACTCCCTTCACCAGCTCCTCGACGAAGTAGTGACCATGGCCGAAGACCGGATCGCGCTGAAGAACATCAAGGTCAGGAAAGATTATGCCACCCGGGATTGCAATATCTGGGGGGATATGCAAAAACTTAGGGTCGCTTTGACAAATATTATCATCAATGCCATTGATGCCATGCCTTTTAACAATGGGCAATTAACACTGGTCACCAAATCGATACACGGCAAACATGTCATAGTGATTGCAGACAATGGGTCCGGCATCAGTAAAGCAAATCTGAAAAATATCTTTACACCGTATTTTACCGATAAACCGGGCGGAATGGGCCTTGGATTATCGACAACCTTAGCTATTCTTCAGTCAAATAATGTCGGGGTAGGTGTCCGCTCCGAGGAAGGCAAGGGAACCCGTTTCATTCTTTTTGTCAATAAAGACATCTAATCACCAATGACAACAAATACTTTACTTGACACGCCCCTGCTGGTCAAAGATGAACCAAATTCAGTCTTGCCGGACCTTCCGCTATCTCCGGACCTTCCGTTGTCCCGGGACCTGCCACTGTCCCCGGACCTGCTTTCCAGGATGAACGCTTACTGGCGCGCCGCCAATTATCTGTCGGTCGGCCAGATTTATCTTTATGATAACCCCCTGCTAAAGGAACCCCTTCAGCTGTCGCATGTGAAACCGCTGGTGGTGGGACACTGGGGTACCACGCCCGGCCAAAACTTTATTTACGTGCATTTGAACCGGGTCATCCAAAAGTACGATCTGGACATGTTCTATATCGCCGGCCCCGGTCATGGCGGCCCGGCGCTGGTAGGAAATACCTATCTCGAAGGCAGCTATAGTGAGATTTATCCGGACATCTGCCAGGACGAAGCCGGAATGAAAAAGCTATTTAAACAATTTTCTTTTCCCGGCGGGATCTCCAGCCATGTGGCGCCGACAACTCCCGGATCGATTCACGAGGGTGGCGAGCTGGGCTATTCGCTGAGCCACGCCTTTGGAGCAGCTTTCGACAATCCCGGTCTGATCGTGGCCTGTGTCATCGGCGATGGGGAAGCGGAAACCGGACCCCTGGCAACCGCCTGGCAGTCTAATAAATTCCTCAGCCCTGTCAGTGATGGAGTCGTCCTCCCGATCCTCCACCTCAATGGTTATAAGATCAGCAACCCGACCATCCTGGCCCGTATTGAAAAGGAGGAATTAGAACAATTCATCCGCGGCTGCGGCTGGACTCCCTATTTTGTAGAAGGCGATGACCCGGAAAAAATGCATCAGCTGATGGCTGCTGCGATGGACAAAGCTGTTGAAGACATCCGGCAGTTCCAAAATCTGGCCCGGAACAAGAAGGATACTACGCGGCCGCGCTGGCCAATGATCGTGCTGCGGTCACCCAAAGGCTGGACAGGACCGGTAACCGTCGATGGGCTGCCGGTCGAAGGCACCTTCCGGTCGCACCAGGTGCCGCTGCTGGTGGATTCCGACCATCCCGATCATGTCGCACTCCTGGAAAGCTGGATGAAAAGTTATAAGGCCGAAGAACTCTTCGATGAGAACGGAACGCTGCGGCCGGAATTGGCCGCACTGGCCCCTGCCGGTAACCGTCGCATGGGTGCCAATCCTCATACCAACGGAGGCATATTGCTGCGCGATCTGCGCATGCCGGATTTCCGGACCCATGCACTGACGGTTCCTTCCCCCGGTGCGATAGACGCCCAGGATACCCTCGTGCTGGGTAAATTCCTGCGGGACGTGATCGCCCTGAACCAGGAGCCGCGCAATTTCAGGATCTTCGGTCCCGACGAGACGCTTTCCAATTTTCTGGGGTCCGTTTTTGAAGCGACTAACCGTCAGTGGGATGCCCGGATAACAAAAAACGACGAATTCCTGGCGCCCACCGGCCAGGTGCTGGACTCCATGCTCAGCGAACACCAGTGCGAGGGCTGGCTGGAAGGATATCTGCTGACAGGACGACACGGGCTGTTCAACAGCTACGAGGCGTTTATCCGCATCGTCGATTCAATGTTCAGCCAGCATGCCAAATGGCTGAAAGTAACCTCGGAGCTTTCCTGGAGGCGGAAGATCGCCTCACTCAATTATTTACTTACCTCTCATGTCTGGCAGCAGGATCATAATGGATTCACACACCAGGATCCCGGCTTCCTCGACCATGTCATAAACAAGAAAGCGGATGTCGTACGGGTTTATTTGCCGCCCGATGCCAACTGCCTGTTGTCGGTCATCGATCATTGCCTCCGCAGCCGGCATTATGTCAATGTCGTGGTGGCTGGCAAACACGCCCTTCCACAATGGATGACCATGGAGGCCGCCATTATCCACTGCACACAGGGAATCGGCATCTGGCAATGGGCCAGCAACGATAAAGACACCGAACCCGATGTGGTAATGGCCTGCTGCGGAGATACCCCCACCTTGGAGGTCCTGGCCGCCGTTTCCATCTTCCGTCAGCACCTCCCCAATCTGAAGATCCGGGTCATCAATGTCGTCGATCTGATGAAGCTGCAGTCTGCCAGCGAACACCCGCATGGGCTCAGCGATGTCGATTACGACGCGCTTTTCACAAAAGACAAACATATCATCTTCGGCTTCCATGGATATCCATGGCTGATCCACCGACTGACTTACCGCCGCACCAACCGTAACCTGCATGTCCGCGGCTATAAAGAAGAAGGCACCATCACAACCGCTTTCGATATGAGGGTCCAGAACGACCTGGATCGCTTTCATCTGGTAGAGGATGTCCTTGACCGGCTCCCCGGGTTAGGCGCCAAGGGAGATTACCTGAAGCAAATGATGAAAGACAAGCTCATCGAACACAAACAGTACATCGACAAAAATGGCATGGATTTACCGGAGATCCGTAACTGGAAATGGAACAATCGCCGATAAATGACCGTCAATCCATATGAAGCAAAAACAGTCCCGGAGGTTTTATCGGCATTCAACGTTATGGTCACTGAGGGCCTGCCTTCGACGGAAATCCCGATACGTCAGACGACCTATGGTTTAAATGAAGTGCCCGAAGACAACCCCTCCATGCTTTTGCTCTTTGCAAAACACTTTTGGGGGCTAACGGCTTTTATGCTGGAATTTACCATTATCGTATCCTTCTTCCTCCACAAATACGTAGACGTATACCTCATCAGCGGATTGATGCTGTTTAACGCCGTTATCGGCTTTATCCAGGAACGAACAGCGGCAAAAACGGTCAAAGCCTTGAAAAGCAGCCTTCAGGTCATGGTGCGCGTACTCAGAGGGGGGCAATGGAAAGAAGTCGCCGGCAACCAATTGGTACCCGGTGATATCATCCGGATTCGTACCGGTGATTTTATTACGGCCGACGCCAAATTGATCAGCGGTACGGCGGCCGCAGACCAATCCGCCCTGACCGGCGAATCCGCAAGGATCGACAAAAAAGAAGGGAATATCCTCTATGCAGGGTCTTCCATAAAAAGCGGCGAATGTACTGCGGTTGTTATCAGTACGGGCATCCAAACCTTTTTCGGTAAAACGGCTCAATTGGTCCAGAATGCCAAACCCCGCCTCCACATGGATGAAGTCGTCACCAGCGTAGTAAAGATCCTCTTTTCTATTGTATTGGTATTCCTGGCTATCACTATCACCGTATCCCTCACGCGGGGAGACACTTTCCTGTCCAACCTGCCTTTAATGCTTATTTTACTGATCTCGGCCGTTCCCGTAGCCCTGCCCGCCATGTTTTCCGTCAGCATGGCCAGAGGTTCCCGGCAACTGGCAGCCAAAGGCGTACTGGTCAGCCGGCTATCCGCCACGGAAGACGCTGCCACCCTAACCACCCTGTGCATCGATAAAACAGGAACGCTCACCCAAAACAAGCTATCAGTTCAGGAGTCCATTGCCGCCGACGGCTTTTCCATCACAGCCGTCCTTCAATATGCGGCGCTGGCTTCCGTCATCGCGGATAATGACCCGATCGACATGGCTTTTCTTCAGAAGATAAAGGACGAAAAAATAGGCATCACAACCTTTAAACAGATCTCCTTCACGCCATTCACCGCTGTAATAAAACGGACCGAAGCGCTTATCCGGAAAGACGGCGAATCCTTCCGGGTGATCAAAGGCGCCTATCCTACCATCAAGGAATTATGCCGGGACTCACCAGCCGGATTCGATCAAAAGGTGGAAGAATGGGGAGCAAAAGGCTTTAAGACAATGGGCGTTGCCATCACCCGGGGCGATGTGACCAAATGGGCCGGCATCGCTGCCCTGACGGACCCGCCTTTGGAAGACTCCGCCGGGATGATCACCAAAATAAAAGGAATGGGCGTAACCGTAAAAATGCTGACGGGTGATGCCTTGCCGATCGCCAGAGAAACCGCCGGCCTCGTAGGGATAGGAGCTAATATCGGTTTAGCCAGCCAGTTTCGGAATGAAACAGACACCAATAAAAGATGGCAGGTTATTCTATCCCACGACGGGTTCGCAGAAGTGCTGCCGGAAGACAAATTCAATATCGTCAAGACCCTGCAACAGCATCACGAGATCACCGGTATGACCGGGGATGGCGTCAACGACGCCCCCGCCCTAAAACAGGCAGAAGTGGGCATCGCCGTAAAGGCAGCGACGGACGTCGCTAAACAGGCAGCCAGTGTCATCCTATTGCAGGAAGGCCTGGAAAGCATCATCAACCTCCTGTCCACCGGCCGCGCCATCCATCACCGCATTACCAATTGGGTGACCAGCAAAATATCTAAAACACTCTTTACCGTCGTATTCGTCTGTACCACCTATATCTTTATCGGGCAGTTTGTCGTAGACGCCTTCGATATGGTGCTGTTATTATTTATCGTCGATTTCGTCGCCCTGACCTTGTCAACCGACACCGTCACCGGATCACAAAAACCCGGGAGTTGGGAAATCAGACCGCTTATAAAGCTGGGATTTGTATTGGGACTGTTAAATTGCGCCGAGGCCTTTGG
>Ga0302325_10002051_pt1 | contig 49710 bp, 42 predicted proteins | sample Palsa_T0_2_FD_201948 | JGI IMG/M metagenome (GOLD analysis project Ga0302325, IMG submission 201948) | Peat permafrost microbial communities from Stordalen Mire near Abisko, Sweden - Palsa_T0_2 | ecosystem: Environmental > Terrestrial > Soil > Palsa > Peat permafrost | place: Sweden: Abisko...
CCTGGGAATCCCGATATTTTCCGCGGAGAATTCCTTCGGTGAGATTGAAGGCCGGGCCGTCGGGCGATACGTCCACCAGTTTGGCGGTGAAATCGGTATCTACCGCGGAGGAGGAGGCGAAAAACTCGAGGCGCACCGGGCCAGTGACTTCGAGATCGTGCCCCAGCGGAGGCGTTGAGTAGATGAGAACGTCGTCGCGTTCTTCCAGAGGGCGCTGATCATGCGGGCCGGGAGCGAGATGATCGCTGTCGCAACAGAGTGGTCCCCCGATGGTCGGAACTGGCTTGCCGGGATCGTAAGTAAATTTGTCCGCGGCCTCGGCTGCGGGAGCAGCGGTAGAGAGCGAACCGCTACCCCGCGAAGAATTCGCGGTCCCTTGCGAGTGAAGAAAATATTTGGTGTTTTTGGCGCGGGCCAGCGGCCAGTCGTCCTCGTTGCGCCATTGATTGCGCCCCATCACGAAAATTTTCACGCGCTCGCCGTTGGCGAAATCATTCTTGATACTCTTAAAAAGAAAATCGTACCAACGAAGAGTGATGTCGCCTTCCTCGAATTTTGCCGCTTCGGGACCGAAGTCGGCTTCACCGATTTTGCGGCCGGTACCGGCGTGGCCGCCGATGGTCACCAGAAGCTGCTGGCCTTCGCGGGCTTCCGGCGTTGCGGCGCGAGATTTTAGGCCGACATAGTTACGAAGCGAACCGCCAAGAAAAATGTCGTACCAGGCAGCAATGTGCAGTGCGGGAACGCGAATATCCGGATAGCGATCTTCGATGGTCAGACTTTTCCAAAAGTCGTCGTAGTTGGGGTGAGCCAGCCAATCGAGAAAGTATTGCGCGAGTCCCGGCGTCGCAGTGTCGACGCCCCCAGGGGGCGGAAAATTGTAGAGCGGATAGCTGTTTAGGGGAAGAACGTCCTCTCCTTTGCGAGCGTTGGTGGCTTTCTGTACGGTGCGATAGAGGGTGTCCTGGGCCAGGCCCGACGACCAGGATTCGTCGAACCATTGCTCGAAGGCGCCGCCTTGATACGTCCAGCCGTCGTGATAGTTGCTGGCGGTAACCACCGGGCAGATTCCAGCGAGATGCGGTGGATGAGCGGTGGCGGCAAGCATCTGCGTGGCACCGACGTACGAACCGCCGAACATGCCCACTTTGCCATTCGAGTGCGGTAAGCCCGCGACCCATTCTATGGTGTCGTAACCATCCTGGGCTTCGTGGACGAAGGTGTACCAATCTCCCTCAGAAGTGTACCGGCCGCGCACATCCTGGATCACGACGATGTACCCGTCAGCGGCGGCTTTGTAGGCGAAATCAACGCTGCCACCCATTTTGTTGTAAGGAGTCCGCTGCAGAAGAACTGGGAAAGTTCCATCCGCATCGGGCCGATAGATGTCGGCCTTCAGCGAAACTCCATCACGCATTTTGGCGGGAACGCCGCGTTCGACTTTGACGTTAAGAGTTTGTGCGGCTAACTGCGGCGAGAGAAATGGGAGCAGGAGAATGCTGACTGTGAGATGGCAGCGGCAGAGATTTCGTGAAGTCATCGCGCGATCTCCTGACTGGCCGGGAATGATGGTAACCCCTATGAGCTGCGGCGGGGAAAGTAAAATTCGCCGGAAGCCGGAGCCATCAATCCGGTCCGGGAGAGTTATTCGGTGTGGGTGAGTGTATGGATTTGCAGTTCAAGGGCCTGGTTGTACTGGCGCTCGATCTGCAGTTCGGTCTGAAGTTTTTTGACCAAAAGCTCTAAGCGCGCGAGCTCTCCGCGAAGTTTCTGCGGATCGATCTGCCCAGATGGACGCGGGGTCGGCTGCTGGGTTGCCGGCCCGGACAGCTGGCTCGAAGCCGGAATTTGCGAAGGGGGCGGCGCGAAGGCTTCAGCCAACGCACGGGGCCACGCGTAATCGGCGAAGCTTGGCTCGGCCGAGGGCGGCACAGGTGCAGGCGCGAAAGTTTGCCCTGGCACCGAAGGCGGATTTGCCAACAGCGAAGAACCCGGAGCCGAACGGCTCGACACCGGCGGTGGTGGCACGAAGGTGGAAGTTTGCGCCGGCGCTAGCGGTGCCGGTGGCATTGGCGGTGCGAAGAGACTTGTAAGCGAACTTGGGTGAGTTGCGCGCTCACCCGGTTGGGTCTTTTGCGATTTTGGCGACAACAAAGCTTTGACCCGGCCGATGAGCTCCTGGGGTTGAAACGGTTTCCGAATCAATTCGTCCGCGCCAACGGACACCGCTTTGTCCGCGACTGTTTTATTCACCACACCGGACATCAGAACCACCGGGACTAAGCCAAATTCCGGGTCACGCCGAATCTGGGTGCAGACGGAATAGCCATCCTGATCGGGCATGATCACGTCGGTAATTACCACGTCAGGTGGGTTCATCTCAAACTGGGCAAGAGCCGATGCCGCGTCGGCGCAGGTGACCACGTTCAGATTTTCGCGGCGGAACGCAATCTTGATGACCTCACGCATGGTGGCGCTATCGTCAATGAAATATACGGTCGGAGTCCGCTTTGCGCCATCGTCGGGCAACTGGGGTATGGGCATCACTTCGCTCATTGCGCTTCCTTGTCTGCCATGTCGCGAGTACCTTCATCCAAGGCACGCATAGCATCGAGCAGCAGATCGGTGGCGGAGCGCAGCACGGTGTGTTGCGGAGACGCGCATCCATATACAAATTTATAAACGCCCTCGCTGCCCTGCACATTTTTGACGATATGGATAACGGCCTCGTCGCCAAAGAACGTGCCGCATTCTGCGTGAGTAATATTTCCAGCATCGAAGAACAGCACAGCGTCGGTTTCGCCGGCGTTGATGTGCAAGGCGCCGCTTTGGCGCGCCTGGCTGAGCATCTGCAATACCCCAGGCAGATCATGATGTGAAAGGCTGCCGCTCAAGCTGGTATCCGCGGCCGCCAGCATCTGGGTGGGCTGGAAGCCTTCGGCTTTGCTGACGATGATGCTTTTTACGTGCGACGCGATCACTGCCGGAGCCCGGTGGCGATCGATGTAGTCGTCGCAACCCGCCTGGTAAGCCTCCATGAGAGCGCGCTGGCTGCCGTCTCCCAGGGCGATGATGGGCAAGTTCGCATTTTTGGGGTCCGCATGGATGATGCGGGCAATTTCCAGCGCACCCATCTCGCGCAGGTTGGTGGCGCAGAGGATAGCCGAGGGTGGGTCGTACTCGAGCGTGGTCAGCGCGAAAGAAGCTTGCACACTGCAGCTCACCTCAAAGCCTTCGCGCTTCAACGCGTCGCTCAGGCGCTTGGTAAAATAGACATTGCTGTCGATTAACAAGATCTTCGCGGCACGACCATTGTTCATCATGGCTGCGCCTCCTGGGCTTGATGCATTTCCAGCGAGTCGATCGGTGCAGCAACGGAAATGTGACCCGGGCCCGGAGTCAGAGCGGTCAAATTCAGCACTTCGATCACTTCGCCGCCGTGAGAGAGCCATCCGCTGACATGCGGAGAATCGGTTTCGCCCGCTGGAGTGACGTCGGCGTGGATCAGTTCGCACTCACCGGTGACCGGAAGGGCTACCCATTCGGCCTGACCGGTGTAGCGGCGCTGCGCGATGAGATAGAAGCGTCGCAAGCGCAAACTGGGCTGGCCCAGACGTTCGGCGATGTCGCAAACCGGAACCATTCGGCCGCGACGAAGAATCACGCCTTCGATCTCCTTGGTGCGATGCGGGAATCGGAAGATGCGACCCGGAGGGACGAGCTCAGCGATCAGGCTCGCCGAGACGGCAAAGCGCCGTTCACCCAGGCGCAGCAAGACGAATGCGTTGGATTCGGCTGGCGGGGTCATGAAGCCGCGCTCACTTCTGGCACAAGAGTGGAAGCGGAAACGTCGTTCCCCAGATGACTTGCTTCCAACAGCGAAAGTTCGTCGGGCGTCAGGAAGCCCTCGGGTTTCACGACGGGAATGACGGCCTGATCGATGGCCGTCAATCCGCGATACCACTCGCGCTCTTCATGGCAGAACGCCTGAGGCAGCGCCTGAAGGACCGTCATGGTGGTCATTTTTTCAATGCCGTCCACCAGCAACGCGGTTTTGGTTCCACGCATGACGAAGACTAGAGCGGACGGCGAGGGCGGCAGGCCGAAGTGCAACGCACCATTGACGACAAATAGGAATTGATCGCCGCGGCTCATGATGTGCCGGACCTTGCGGAGGCTGGGATGCGAAATTTCTTGTGCTGAACTGGCAACGCTATCGACGCCGCGCACTTCCTGCACGGATGCGGAGGACACGGCGAAGAGCTGGTCGGAAATGCGGAATAAAATGATCTGCTCGGCGCGAACCGGGCGGGTTTTTAGAGGCGCCGCGAGACGCATTAGCGCAGCCCCGCCGGCGAAGTCTTGACGACTTCCATGACCCGCTTTTCGATGGCCGAATAGATGTCGTCGATGTTCAGAACTTGGTCGACCGCGCGATTCTTTATGGCTTCAGAGGCCATGCCGAAGATCACGGAACTGGCTTCGTCCTGGGCGATGACGAAACCTCCCGCGGCTTGGATGGAGCGAGCCCCGGCTGCGCCGTCGTTTCCCATGCCAGTCAGCACCACGCCGACGCTGGCCGGGCCGGCGAGGGCGGCGACGCTCTCCATGGTTACGTCGATGCTGGGAAGATAGCCGTTGATGCGGCCGGAGATCGAATCGAGTTGAATGCGTCCAGCCGCGTTCACACGCAAATGCTTGCCGCCGGGGCAAACATACAAGGTTCCCGGTTTCAGTATTTCATTAGACTTCGCTTCTTTCACCCGGATAGCGGCGGATTCCGCGAGCTGGGCGGAATACTGCGTGGTGAAAGAGGCCGGCATGTGCTGAACCAGAACAACTGCCGCGGGAAAATCTCGCGTGAAATTGTGAGCAAGGCGCATGACGGTGGCCGGCCCACCGGTAGACGCTCCTAGCACCACCACCGGGAATCGCTGGTCGGGGGTGAGATCGGCGGCGAAGGGCGGGGTGCTGGCGACGGCAGCGGCCCCAGTTTCCTGCTGTTCCGCTGGCGGCAAAGAAGTCGCAACGGTCGCTGCTACTCGAGACGCGGTGCGGACCACTCGAACCTTGGCGGCCATGCGCACTTTACGGATCAGCTCCTCTTTGACGCTGTGCATGTCCAGATCAATTCCGCTGGAAGGTTTCGCGACAAATTCAATGGCTCCCAACTCCAGGGCCTTCAAGGCGCTGCCCGCTCCATCCTGCGATTCTGAGCTCACCACCACGATCGGCCGCGGATTGGTGGTCATGATTTGAGCGGTTGCCTGCAAACCGTCGACATGGGGCATGTTGATGTCCATGGTGATCACATCGGGCCGCAAAGATTCGGCAAGCACCACGGCTTCGCGTCCGTCCTTGGCGTGACCCACAACTTGCAATTGATCGTCCGCGTTAAAAATGCTCTCGAGGACCTTACGCATGAAGGTCGAATCGTCCACCACCAAGACACGAAACTTTTTGTTAGCGGTGACGGGCATGGATTACCTACGCGACCGGAACGACCGGGCGCGCCGCCTCCGCTCCGATCAATTGCTCGACGGCAGCGATCAACTGATCTTCTTGTACCGGTTTAGTGAGAAACGCTACCGCACCCTCTTTTAGCGCCCGATCCCGATGTTTGGCGCCGGCGCGTGAGGTGACTACCATCACCGGAATGCGTCGCGTTGCTGGACTTTGGCGCAACTGCACCATCAGCTCGTAGCCGGTCATTCGTGGCATTTCCAAGTCGGTGATGACCAAGTGGCAGCCTTGTTGCGCTACCAGCTCGGCTGCTTCCAATCCGTCCGCCGCCAAACTTACACGATAGCCATTCTTTTCCAGCATGCGCCCTACGAACTTGCGCACGCTGATGGAGTCGTCGGCGACCACAATTACGCGCTCCTGCGCGATTCGGTCAATCGCTTCACTGGGGATGGTGCCGCGGGCGACGGCCTCCGCTCCCGGTGTAAAGACGCGCGCTGCGCTTGCATTGGCTTGCAGGCTGCACCGTTCGGAGGGCTCGGTGGCCACCAGGCGGTTGAGATCAATCAGAAGAATCAGGCTGCCGTCTGGGGCGATGGTCGTACCAGGAAAAAGCTTTACGCGTCGGAGGTATTCGCCGAGGCTCTTGATGACGATTTCGTCCTTTCCGAGGACTTCTTCGACGACTACGCCGACTTGCCGGGAGCCGGTGTTGGCAATCACCATCCGGAAGTAGCCATTCATTGGCTCGATCGGCGGGAGCCCTAAATAGGAATCCAGGCGAACGACTTCGGTGACGACATCGCGCACCTTGATCAGCAGCTTGCCGCCCACATCTTCGATTTCGTCGGAGCGGATGCGGCGGATTTCCTCGACGACCGCGAGGGGCAGGGCGAACTTGCTTAGGCCGCAACGAACAAACAATGCCGGCGAAATGATCAGAGTCAAAGGGACCTTGAGGGTGAATTTGGTTCCTTGCCCGCGAACGCTGTGGACCTCAATTTCGCCGTTCAGCGCAGCCAGATTTGCTCGAACCACGTCTAGGCCTACTCCGCGCCCAGCTAGCTCGGTCTGAAACGGTGCAGTAGAAAACCCGGGATGGAACAGCATGTCGCGCAGCTCGCGCTCAGTCAGGCGACCAGCGGTCTCCACTGACACCACCCCGCGCTCGATGGCGCTTTGTTTCACCCGCTCGTAGTCGATGCCTCCGCCATCGTCTTCCACCTCCAGGTAGATGTGATTTCCTCGATGATATGCGCGCAACGAAACCTTGCCGTTGTCAGACTTGCCTGTGGCACGGCGAATCTCCGGAGGCTCGATGCCGTGAGCCACGGAGTTGCGTACCAGGTGGACCAGTGGATCCGAAATTTGCTGGATGATGCTGTTATCCAGTTCGGTCTCGCTTCCGCTCAGGTCCAGGTCCACGTGTTTGCCAGCAGAGCTTGCGGCGTCTCGCACCGCGCGAGATAGACGTGAGTACAACGTGCCGATAGGGACCATGCGGGCGGCAGTAAATTCGTCCTGAAGATGATGGGCCAGTTTTGTGAACTCGTCGATATCGCCTTCCACGCGGCCGATGAAACTTTCCAATTGGGTGAGCACTTCGTTGACGTCCGCGGAAATCTCCGCCATGGAGCGGGAGAGAATATTGAAGTCGTCGTAACGGTCCATCTCCAGTTCGCTGAAGTCGGAAAAGAATGAGGTTTCACCAGCGGCAGCACTAGTAAGGCGCCGGGGGGTGCTGGCGGCGTTCCATGCGCCCATCGAACGCGAGGAATTAATGCGATTGAACTCGTACTTTTCTTGGAACTCGTTTACTTTGCCCTGCAAGCGCTCCTTCGAGAAGCTCAACGTGTCGACGAGCTTTTCCAGCTCAGCTACGCGACCAACCATGCGAGTGCGATTGATGACCAATTCGCCGACGGTGTTCATCATGCGGTCGAGGCGGTCCAGCGCGATGCGCACCGACTTAGCGTTGGAAACTAGGTTGACGGATTGCTTGGAGAGCTTATGCGCCCCGGGCGCTGCGGTAACCGGCAAAGGTTGCGGCTGCTCTGCGTGACCAGCCACGAATTGCGGAGCGGAGGTCTCTTCGGCGTCGGCAGGAGCGAATTCCGCAATCCGGCCCAAAAGGGAATCGACGCCTGCTCGCATTTCAGCGTCATCCAACCAAAGATGGTGCAAAGTTTTCTTCAGAACATCCACCGATTCGAGGCAGACATCCACGACCGCGGGCAAAGGCTCGATCTCTCCATCGCGTAATCGGCCAATCAAGTCTTCGACGCGATGGGCGATGGCTCCCAGTCGCTTCAGTCCGACTTGTGCGGCGGAGCCTTTCACGGTGTGAATGGCACGGAACAAGCGATTGACTTCATCAGGATTGTTATTGCCCTCCAGGGAAATCAAACAATCGGCGACCACCTGGAGATGTTCTTCGGCCTCAGGCTGAAAGAAACCCAAGACTTCAGCGGGCACGTCATCGTCGGTGGGCAGGGCGTCGAAATAAGAACCAGTTGCCGCGGAAGACTTGAGAGCCGTTCTGCCCGAGACCGGCCCCAAGGCTTGCTGTTGTTTATGACTGAAGCGCTGCGATTCCAAGGGAAATGCAAAGCGGTAACGTTCCTTGAACGCGGCGATGTCGTCGTTATTCTCCTGGCCGGTATCGCTAATCTCCAGAAGGTCCGTTTCTAGTACCGAAATGGCGTCCGAGAGGAACTCGGTGAGGGGGCCGTGCAAATCATTGCCCAGCTTGGCGTTCAGGGCGTATTGGAAGACGTGTGCGAGCTTTCCCGCCACCTCGGAAAATCGCGGAAAATTGTAGCTGGCCGAAGTACCGCTTAAGGTATGCGCGGCGATGTACAAGCGCTCGAGGTCCTCACGACGCGGCTCAACATCCTGAAGAACGCTGACGTACTCCCGCACATACTGGAGTTGCTCGGAGGCCTCCTGCAGGAATACTTCCACGGCTTCGCGTTCAGGGTGGCTCACGCGATTCCCTCAGACACCCATTCCGGTTTTTGAGCTTCGTCCGCCGTCGGCTTCCGATACAGGATGGAATCGTTCAGCACGATGGCCTGGAATTTGACGGGCATTTTGGAGATGGACTCGGAGTGGCCCAAGAACAGGTAGCCACCGGGCTCCAGGGTTTCGTAGAAACGCTGGACCAGGCTGCGACGGCGCTCTTCGGAAAAATAAATGAGCACATTCATGCAGAAGATGACGTCCATCCGCCCCACATACGTCGCCGAAGCTAGGTTCATATGCGCGAAATTCACGAGTTTGTGAATGCGCGGCTTAAGTTGAAAGCCCGCCCCAAAGGCCGAGAAATGTGCCGCTTTGTGCTTTTCACTGACGCTGTGCATGCTGCGCCCGGTGTAGATGGCGCGTTCGGCATGCTTCAAAGCTTCGCGGCTGACGTCGGTGGCTAGAATCTCGATCTTCCAGGCGTCGGATAGCGCCAGAGTGTCGGCGACGGTGATGGCTATAGAATAGGGTTCTTCGCCGGTAGAACAGCCGGCGCTCCAGACCCGCAGGCTTCGCGGGTCCTTCCAAAAATTCTTCACGTGAAGTTCGGGCAGGACTCGTTTTTCAAACGATTCGTAAACACTGGGATAGCGAAAGAACGACGTCTCCTGAGTCAGCAGCCGCTCCAGAAAAGCTTCGTACTCAACATTGGTGGCGCGGATGGCCCGCAACAAATCGGCGCACCCGGCCCAGCGCTTGGAGGTCAAATATTCGCGCACTCGAGTGGAAAAGAAGCGCTCCCGTGAGTCGTCGAAGTGAATGCCGCTGCGTTGTTCGACCAACACCCGAAGCTCACTCAGCTCGTGCTCGCTCAGATTTACGGTCGAACCGTGTCGTTGGCTCATCTGCTTACACCGCGCTGGGCATGCCTTGGCAAGCCGCTAGCCGTTTACCGCGTCGCACCTACCGGAACAAGCCGATCGACCTCATCGGCGTGGCCGGTTTGCTTGGCCGAAGCGCGGAATTGCGCGAGGGCTTCGTTCAGTTGGTCGGAAAGTTTCACCAGCTGGCTCACGGTTGCGACCGTGCCGCGGGTTCCCTGTGAGGTTTGCCGTGTAATGCTAGAGATAATCTGCATGGCGTGGGCCACCCCTTCGGTGCCCCGCACCTGCTGTTTGGATGCCAGAGAAATTTCCTGCACGAGTTCCGCGGACTGCCGCACCACGCTGGAGATAGCGTCCAAGGCGCGTCCGGCCTGGTCGGCCAGGGTCGCACCGCCTTCCACTTCCTTGGTGCCTTCTTCCATGACCACCACCGCTTCGTTGGTCTCTGCCTGAATGGCCTTGATCAGTGCCGCGATGTCCTTGGTAGCACTGCGAGAATGTTCGGCCAGCTTTCGAACTTCATCGGCGACCACCGCGAATCCGCGGCCCGCTTCACCGGCTCGAGCTGCCTCGATGGCGGCATTCAGTGCCAGTAGGTTGGTCTGCTCGGTGATGTCGTTGATGACGTTAATGATTTCCGAAATTTCGAGAGACCGATCACCCAGCGACTTAATTTTCTTAGCAGTGGCTTGCACCGAAGCGCGGATCCGCTGCATGCCTTCCAAGGTGTCTCGCACCGCCCGGTTTCCCTGTTCGGCGGCGTCCAGAGCGCGTCGCGCCGCTTCGGCGCTAGCTTCCGCGTTGTTGGAAACCTGTTTCATCGATACAGTAAGTTCTTCCACAGCGCTGGAAGTGTTAGTGATTTCCTGATCCTGCTGGGTAGCACCGGCCTGCATTTCGTCAGCGGCAACAAGAATGTTGTTGGAGCACGCGGTCACTTCCATGGCCGCTTTGCGCACCCGCTCGAGAACCTTGGTGAAATTGTCGAGCATGTAGTTGATAGAATCCGCAACGTTGCCCAGCGCATCATTGGTGACTTTGCCCCGCAACGACAGATCGCCGCGAGCCACCTGATTGATGATGGTCAGCAATTCGGTGATGCTGCGTTGCAAATTGTCGTTCGCTTCTTGATTGCTGGTGGCCTTGGAGACTTTAGCAATCGCGCGATTCAGGTTTTCTGCGATGTTGCCCAGCTCATCGTTGGAGGTGATGTCCAGCCGGGCCCGAGCGTCGCCGGCTGCGAAGCGCTCGCAGAAGTCCGCGATCCGCTTCACCGGTGAAAGCAGTCCGCCGCCTAGCCTCCACGCGAGGAGCACGACGGCACCGACGGCGATTACTACTGCAATCAGTACGCGGGTGCTGGCCGCACTTGGGAGCGCGCCTAAGTCAAAAATCGAAGCGCCGCTTGACTGACGACCGGCGCTATATGCCAGCTCCAGAACCGCCAACAACGCCGCTGCGTTGACGATAACCAGGACCCAGATTGTCGAACTCAATCGCGATTTCATACCTACCTCCAAATCGTTTCGAATGGCCTCAGTGCCGCCAATGCCAACCTAAGAAAGTTAAATACTGGGCCCGGGAAATCCTTCCAATAGCTTGCGCAGGTCGATGATCAGCGCCAGCCGATCGTCGTGCCGCAGCATTCCTACGCAATGCGGCACATTTTCGGGTGCCTGCTCAATAAGATCTTCACTGTTCACCGCGTAGGTGCCGATGACTTCGTCGGCTGCGATCCCGACCCGAACATCGTCGCGTTCCCCTGTCCGCTGCGAGGCCACTACCACGTGCTTGGGCAGAAGCCCAGGCCTGCGACCTTCGGTCATCGCCATATCGATCAGGGGCACGATGCCGCCCCGCAGATTGAAAATCCCCAGCAAATATGCCGGGGTAAGCGGCAGCCTGGTTAGCGGCGGCCAATCCAATACTTCCTCGACGTCCAACACCGGCAGGCAAAAGCGCTCGCGGCCGCTGCGGAAGACGCAATATTGCGACTCGGGCAGATGTTCCGCGAAGGGGTTAAACGCCTCCAGCAAATCGGCGGCGTCGGTCTCCGCGCTGATAGGTGTCAGATGAAAGTCTTCGCGCATCTCTAAATCGCTCTGGAAATCATCTATGCGAACCTGCGAACCGCGCGCAGCAGTTCTTCCCGCGTAAACGGCTTGGTGACGTAGCCATCGGCGCCTTGCTGCTCGCCCCAATACTTATCGCTGGGGCTGGTCTTGGAGGTAACGAGAATCACCGGAATCGAACTGAACTTCGTATTGCTCTTTAGATCGCGGCAAACCTGGAAGCCGTTACGGTCTGGCATAACCACGTCCAGGAGAATCAAACTGGGCTGTTCTGCGGTGATGGCCGCTTCAATGCGATGAGGGTCGTTAACGCCAACCGGCAGGTAGCCGGCTTTTTCCAGGAGCCCATGGATGAGCATGACCTCGGCCGGCGAATCGTCGACAATCAGCACCTTTTTTTGCACGGCATAGCTCTCCCGATGGTTCTCCGAGGCTCAAAGCTGCACGTGAGCGGCCAGGATGAAGGCCTTGTAAGGGCTAATTGCGGCCATCGTAAGCGTCTAATTCTAAAGGGAATAAACAGAGCCGGAAGCGGTTATCGGCGAGTAGACTGCGAGGGTTGGGCGTTCTCGGTCTCAGCTTGAGATGCAATCTCAGAGTCCCGCATCTCGCTGGCGAGCGATGAGAATCTTTGCATCACCTCATTGATCCGTAGGGCCATGCTGTGAATGGTCTTGATCTGCCCGAGGGATTGCTTGGAGAGCTGGCCGGGCTCGAGCATTAGCAGCTCCGCGTTACCTAGCATGGAGGTCAAGGCGTCGTTCACGCTGTTGCGCATATCGCTCATGTACCGACCCAGGGTGGCGTAGTGTTCGTTGCCGGCGGACGAAAGCTCGGCCCGGCGCGCGATTCGTTGTGCTTCGGTGCGCCGCAGGGACTCGGTGGCGACCAGTAATAGCGTCTGAGTCCAATCTTCTCGCATCGGAACGTGAATGATTCGAGGATAACGCGATCGCAATCGCGCGCCCTCCCGGGAGTCGGCTGGAGCGCATAAAATGACAGCGCTCGAGGGATCCAAGGACTTGAGCAGGCTGGATGCTTTCTCTTCTCGCAGCGGTCCCACGATCAGCAGATCATGCCCAAGATCCGGTTGCTCCTTCCACAAGTCGCTACCTACCACGGTAATACCGGGAACCGGGCGCGCAGTCTGCCAGGAGGCACTGAGCAGACGCGCGAATTCGGTTTGATCGGTGAGGATTAAGACTTTTGCGTTTGGCAAGAAAGAACCACTCCTGGATCACGCCGGGTGTGAACCACAATATTGCTGACCGTTACCTCAGACTCTTTCCGCTTCATCCAGCGCGGAAAGCAGACGCTTGGTACTAATGCCCAAATTTACAGCGGCTTCGGTATCCTTGGCCTGCTTGGCTACATCTACGCGCTCCTGCAGACGCGAGACCTCGATGCGAGCAATTGACAGAGCGGGGTTCATATTTGAAGCGTCACCCGTGGCATTCGCAGACTCCGTCGCCGCGGTGACCAAGGCTCGGGCAACCACGGCCCGGCGTAAATCCTCTGCGGCCGGGCTGTCCTCGCTTACGAACGCACTTACTTCCCAAGAGGACAACAAGACCCGAGCTGTGCCGACCTTGATGGTGGTCATGGACCGGCCGCGGCTCGGCGGAGCGGCAATCAATTGCTCCCAAATTTGCTCGAGGCAGGATTCGAAATCCAGAGCCTCGGGATTTTCCACCTCAGAGCTCGAACCTGTCACCGGCGAGACACGCTTTGCTGGCTCCGACGCCGCCGCGGAGGTCTCCGCCTGAGGGGGTAGCTGCTTGGTCGCGAGCAGGGAGACACCGGACTTTAGAGAGTTTGCTTCCAATGCCTGTTCGACGTCACCGCGCAGATTCAGCAGACGTTCGAAGGTGTCATTGACGGTTCGCTCGGTATAGTCCTGTTGAAAAGGCTGCTTCCACTGGTTGGCGATTTTCCGAATCTCGGCAATAGGCTCAGCGGCGGAGAGGCCGAATTTCTGGCAGTCAATCACCTGGACACCCACGGAATCCAGCAGGCCCAGGCCAGAGCGTATTCCGATTAAATCGGCATGCATCAATTCGATCAGTGTGCGGCGCAAAAGAAAATTAAAGCGGACGAAGGTCAACAGCGACGAGGGTTCGTAGAACATCGAGCCAGCGGCTTCTTTGACGTTACGGCCTTGCTCGATGAAATTCGTTTGCAGGATTTCCCGGAGGCTGCGGAATTCGCGCAGGGTGACGATGATGGATTCCAGTGGTTCGCACCAAGCTGGAAGGGAGGAAGGAACATCCACGGTTCCGAGCACCGCCTTCATGACTTCCGCAGCGTCTTCCATCTCGATCTGTTTGTGATAGATCTTGGCCGGCGCGCACAGAGCAAAATATTGCACCAGCAAGAAATCGATTTTGTCACGGTCCACGGTGGTTTTCGAAAGCTTACGAAGGTGCCGCTGGATCAGCGCGGCGAGCCCGGTCTCGTTGGAACTGAGTGTGGTAGTTTGCAACAGGCGGCGCAGCTCGTGGACAGCGACGCGGGAATCCATGGAGGTGAGCCAGGTGTCGACCTGACGAACCAGGTCGCCGGCGGCCTTCTCCGGCAAATCTCGATCTTCCGGTGCGACCGGAATTTCCATGCCGAGCTGTTTTGCGAGCGCCGCGTAGATCGGAAAAGCCGCGCGAGTTTCCGGCCAATGCGCATGCCCAGTGGCTTCCGTGCGCGGAGGCGCCGACAGGTTCAAAGACAAGAAGGATCTCATGACGTTTGTGTCACCCAATCCCGCGTACCATTCGTAAAGCGAACGGCCACGGCTTTGCACTCTTCGTGGTACTGAACGGCAATCACCACCGCATCGGCAGAGCGGCCTTTACGGTCGCGCTCCAGGCGGACCCGGTCATCAAACTCCAACGGCAGTGTCGACACAAAGATGGCGAACTCCGGGCTGCCGAATTCAAGGATGGCAGCCTCTCTCAGCTTGAGCCCGCCCCCGCGTAGCGCGGTTACCTGCACCGGCACGCGAATAGCGACCGCCTGCGGAAAGAAGCGTGCCAATTGCGCCGCACAGCCCTGATCTTGCTGCGTCGATACCGCTCCGGACCGTTCCACGTTTCCTCACGCAGCCCGGCACCACCGGACCATACACACCTAGCGCCGGAGGGACAGAGCCGCCGGTAGAAAGAAGCACGTGAGAAGCCAAAGCGAGCGAGGCTGGGGGACCATCGAAGATGGTGAAAGGCCGAGGCTTAGCGATCGGAGGCATTACCCAATCGGCTCAAACGTCTCAGCGTGAAACGTCGGCGTCTCAAGGCGTCCCTGTTTTGGGCCGCAGGAGGCGAGCTGAGGGTTGGACTTATTCAGTGAGTGACTGCCGACGCTTCGGTTTCGCTGTCCGAAAGGCCAGCACGGACCGGAATGTTGTAACGCTTCAGTTTGCGGTATAACGTGGCCCGGCTGATCCCCAACATCTTTCCGGCTAAGGCTTTGTCGCCATTGGCCTGTTCGAAAACACGAAGAATTGTCATCCGCTCCATCTCCGCGAGTGCGGTGGTTGAAACCGAAGCGCTGTCGATCAGCGAGGTGGGTTCCGCAGGGGAGTGCTCGGCACGAATCGACGGTGGCAGGTCCCCCACATCAATGATCCGGTGGTCGCCCAGGGTCACCGCTCGAGCCACGCAGTTCTCCAGCTCCCGGACATTGCCTGGCCAATCGTATTGCAGCAGGCTCTTCATGGCCGCGGGAGTTACCTGCAGATGGTCATTGGGAGCGTAACGATCCAGGAAGTGATGCACCAGGACCGGAATGTCGGAGCGGCGATCCCGGAGAGCGGGGAGATGTACGGTGACAACGTTCAACCGAAAGTACAGGTCTTTGCGGAAAGTGCCTTCACGGTAGGCATTTTCCAGATCACGATTGGTGGCGGCAATTACCCGAACATCGACATTGATCTTTTCGTTGCTTCCTACCGGACGCACTTCCTTTTCCTGAAGGACGCGCAGCAACTTGGCTTGCATCTCGAGAGGAAGCTCACCGATCTCATCCAGAAAGATTGTTCCACCGTCAGCGGCTTTGAAGAGGCCAGCTTTAGACCGTGACGCTCCGGTGAAGGCCCCTTTTTCGTATCCGAATAACTCGCTTTCCATCAACGTAGGCACCAGCGAACCACAATCGACGGCAACGAACGGAGTCTGGGCCATGGCCCCTCGAAAATGGATGGCACGCGCAGCTAGTTCTTTGCCGGTACCGCTCTCGCCGGAAATCAGTACCGGCGTTCGCGAGTCTTTGAGGCGCGAGATCATACGCAAAACGTCCTGGATGTTGGCGGACGTGCCGATGATTCCGTCCAGGCTTTCCTCGGTGTTGACTCGCTCCCGCAGAAATTCATTCTCTGCCACCAGGCGGATTTTTTCCGCCATACGCTGCAGCAATAGCCGCATTTTTTCGACGCGAAATGGTTTTTCGATGTAATCATACGCGCCCAGTTTCATAGCATCCACCGCGGATTCGATCGAACCGTGGCCAGTCATGATGGCGACTTCGGTCCGCGGCGACTGGGCTTTCACCTGGCGCAGTAGTTCCACTCCGGACTTTACCGGCAGCTTTAGATCGGTGAGCACCAGGTCCGGCGCATCGCCGTCGAGTTTTGCGCCCGCTGCTTCGGCGCTCTCGGCCTCGGCGCAGTTGAACCCCAATGATGTGCCGATGGTCATGCACAGCCGGCGAATACTTTGTTCATCATCCACAACCAGCAAACGGATTTTGAGGGTTTCGCTCATGGTTTTCCGAAGGTCTTCTCCACAATGGTCAAAAGTTGCTGAACTCGAAAAGGCTTTTCAATGAACGGGGTGCCGCTGCGAGCCAGCAGTGCCTGGGTCTCGCTATTCGCAGTATCACCGCTGATCAAGATGATGCGAGGACCTAGCTCTGGGCGGTTTTGTTGAATCCATGCATGAACCTCCGCGCCGTTTACGGCTCCGGGCATTCGAATATCGGAAATCACCCCAAAAAATTCTCCTCCCGCGAGGTGTTCGAGGCCTTCCGCGCCGGACGCAGCATTTACCACTGTGTAGCCACGGCGTTCGAGCGCCGCGCGGAGAAACGAACTGACCGACGGCTCGTCTTCAATCAGCAAGATCGGAGCGCTCGTGTCCGGCCGCGCTGTCATCGGCCCACTTCTTTGGCCAGGCTGGTGATCGCTCCCTCATTGGCGATTGGAACCCGCACAACGAAGGTGCTCCCCCGATCGTCTTCGTTGTTCCAGCACAGAATTTCCCCGCCATGCGCGCGTACAATTCCGTAGCAAATACTCAAACCAAGCCCGGTGCCTTTGGCGGCTTGTTTGGTGGTATAGAATGGGTCGAAAATCCGCTCGGGATCGGCTAGCCCGATGCCGTTATCGGTGAACTTGATTTCGATCATCTCGCCGCGACGTTCCGTCCGCAGATCGATATGGCCGCGCCGCCCCGCTTCCTGCACGGCGTCGTAAGCGTTATTCAAAATATTGAGAAATACCTGCTGTAACTGCTGCGCATCGCCCAGAGCCGGCCTCAGGTTTTCGTCGAAATGTTCGGTAACTTCCACGCCGTGACTCGCGAAATCGTAGCTGCGCAGTTTGATGGTTTGCCGCAAAACCGAGTTCACCTGCACCAACTCACGTTGCACCGGTCGTTGCCGGGCAAAACTAAGCAGGTCCTGGACGATATCTTTGGTGCGTTGCGTCTCCTGTAAAATTATTTGCAGATCTTCCTTGGCCTCCACGGGCATGGCCGGATTCTCCAGCAGCAGATCGGTAAAGCCAAGGATCGCTGCGAGCGGATTATTGACTTCGTGAGCCACCCCGGAGACCAGCCGCCCGATGGTTGCCATTTTTTCCGAATGTGCCAGCTTGGCTTGTAGCAGCGTGGCATCCGTGATGTCGGTCATTACCACCACCACGCTGTTGACGACACTCTGTTCGTCCCGCATGGGGCTCAAACTGATGGAAAAGTGTCCCATCGACGCGTCGCTTCGGCGCACCCGCAGTTCCAGGTTCTCCACTTGATGCCCGTGCGCGGTAGTCTCCAACGCGGCTTCAAAATCCGCTCGATGAGATGATTCCACCCAGTCGACCAGCCGGTGGCCGATCAGCTCTCCCTCCAGGTAGCCAGCTTCGAAACATCGTCGGTTGGCGTAGCTGATCAGACCTGCGGTATCCAATACCAGGATCATGCTCTGGGTCGTGTTTAGAATTTTCTGGTTGAAATCTCTTTCGCGCTGCAGTTGCGATTGAAAAGTTTTCTGTTCGGTGACATCCAACATCAATCCGCGAATCTGGGCGATCGCGCCGGAGGGGTCGCGCACCGCGGTAATGTTTTGGAGCGTGTGCAGCAGCGCGCCATTCTTGCGCCGCAGCGTTTCTTCATGATTGCGAAGGACCCCGCGCCGCGCCAAGGCATCCAAAAAGCTTTCACGCGCGGCAGGCACCGGGTAAAGATGAGATCCCACGTCGGCGCGAAGGAGTTCTTCGCGCGAGTCGTATCCCAGCATTCGAACCATGGCGTCGTTTACGTCCAGAAAACGGCCGTCCGGCGTTGCGAAGAATAGACCTTCCTGGATACTGTCAAAAAGCTCTCGATAGCGTCGTTCAGCTTCGCGCCGGTCGGTCATGTCCTTCAAAACGTGAATGGTTCGCGTGTCGTCGGCGGACACGCCCGGAGTTCGCGAAGTGGATACCAGAAAGATGCGTTCCGGGGAAGCGACTACGTACTCCTCGCGGGATTGCTGCGTGTCCCGGCAAAACGGGCAGGGAAGTTGATTGCTGGTTTCCGCGATTTGGCGCAGGCTGCTCATTGCCTCGCCAACCAGGGCCGCGGGAGGCACCCCTAAGTGAGAGGCCAACGACTTATTAGTGCGCACGATCTTCCACGAACGATCGTGGACCACTATGTAGTCCTTGATGGCATCGATATCTTCCACCCACTGCTTCTTGGAACGCTCCAGTTGTGAGAATCTGCGAAAGTTTTCCAGCGACAGCGCCGCGTGGCTAACCAGGGCGTGCAATAAACGGCGTTCCGCGGCATCCAGGGTGTTACGCTCGGAGATTAAACACAGGGAGCCAAGGTTTTCGTCGTCGCTGGCGGTAATCGGAATAATGATCAGCGTATCCGCGGAATGCTGAGCCAGGCCCTCTTCGTAACCTACAGCGATCTCGCCCAGGGGACGAATTAGTACGTCGCGCCCAACTTCCTGGGCGGCCTGGGTGATGCGAACAGTTTCGGCAACGGGCGTGAACGGCGCGGCTGCCTGGTAGATGTCCGCTTCACGGCCTCGGAAAACCACGACGCCGCCCCATCTAGCGTTTAGCATTCGCGCCGCACGGTTGGCGAATCGCTCCAGGAAATCGGGTAACCGCCTGGAATGCGCGGCGTCCACCGCCAGTTCCATGAGCTCTTCAGCGGTATGGCTTAGCGGAGCTGCCGATTCCGGTTTTAGGGGGCGGCGAGCAAACGCAATCGGTTTTCGGGTCGGCCTAGGCATAGGGAGTCGAGACGCCGCGACAACCGTCTCAATATGATGATTTCCACGCCTTCCTACGCTACCTAGTCATCTCAATATGAGTCAATCACCCGCTTTGAGTGGGTGCCGAATCGACCACTGCGGTCGTCCGGTGTGTCTCAGCGTGAGATTTACCGCGGATACTGAGCTGGCAGCTGAGACATTTCGCCCGGGTGGAAATTGCTGGGCATGGGTCGCCCACCTCGCTTAACTCCATCGCTCCGTTGATTTTGCGGACTGTACAGCCGTCGACATGAGAAGCCCAAGGCGGGTTTCCGTGCTGGCACTCGGCGTGCCTGCTCTCCTGCGGGGTCATCTTGTCCGTTGATGAAAGGTGTGCGCAATGAATTTAAGTTGGGCGCGAAGGTCACTGGCCACTGTCGGAGTGCTGGCAGTGGTGGGCGCCAGCGTGTTCGCGCAGACTTCAACGACCGACGAGAACAAGCGCAAAGTGAAGAGCCGCCTGGCCCCTCAGTACCCGGAACTGGCCAAACGCGCCAATGTCTCCGGCAAAGTAAAGATTGAGGTAATCATTGCGCCGGATGGTCACGTGAAGAGCACCCGCGCTGTCGGCGGGCACCCGCTCCTGGTGCAAGCCTGCCAGGACGCCGTGAAAGAGTGGAAGTTCAGCGTGTCTTCGGAAGAAACCACGCAAATCATCGAATTCGAATTTACGCCGGGGTCGTAGGGCGGCTGGGTCCTGGGAACACGCCCAGGTGCGAAGTTGAAGTGGAGGATGCTGATAATGACGATAGGCAAGAAACTATACGTGGGCTTCGGATCGATACTGGTGATCCTGGTGACGCTATTTGTAGTGAATACCATCGCCGGCGTGAAAGAACGCTCCGCCCAAGACGACGCCTCAACCGCCCTGAAAAGTGTCCGCACCATCGAAAGCGTCCGTTATCAGCTGATGCTGAACCGCAATAACCTAAACGATTTCCTGCTGAGCGGCGACCCTCGTGACGAAGAGAGTGTTGAGAGCGGCTTGGCGAATATTTTTGATTCTCTAAAACAGGGCGAGTCACAATCGACCAGCAGCACCCTGCGGCTGGCTTTGGCTCAAGTGGAAACCACCGAAGCGGCATGGCGCGATAATTTTGCCAAGCCGCTGCTGGCCAAGCGCCACCAAGTGGATTCTGGCGATGCTACCGTTTCCGATCTGCAAATCTTTTACCTCCAGAAAGATCCGCCTTCGTGGCTCACCAGGTCTTCGGCGGTCTTGGACCAAACCAACGCGGATATCACCAGATCGCTGGATGAAACTACCAAATCCGCCATCCGAGCCAGTACCTTCAGCACCGCTCTTACCAGCGGCGGAACATTCTTGGCACTCTTGCTAGGCCTGGGCATCGCCTATTACACCGCGAAGTCCATCACCGTGCCTCTGGCACACCTGATCACCGTGGCCCGGGAGATCGGCGATTCTGGCGACCTCGATCAACATATCGACATTCACCGGACTGACGAAATCGGTGCTCTGGCAACCACCTTCAACAACATGGTCGCGTACTTGAAGGAAATGGCCGGCGTGTCCATGGCCGTCGCGGAAGGCGATCTATCCGTGGAAGTAGTGCCGCGGTCTAAACGCGACACCCTGGGCAATGCGTTCCTGCGTATGTCCCGCGGTTTGCAGGATCTGGTGCGCACCACCCGCGATTCCGCCAGTCAGGTTTCGGCAGGCTCCAATCAGGTGGCGGGCGCAGCGGACGAGTCCGCCAAAGTGACCGTACAAGCTTCCTCGGCCATCGAGGAAGTAACCAGCACCATGCACGAAATGAGCATCAACGTGCAGAACGTTGTGAAGAACACCCAGGTACAAGCTTCCAGCGTTGCGGAAACCTCGGCTTCCATCGATCAGATGGTGACTTCGATCCAGCGCGTCGCCGATACCGCCAGAGTCTTATTGGATATCGCCAACCGTTCGCGCGAAGAGGTGGTGACCGGGATCGCCACGATGGAGAAGGCCACCGACGGCTTGAATCGCACCAATCACGCCATCCAGTCTTCCGCCGAGATCATCAATGTGCTTGGGCATCGCGCCGATGACATCGGCAAGATCATCGAAGTCATCGACGATCTTGCGGAACAAACGAACCTGCTGGCATTAAACGCAGCAATTGAAGCGGCTCGCGCCGGCGAACACGGTCTTGGATTTGCCGTGGTGGCCGATGAGGTCCGAAAGCTGGCCGAGAAATCTACGCAATCGACGAAAGAAATCGCTGACCTGATTCAGAGCATTCAACGTGAAGCGCGGCAGGCGGTGGAAAACATGGAACGCAGTACCCGGATCGTGGAAGAGGGCCTCAGCCTGGGCAGCGATCTAGGGTCGGCGCTGCACAAAATCTCCAATGTGGTCAGCGAAGTTTACAAGTTCTCCCAGGAAATTGGCGCCGCAACCAACGAACAGTCCGTGGGCTCGTCACAAATCGCCAAAGCCACCGGGCGCTTGACGGAAATTACTCAGGAGATTAACTCCGCTGTCGAAGAGCAGGCTTCCGGAGCTCAGGCGGTGGTGCGCGCCATGGACAAGATGCGTGAACTGGTGCAGCAGTCGGCATCCAGCTCGACGGAGCTATCAGCCGCCGCCGCACAGATGTCCAAGCTTTCGGGAACCTTGCTGGACAGCATGGACCGGTTTGTATTGGATACCTCGGCGCCGAGCAGAAACCGTCGGGAAACGGCCGGGCCGCGCCGCAGAGCACCATCGAAGCGTTCCGAGGAGACGGATTACGCCGAATTGACGCATTCGTAGGTCAGTCACACGGCGGGTTCTCACTCATGGAAAAAGACGTTCAGATCGTCGGTTTTCGTATCGGGAATGAAACGTACGGAGTGCGAATCTCCTCGGTTCGAGAGATCGTGCGCGTGCCGGAGATCACCGCGATCCCCAGCGCGCCGGAAGCCGTGGAAGGGGTCATCAACTTGCGCGGGAAAATTGTTCCGGTGATGGATCTTCGAAAGCGCTTTGGTCAACAAGAAGTGCAGCCGGACAAGAAAAACCGGATTCTGGTAGTTGAGCTAGAGGGCAAGCTGGTGGGATTGATCGTAAATGCTGCTTCCGAAGTGCTGAAGATCCCCCCGGGGGACATCGCCGCACCCGGATCACTTTTTCCGGAAGGCGAATCCAGTTACGTGACCGGGGTCGCCAAACTGAAAAACCGTCTGGTCATTTTGCTGAATGTCGCCAAGCTCTTGCACGGCCAGGAATTCAAACGATTTGAGGAGGTTGCGGAAACCGCTGGAGCCGTCAGGTAGTAAGACACACGACGATTCGAAAAAATCGATCGTGCGCTATTGGCATTCGCGCTACCCATCCAGCGCGGAAGCGATGTCGGCGCTTCACGGATACCTATCCACCATGGCAACCACCACCGCTCCGTTACCGCTATCTGAGCCCGAGCTCAAGCTTTTGCAGACTCTCGTCTATCAGGAATGCGGCATGTTCTTTGACGAGCGTCGTTCTCATTTTCTGAAGGATCGACTGGCGCGCCGCCTGAAGGCCTGCCAGATGGATTCGTTCTACAACTACTACCGCTTGCTCACCAGCCGCGAAGGGAAGAATGAGCTGGCATTGTTGCTGGAAAATCTGACCGTCAACGAAACCAGTTTTTTTCGCAATCGGCCGCAACTTGATCTGCTGCAGAAAACTGTGCTGGAAGAGCTATTGCGCAAAAAACAGGAACGTCGCGACTGGACAATACGGGTGTGGAGCGCCGGTTGTTCGGCGGGCCAAGAAGCATATTCGGTCGCGATCCTTATATGCGATGCATTGGCCTATTACTACCTGCGAAACCCGCTTCCGTTCGATATGCCGTCGCCCAAACCCTTGATTCCCCCGCCCTGGAAGCTGGAAATCGTCGCGTCGGATATCAGCTATGCGAGCCTGCGCGCCGGCCAGGAAGGTTCGTATACCGAAGTCCAAATGGAGCCGGTCGATTACACCTGCCGGCTACGATACTTTGAAAAAAACGGAGATAAGTACAGCGTCAAGCCACGGCTTCGGGACCTGGTGCAGTTCGACTTCCACAATCTCAAGACCGAATTCCTGTCCAGACGCAACGACATCATCCTATGCCGTAACGTGATGATCTATTTCGACACACCCGAGCAGAAGCGGCTGGTCGAAAAATTCTGGCACTGTCTGAATCCCGGCGGATACTTGTTTGTAGGTCACGCCGAAAGTTTGTTTGGGCTCACCCATAAGTTCCGGATGGTTCACGAGAACAACGGCACTGCCTATCAGCGGCTGGAGGTAAATTCGTGAATCATTTCCCCGACGATCGCGGCGCGGAGCTTCGCACGCTCTTCTTTGAGAGCGCCGGAGATCTAGTGCAGGCCTTGAACGAAGCTGGCCTGCAACTGGAGTCGCGTCCGGCCGACGAGAGCGTGATCCGGCAAGTTCGTCGAGCAGTCCACACGCTGAAAGGCGACTCGGCAGCTTGCGGCTACTACCAACTTAGCGAACTGGCCCACGAACTCGAGGACGTCCTCTCGGCGGAGATCGGTAAGACCCGGGGCGCACAAATGGCCGAGGCGGTACTCGAAGCGGCAGATATCTTTGCCGCCATGCTGGCGGCGTTCAAGCGGGATATGGAGCCCCCGGCGGCGAACTCCCTAAGGGTCATGATTCGGGACTTGCTATCCGGGCCGGTGCCTGCCGTCGACGCCCCCGCTGGACCTGAATTGATCGCACAATTCGATTGGACCGAATACGAGCAATTGATGATTTCGGAAGCGGCGCACCGTGGTGAAATCGTCTACAACATTGCACTCCGGATCGATGCGAAAAGCCCCATGCGAGCGGCTGCTTTTCAGCTGGTCCGCAATGTTTTGCATGGCTGCGGTACGCTCATAGCTCTCCGTCCGGAAGATAACTCGGCGGCCGCGTCCGCGGAACTTGTGGAAGCTGCTCTCTCGAGCGCCGAACCTCAGGACCGCATCGCCCAACGCTGCCGCATTCCCGCCATCGTTTCGGATGTGCGCATTGAACGCGCGGGCACCCTCCATAATCCGGAGCACGAGTTACTTGGCGAATTTCTGGATGCCCACGCAGCCGGCCATCCCGGTCGCGTCGTGGAGCATCCGGCTGAAGTGGAAACGCCAAAGAGCTCCGCGATACCCGCCGCGATCGTCGAGAACACTCTCCGGGTGGATGCCGCGCGCATCGACGCAGTCATGAACCTCGTCGGTGAATTAATCATCGGCAGGTCTATGCTGACCCGAGCACTGGTTGAGTTTGACCAGCGCCACGCGCGCGACCCACTTCGCGCCAAACTTTCAGATGCCCTGGCGTTTCAGTCGCGGGTGCTGGATGAGCTTCACAAGTGCGTCTTGAAAATTCGCATGGTGCCCGTCGAGCAACTGTTTCGCAGATTTCCCCGGGTGGTGCGGGACGTTGCCAAGCAGTGCAGCAAGGATGTTGCGCTGGAAGTTTCCGGACAAAATACCGATCTCGATAAGAGCATTCTGGACGCCTTAGCCGAGCCGCTTATGCACCTGGTGCGAAATGCTGTGGATCACGGAGTTGAGCACGCCGACGAACGCATCGCCAACTCCAAGCCAGCGCGTGGAACAATTTATCTCAACGCTTATCACCAAGGCACCCAGGTGGTAATCGAGGTGCGCGATGACGGACGGGGGCTGGACCCGGTTAAACTTCGCGATCACGCGGTGCGAAAGCGAATCGTCAGTCAGGAAGAAGCAGACCGTCTGGCGGACAGTGAAGCGATGAACCTGATTTTTGAACCGGGTTTTAGCACTTCCCACGAAGTCACCGAAATTTCTGGCCGCGGCGTTGGAATGGACGTGGTTCGGTCGGTCCTGGACCGTCTGAAAGGTACCGTACACATTTCTTCCAGCAAAGGCGTTGGCACCACCATACAACTGCGAGCTCCGCTTACGCTGGCGAGCATTCAGACCTTGCTGTTCAGGGTTTCCGGCCGGCTCTTCGCGGTGCCGCTCTCTTCGGTCGTGGAAATCGCGCGGGTAATGGATAGCGAAATTCACCACGTCGATTGCCGCGAGGTTCTTCGCTTACGTGAGCAAGTCCTGACGCTGGTGCGTCTCAGCAACCTGAGCCAAATTCACGCAGTTAGCGTCCCAACTGAAAACAAGAAGCACCGAAGCTTTGTAGTTGTGATTGGCGCCGCCGAAAAGCGTTTCGGACTGGTGGTAGATAGTCTAGTTGGCGAGGAAGAGCTGGTGATCAAGGCTTTGCCATCGGAGATCGTATCGAGCGACTTGGTCAGCGGCGCTTCCATTCTGGGCGACGGCACGGTGGTGTTAATTCTCAATGTTCCCGCGGTACTGGCGCGATTGTCGCGGACGCAACCCTTGGGAGCCATCGCATGAGCGACACCATCCGCGTACTGGTCGTCGATGACTCCGCCCTGATGCGCAAGCTGATTCCGGCGGTGCTGTTGCGCGATCCCTCGATCGAAGTGGTTGGAACCGCCATGGACGGCGAGTTTGCATTGAAGAAAATTGAGGAACTTCAACCTGACGTAGTCACCTTGGATCTCGAGATGCCCCGGATGGACGGTCTGGAAACTCTGCGGACCATCATGCGGCGGGCGCCGTTGCCAGTCATTCTCTTTAGCACCCACTCCAAGGAGGGTGCCTACTCGACAATGAAGGGGCTGGCGTTGGGCGCTGTCGATTTCATCGCCAAGCCCACCGATGCCGGCAGCGGCAATCTAGACAAAATTGCCGATCAGCTCATCGAAAAGATCAAAATCGCCAAACGTGCCGCGGGCCATAAGCTGCCTCCCGCTCCGATCGCTGTTGATATTCCCACTGTGCAGAAGGGGGCGCATTCCTCGCGGCCACCGAATCGCATCATCGCCATCGGCATTTCCACCGGAGGCCCCAACGCTTTGCAGTTCGTGCTCTCGCAGCTGCCCGCCGATTTCCCCGCGAGCATTCTGGTGGTACAGCACATGCCGGAGGGTTTTACGGAAATGCTAGCCCGCCGGTTGAACGACTGCTGTGCGTTGGAAGTGCAAGAGGCCAAGTCCGGCGACCTACTTCTCGCTGGCCGGGTACTGATTTGCCCGGGCAACCGCCACATGATGGTCAGGCGGATGCCTCGCGGTGCTACCACCGTCTTGACAGACGCTCCCACAGTGAATGGCCATAGACCTTCCGTCGACGTGCTGTTTCATTCTGTCGCTCAGGAGTTTGGTCCCTCCGCAGTAGGCGTGCTCATGACCGGCATGGGAGATGACGGAGCGGAAGGGCTGGGAGCTATTAAACAAGCGGGCGGGCCGACCATCGCGCAAAGCGAAGATACCTGTGTAGTCAGCGGAATGCCGCGCGCGGCAATTTCAAGAGGCTACGCCGCAAAGATTGTGCCGTTGAATTCGATGGGCGCGTTTCTAGCCATGCAATATGGCTCGGACCGCGGCGATAGTGACAAGTCCGAGCGGCACGAAGGGTTGGATCGGCAGGAAAAGTCTGACCGGAACGACAAAATCGAGAGGATATCCGTTTCCACGCAACGCACCTGATAGGTGCGCCGCGTGAAGGAGAAGGCCATGCAACAATTTGCCCCGTTATTTCGAAAAGACAATCAAGCGGTCCGCTACCTGGTGGTGGACGACTCCGTTTTCGCCCGCAAGAACATCATCAAAATGATCGAGATGTTCGGCGGCGAAGTAGCCGGTGAAGCCGGCGACGGCTTGACCGCCATCGCGGAATTTAACCGTATCCAGCCGGACATCGTGCTGATGGATATCACCATGCCACAGATGGAGGGCATTGAGGCCGTTGAGCGCATCGTGCGTCAACATCCTGCTGCGCGCATCGTCATGGTCAGTTCGGTCGGCTACCAGGAAAATATTCTGGCGGCACTTCAGAAGGGCGCGAAGCATTTCGTCCAAAAGCCGGTTAAGCCCGAAGTGCTTTACGAGATTCTTCGATACGTGCTGAGTGACGATTCAAGCGTGCCGGCGGCTCCGGTGGCGCTTGCCGGAGAGCGCCGGTCATGAGAATGGAGCTGATTCAACCATTTATTAACGCTGCCGACGCGGTCTTCTCCGAGTCGCTGCAGGGACCGACTAAGATTGTCGATTTGACGATGGATGAAGAGACCTACCGCCGTCGAGGGATCGCCGCGCACATCCTGATCAAAGGCGACATCGAGGGGCGGGTTATCTTGGATTTGGGTCAGGAAGCTGCGTTGAAGATCGCCGCGAAGCTCGCAGGCGGCACAGTGCCGGAGAGCGAGCAGCTCGCTCGCGAAACGGTTTGCGAACTCGCAAACATGATCATTGGGAACTCCATTACCTTGCTCAACGATCAGGGATTTCGCTTCAAGGTCTTTCCGCCGGACATTCACGTCAATGAGCATGGGTTGGCCGGAAGCCTGGACACCGAAGCGATGGTCATCTGCATTGAAACGGTCTGCGGCGAGGTATTTCTGAATATCGCGATGCACTATCTTCAACGGCGGCGGCGAGAACGGATGATCGAGCCCGTGGCCAGCTCGTCTGGCATTGGCAAAATTTAGACTGGGGCAGGAACCGGAACGGTAATGTATGCGGCTCCATGCCGATACAATCCTGCGCTGGCAATCGCGTTCGACGACACGATGCGGATTGCCACGAAGATTGCCGGTCCTCCGGGCGTAAAAGGAACCGCTACTTCCAATCGGGTGCCAACCGGATACTGGATGCGGCTCCTGAAACTGATGCCACCTTTGGAAAGATCTTCACACACCGCGATTTCTTCCTGAAATCCTCGGCGTCGAATACAGGCTAGCACCCGAGCCTTCACTCGGGGCCGCTTGCGGCGTGGAGGCACTCGTTCTTCGGGGGTGATCACCGGTGATTCCGCTTTCACTTCCGGCTGCACCTGAGCCCAAATCGAGGGCGTGTCGCACTGGGAGCAAAGGCGGGCGATACACCTCCGAGACTCGAACGATTTCACCTGCATCTCGTTCAGGTAAACAACCTCGCGCCGCTTGCAGAAGCTACATTCCATTAGCAACCGTGCCAATGCACCTTCCGCCCGGTGCGTGGAAGGGAATTCGATATCCCAGAAATCGCCGGTGGGATCGAGAATAGCGATGGCATACAAGAATCCGGGTGGATCCGGGTCGATTTCCGCTACGATTCGTGCTCGAGAGACCTTCCAGTCTTCACCGTCGCGCTGCCGCGTCAGCGTCATTTCCTGCCCGGCAGATAGTTTTGCCGACATCCGCAGGATTCCGCCGGTGCGGCTCACCACCACGGTTTGCGCTATCTCCGTCCCGGGAATGCCCTGGGAGGTAAACCAGGTGGCTTCGACAGGTAAGCGAAGACTCACCCGGTCGCTTTGTCGCAGTTCCACTTCGCGCATAGTCTTGTTTCGCTGGGCTTCGAGTTAAATCTCAGACTAGCACGGTGTTGGCCGCGCTCTGCGGGTACTGCCGAGCACTATGTCGTTCCCACAAACATCGCGAACACTTTGCGTCGATTCAGCCGCTATTGTCTTTTTAGCGGTGCCTGGCTAACGGGGGAGTCTGTGGTGGGAAGGCGTGAGCGATAATGATCGAAACTGTTCTGCTCTTGGTCGACTCTGGGAATCGAGCCTTTGTGAATAACCTGATCTCGATAGATAACCGTGCGCCCCGGCTCCAGCCCGGAAAGCCTGGCGCTCGCGATCGGCGTTATGCCATTCGTTATCCTTTTGCGGTAGATGCTCAACTTATCGAACTGGATTCTGGCACTCGAACCGAGGGCGTAACCTCTGATATTTCCCTAGGTGGGTGTTTCATCTGCACCAGCAAACCGCTGGCTCTGTCGCGCCGGGTGCGCGTGTTGCTGTCTCGCAAAGGCCTCACCGTCGAAGGTCTGGCCGTTGTCCGGGTGGTGAAGCCACGCATTGGTATGGGTATCGAATTCTTGGATCTCGAGCCGCAGTATGCCGAAAGCCTGGCGCGCTGGATCGAGCAGGGTCGCCAGAGGCGCTAGGTGCAAAACCAGTCGCAAAGTGGCCGCAAAGCAGCGGGCATCAAATTAGGCGGACGGAGAACCTAGCCGCGAGTGGTTTGCGCGAGAGAGGGGTCGAGCAGCGCCTGCCTCATTCGAGAAGCCAACGCGCCAGCATCTCCAGCTGGAAACAGCAAGCCGCCCTCGCCAACAATTTCTCCAAGTCCACCTATCGCTGAAACCCGGGCGAGCGAAAGCATCTGCTTCTCTACACCGCCGATTCCCGGCGCGAAGAAGTGCGACACTCGGCGGCAGCGCAACAGCGGCGGCCTCAATCAGGAAATCGGCGACTTTTTGGGGTTGCGTAAGCATCGGCACGTGGCTGGTGGGCAGGGTCAGGGTCTTCGCATTCATTCTCTTGGCCGTGCTGATTTCTTGTTCGGGCGCGATCATTCGATCGTTGGAAGAGATGACGAACCAACTGGGCTTGGTATGCCACGCGGCCTTGGTGATGGGCGTCGAAAGGTTGGCGCCTTGTGTCGCCACCCTGGGTGGCGAGTACCACACTTTTTTCGTCCGAGGTTAAGTCCGGAGCGAAATTGTCGGTGACACCTTTGGCGGTCAACATCAGGAAGCGTCTTCGACGGGTCGAATTTCGCTGAAACCCGGCGGTAGAGGAAATTTCTGGGCCATGCCCCCAAGAGTCTCACCTTCCTCAGGAGCGAAAGCTGCTACATAAACGAGACCGGCTACCTTGGGATTGTTTCCGGCTTCGGTGATGACTACGCCGCCGTAAGAGTGGCCCACCAGCAATACCGGTCCATCCTGCATATTGTTCTGAGATGTCTCACCGCCGCCCAAGAATGCCAAGGCGGTGGACGCCAAGAGCAGAGGGTGGCAAGTTCCTTGCAAGGATCCATTGCGTTTCAGAGGCTACCAAGTTTTATTGGGAGCGGCGAACAGTTCGCCGAAGAAGCTTCGGATCGCAATCGAGGAACGATGATCGACTATCGCATTATATGCGACGCCGGGAGTTTGCGACCCGCTCTCGTGGGTGAAACCATGCATCGCGCCACCGTAGACGATGACCTGATAATCGGCGCCGACGCGGTTCATTTCCTCGACGAAAGTCGTCACCTGGGTCATTGGGACGTGGGGATCCAAGGCGCCGTGGCAGACCAGCATTTTTGCCCTAACGGTCCCGGGCTGAAGGGGCAGAGAAGTGTCCAAGCTGCCGTGAACGCTGACCACGCCTGCGAGATCCGCGCCGCTTCTGGCCAGTTCGAGCACGGTCATACCACCGAAGCAGTAGCCCACCGCGGCGATGCGTTCATCGGCCAGCGGATGCGATCGCAACACACCAAGGCCTGCATTTGTGCGCTGGCATAGCTTCGCGGGGTTCTTGCGCAATTCCATGATGCGAGTCATCACGCGCCGGCGGTCGCCGGCGACTCCATCTCCATACATGTCGCAGGCGAATACGACAAAGCCAAGGTCGGCGAAACGCCTTGCGCGCCCTTTGGCGTGTTCATCGAGGCCGGCGCCCCCGTGGACAACAAGAATACCGGGGCGCTTGCCGGATAGGGTGTGGTCCCAGACGAACTGACCGGTGAGATTTACTTCGGCGTCGCAATATTCAACGGGCTCAGTGGCGATGCTCAAGATGCCCTCCCAGATGAGTTAGTGTGCAGATCATGAACGAGCCAGAGATCATAATCGGGAGCCTCTATTGGCTTCGCCGAGGTAATTACATGAATCTCCGTCATTAATTATAACACATTTCTCCTCGAAAATCAATTTTAGCGGAACGGAATAGAGCAGATTACCCAGAAAAATCGAGATTACAGCGGAGGTGACACTGGTTATCTAAATTGAGTTGCGCTCAATTCTCGCGCCATTCAATCGGATTAGAAAGTCCGGGTAGTCACTCCCTTGACTACCGGAGTTGAGGAAAGGAGATGAACGCCTTAATGTGCACGCTTGAAACAGGATTGCGCTCGCAACTGGCGGCTCGAAGGGTGGAGATTGTCAGCCCAACGCGGAATGCAATCGATGCTGGTTGTAATACTGCTCGATGAACTCTTCCTGTGTCGCGCAGATGGTCGATCAAGACTGCCATCGTGGTCTCAACATTGCAGCCAGGCTGCGGCAGTCGAAAACACTAGTGCGGCCAAATCTGGACGGTGCCGTAATAGAAAACGTATACCTCATGGCTGTCGATTACTCGCTAGAACGACCGCCAGGCCGCGGTGTACAGGGGACGCGAAAGCACGGATTACCGCGACTTCTCGGCCTGCAGCGACCGGGCCAAACTCGTCAAGCGGGGTTCAGCAATCGTTTGCGCAAAATGGACCTTTGGGGTGCGGCGGTTATGCTATCCTTCCTGCCGATTCCGGGACCAAGACAAATCACGCAGCAAGGGGTTCGTGCGTATGGCTTCGATCTTGCGACGTCGCTTCCTGCAACAATCGATGGCGGTTGGAGCGGTTTGCTCGGCAGAACTGATGCTGGGGAGATGGCTGCCGTCACAAACCATCAAGGCGAATCCCACGGTGACCGCGCGAGTGTATTTGGATACCAAGCGCACCATTGCTCCGATCGACAGGAACCTGTTCGGATCCTTTCTCGAGCATCTGGGACGCGCGATCTACGAAGGAATATATGACCCCGAATCGAAACTCTCAGACTCCAACGGATTTCGCAGAGACGTGATCGAGGAAGTTCGGGCACTCGGCGTGCCTATCATCCGTTACCCGGGCGGAAATTTTGTTTCGGGGTACGACTGGCTCGACGGCGTGGGTCCGAAGCAGGGCCGCCCGGCTGTTCTGGACAAGGCTTGGAACACCCTCAACAACAATCAGTTCGGGACCGATGAGTTCATGGCGTGGTGCAAAATAGTTGGCACTTTACCATTAATGGGACTGAATCTTGGAACCGGAACTCCCGAACAGGCGGCAGCGCTGGTGGAATATTGCAACGTGGAGAAGAGCACACGGTGGAGCGAAGTGCGGCGCAAGAATGGGATTGCCGAGCCTTACAAGGTCAAGAACTGGTGCTTGGGAAACGAGATGGACGGTCCGTGGCAAATCGGGCATATGACCGCGACGCAGTATGGATTGAAGGCCCAGGATGCTGCTCGACAGATGCGGTACGTCGATCCGTCCTTAACGCTGGTGGCCTGCGGATCAAGCGGACCACTGATGCCAACGTACCTCGAATGGGACCGCGAGGTGCTGGAACAGTGCTACGAATACGTCGACGCGCTCTCTTTGCACCGCTACATTGGAAATACGCCGGAAGAGACGGGAGAGGATAGCGCTAAATTCTTGGCCATGAACCTGACCATGGATCGTCAGATCGCGGAGACCGTTGCGGTGTGCGACTACGTCCGCGGCCGCAAGCGCTCCCCCAAAAAGCTGTGGCTTTCGTTTGATGAGTGGAATGTCTGGTACCGGAAGCGAAACGGCGATGACGTAAACGGCCACGAGCAAGAAGCGCCGCACTTACTGGAAGAGGTCTACAACCTGGAAGATGCGCTGCTGGTGGGCGGAATTATCAACACGCTGCTACGAAACGCGGATCGGGTAAAGTTGGCCTGCCTGGCGCAATTGGTCAATGTGATCGCGCCGATCATGACCAATGCCAACGGGCTATATCGCCAGACGATTTATTACCCTTACAGCTGGGGATTGCAGATGGCTCGCGGCCAGGTGCTAGATGTGCTGACCGATACCTTGTCGTACGACGTTACGGGGATCGGAAAGGTCCCCTATCTTGATGTGGCGGGCACGTTCTCGAAGGAAAATGGAAATGTCTGCCTCTTCATCCTGAATCGGGACCTTTCGAGAGCCCATGAGGTGGACGTAGTCTGGGAAGACGCACCACCCGCACATGTTGTTACCTCGACGGTCTTAACGGGCAATGATTTGAAGGCGTCTAACAGCTTCGATGCTCCTCAGCGCGTGGTTCCGCAAGATCTGGGCAAGACAGCGACTGCTAACGGTCACACGAGATTCGAAGTTCCGGCGCGCTCGTATACCGCGCTGCAGTGGAGCTTGTAACCCGAAAGCATTCAGGCCCATTCTCTCGGTGCCATGAAAAGGTGCGTTTTTAGATGGAAACGTTTGCCTGGGTTTTCGTGCACCACGGAGGCTATCACTATTTGTTTGTATCCAATGACCTATGTTGCCGGGAAACGAAGAGCACGTATCGCACCATGATAGGCGCACGGGATGTCACAGGACCTTACCTGGATGCTGAGGGCAAGAAGATGATCGATGGAGGCGCCAGCCCATTGCTGAAAGCCAATCAGAATTGGGTCGGTCCCGGTGGCGAATCGATCTTGCTGCAGAAAGACGAAGACATCACCGTCTATCACGCGTACGACGCGAAGACCAGGACTCCTTCTCTGCAGATTTCAACGCTCACCTGGACGGACGGATGGCCCCGCGGCGCGCTAGACGGCGACGCGGCGCAAACATAGCGGTTGCGTTTGTCGATCCGCGTCGATTGCTGGTAGCACGCGTGCGTGGTCATTTAGTCCGCAGATTGCAACCACTGTTCTGAAGGAGAGTGACATGATCCATCGGCGCGATTTTTTGCAACAAGGGGCTCTCGGCGCCACCGCCCTGCTGTTCTCTGCAAAGACCGGTTGGATTTCTCCTGCCGATTCGCGCCTCGCGGATTCGCGAGTTGAGGTGCTGTTCGACGAGCCTCTCGGCACCATTTCTCCGAACATCTATGGGCATTTCGCCGAAAACCTGGGAGGCGTGCTGTATGACGGAATTTGGGTGGGAGAAAAATCGCGCGTCGCGAACATCGATGGGCTGCGCAAGGATCTGATCGAACATATGCGCAAGATCAAGGCGCCGGTGGTTCGCTATCCCGGCGGATGCTTCGCGGACAGTTACGATTGGCGGGACGGAATCGGCCCGGCGGACAAGCGTCCGCGGCGCACCAACTTCTGGGCGAATGTCGAATCGGAAAAGCCGCCGGCGAGCCACAAGTACGATCCGAACGCAGTGGGAACCAATGAGTTCGTACACTTTTGTAAGCTTATCGGCGCCGAGCCGTACCTGGCGGCAAACGTGCGGAGCCTGCCGGCGTCGGCGTTTCAGCAGTGGGTGGAATACTGCAATTCTCCCGCGGGAAGCACCACGCTGGCCGGTATGCGCGCGGCGGGAGGCTATGCGGAGCCTTTCCACGTGAAGTATTGGGGCGTGGGGAACGAATCGTGGGGTTGCGGGGGAGAGTTCACGGCGCAGGAATATGCCGTGGAGTTCCGGCGCTATTCGACGTGGTTGCCGTCTTATGGCGACGAGCTGAAATTCATCGCTTCCGGCCCAAACGCCGATGACTGGAATTGGACGCGTGATTTCTTGACGGAAGTGCTCCGCAAAGGCCCAGGAGAGCTACGGCGCGTATACGGGATGGCGCTACACCACTACGCCTGGAACCTGAGCCGTGGGAAAACACAGAACTGGATCGAGGGGAAGGGCGAGGCGGTTAACTTCGATGCCGTGGACTGGTATGAATTGCTCCGCGAAGGCGAGCGGATGGAAGGTTTGGTGACGGGCCACTGGCAAGTCATGAGCGAATTTGACCGCGAGCACCGCGTCAAACTGGTGGTGGACGAATGGGGTCCGTGGTACCGCTCCGGAAGCGAAGCGACCCCTGACGATATGCTGGAACAAATGCCCACACTGCGCGACGCGGTTTTCAGCGGCATGACGCTGGACATTTTTAACCGGAACGCGGAAAAGATCGCCATGGCGAATTGCGCGCAGTTGGTGAACTGCCTGAACAGCCTGTATCTGGCGCACGAAGATAAGTTCGTGGTTACACCCGTGGGGCGGGTGTTTGAACTCTATGCGAGCCACCAGGGCGGGAGTTCGCTGCGCACGATATTTTCCGCGCCCACGCTACACTACGAGCGGGACGGGAAGCCCGCGGCTTTCTGGGGACTGAAAGGATCGGCCTCCGTCCTGGACAAAAAGTTGACGATCACGGCGGTCAATCCCAGCACCAGCGATGCGCGACTAGCGGAGATCAATCTCCGAGGAGCGACTGCTAAAGATGCCAGCATGACCTGGCTGACGAACTCCGACATGCACGCCCGCAACACCTTTGAGCAGCGAGATGCAGTTGTGCCCCAGACAAAAGCGCTCAACTTGACTGGAAGTGCGCTGAGTGTTGAGTTTCCGCCCGCATCCGTTGTGGCGCTGAACATTCAACTAAATTAGCGGCAAGTTGGCAAGCGCCGCATATCGTTCGTTAGTCGAATCGCTCCACAGCACTTTCACTTAATTTGTTCCGGTAAATACCAGCGGACAACAAAAAGGCCCTCCGAATCTTTGCCAGTCTTTACAAAAGGCTGCCCAGCACGCTCCCTCCTCGGCACAGATTCATTATGAGTTGGGGAAGGTTTACTTTAACTTGGGTCAGTTTTGCCGACGCCCAACGTGAGCTCCAGGATTCGGCGAACAAGGCTCCTGACGAAAGCGCCACCCATTTTCTGTTAGGTCGTTTGCACCGACGTCTTGGCAATTCCGAGGGCGCAGCCCACGAATTTTCGCTGACCGAGCAATTAATCGCCGCGAAACGCCCGAGCCAAGGTTCCTCTCCCATGGGCAGTACCCCGCCGAAAACGCGGTGAGATCCGCTCGATAGCAATAGATTTCGGGAAATAGTAGCTATGCCGAACCTCCCTCCTCCGACAACCTCCGTTGACCCCCAACCCACACTCGGGCCATACTCAGTTTTAAATCCGTTTAGCTGAGCAAACGCCTACCCGAACGCCTCAGATTTTCCGTTTCGCCCAGAGGACTCTCAGCGTCCTTTCGCATGGCACTTGCGGAGATCGCGCAATGAAAAACAAGTCCCGCAGAAAATTCCTCAGCTCCGCAGCGATCGCGACCGCCGGCTTGCTTGCACCTCGTCCTCTACCTGGGTGGCCGCGGAAAATCGAGACGGATCCGTCCACCGCTCCGCTTTCGGTCTTTAAATACTCAAAGGTGCAGCTTCTCGAAGGTGCCTTCCGCGAGCAGTTCAACCAGAACCACAAACTACTCCTCAGTCTCAACGAAGACGCCCTGCTCAAACCATTTCGCCAACGCGAAGGCCTGCCCGCGCCGGGCCCAGACATGGGAGGCTGGTACGACAACGCCGCCGACTTCAACGAGAAGGACAATTTTCACGGCTTCATCCCCGGTCATTCCTTTGGTCAATACCTCTCCGGATTAGCCCGCGCATACGCCGTAACTAGCTCCGCGCCCACCCAGAAAAAAGTGCAACGCCTGGTGCGCGGCTTCGCAGAAACCGTGGAGCGTTCGGGAAAGTTCTACGTCGATTACCGCCTGCCCGGCTACGCCTTCGACAAAACTTGCTGTGGCCTTATCGATTCCCATGAATTCACAGACGATCCTATCGCCTTGGACGTGCTCCGACGTGCCACAGAGGCCGTTTTGCCGCACCTGCCCGAAAAAACCCTCAGCCGCGCGGAACAGGAAGCCCGCCCACACAAATCCGTCGCCTTTACCTGGGACGAAACCTACACCTTATCCGAAAATTTCTTCCTCGCATATCAGCGTAGTGGCGATAAACGTTACCGCGATTTGGCGCAGCGCTTTATCTATCACGAGTATTACGATGCCCTCGCCGAAAATCACAACGTGCTAGCCGGCAAACATGCCTATAGCCACGTCAACACCCTGAGTTCCGCCATGCAAGCTTACTTAGTGTTGGGCGATGAAAAATATCTTCGGGCCGCTGGCAACGGTTTGCGCATGGTGCAAGAGCAAAGTTTTGCCACGGGAGGATGGGGACCCAATGAAAGTTTCGTCGAGCCGGGCAGGGGATTGCTTGCTGAGAGTCTGGACAAGACGCATGCCAGCTTCGAAACGCCGTGCGGCGCCTACGGTCAGTTCAAGCTCACACGATATTTGCTGCGCGTCACGCGCGACTCCCGCTATGGAGACAGCATGGAGCAAGTGCTCTACAACACCATCGCCGGCGCGGAACCAATCCTTTCCGATGGCAGCAGCTTCTACTATTCCGATTACAACAATGCGGACGCCCGCAAGGTTTATCACCGCGATAAATGGCCGTGCTGCTCCGGCACTTTCCCTCAATTGACCGCCGATTACGGGATTAGTTCCTACTATCCGGCCGCCGAAGGCATTTACGTTAATCTCTTCCTCCCTTCGCGGGTTAGCTGGATGCAAGGTCCCACGCAATGCACGCTAACGCAGCAAACCGACTATCCCGCCGCCAACACTACGCAGCTCCAGCTGGCCATGGCGCGCTCAGAGAATTTCACGGTCTATCTCCGAGTTCCCGCCTGGGCCGATGCCAAGACACGAATTGTCGTCAACGGTACGTTAGTGGAAGGTGATGTCGTCCCCGGAGAATTTTTCGCCTTGCCGCGCACTTGGAAGAACGGCGACCGAATCGAATACGAAATTTCCATGCCGCTCCGGTTGCAAGCCGTAGACCCGCAAAACCCTCAGCTCGTGGCTTTGCTCCGCGGCCCGGTCGCCCTCTTTAGCGTCGGGAATTCGCCAACAACTTTTTCGCGCGCGCAACTGCTCGGCGCTTCGCCCGCTTCTCAATCTTTCAATAGCTGGATAGTGCAGGGCGATGTCGGGAAAATAATTCTGCGCCCGTTCGCGACCATCGGCGACGAACCTTACCGCCTCTACCACAAAGCACAAGCGTAACTTGTCCCGCCAGGTTACTTCAATCTCACGCAGCGGATGCAACCGTGCGCTGCCTGAATAGGTTTTTAGTTCGCGTGTTGGGCCAGATGAATCAGTGTAGGCAATACCTCGTCGAGCTTCGTCTTGCCCGGCTGGCCAAAAGCAAAGTAGATCTCTCGATAAAATCCATGCAGCGTGTTGTAAATCGTCTGCGCTCCCGGCTCTGGCGTAAACACCGCATGCCCTGGGCAAATCTTATCCTGCGCCTCTTCCACCGTTCTAAAAACTCCTGCCGCCAGAAACGCAAAAATTGCTGAACCAAGACTCGTAACGCTTTTGCTCGGCACCAGCACCGGCCTCCCCAGCACATTTGCATACACCTGGTTGAGCACATTATTCTTCTGCGGAATTCCACCGGCATTAATAATGCGTTTGATCTCCACGCCATATTCCGTCATGCGGTCCAGAATAATTCTCGTGTGCAAGGCCGTGCCTTCGATCGCCGCGAATAGTTCATCCTGAGCAGTGCTCTGCAAGTTCCAACCCAGCGTAATCCCCCGCAAATTGGGGTTCACCAGAACCGTGCGGTCCCCGTTGTCCCAGGTCATGCGCAGCAGACCAGTTTGCCCCGCTCGATATTTCTCCAATTCCTGACTTAACGTCGCAACATCTGTTCCGGCGCGATTCGCGATCGCGTTAAAAATGTCCCCTACCGCCGAAAGCCCTGCTTCAATTCCTGTGCGCCGTGGGTGCACGCTGCCCTGCACCACTCCACAAACTCCAGGCACCAGCCTCACCGAAGGTGTGATGCCAATGATGCATGTCGACGTCCCGATGACATTCACGATATCGTCGCTGCGGCAGCCCGCCCCGATGGCATCCCAATGGGCATCGAACGCCCCCACCGGGACCGGAATCCCTGCTTTCAATCCCAGTTTTTCAGCCCAGAAATCGGAAAGCCTTCCAGCAATCTGCTCCGAAGTCGCATATTCGCCCTGCAGTTTCTCCCGCACCCCGGCAAACAAGGGATCGACCTTGACGAGAAACTTCTCCGAAGGCAATCCACCCATATCCGCATGCCACATCCATTTGTGCCCCATGGCGCATATGCTGCGCTTAACCTGGCGAGGATCCGTAATTCCGCACAACGTGGCGGCGGCCATGTCGCAGTGTTCAAAAGCAGACGCGAACTCGGCACGTTTCGTCGGATTGTGCCGCAGCCAATGCAACAGCTTTGAAAATCCCCACTCCGACGAATACACCCCTCCGCACCACTCGATGGCCTGCAGCCCTTCGCGATGCGCCGCTTCCGTTATCTCCGCGGCTTCTGCTTTTGCGCGGTGATCGCACCAAAGATAGTATTCATCGAGCGGCTGAAGATTCTTATCCACCGGAATTACCGAGGAGCCGGTGGTATCAACGGCTAACGCCAGCACTTGATCGCCCGAGATGTGGGCTTTCTGGACGGCCTCGCGCGTAGCCATCGCCAACGCCCGCATCTGGTCGTCATGCGACTGAGTCGCATATTCCGGGTCTTCGCACTTCCGGTGCAGCGGATATTCCGCCACCGCGGTCGCAAGCACGCCGCGGTCGTTGTCCACGATGGAAACGCGAACGCTGAGGGTTCCGAAATCTACTCCGGCCACGATTGCCATGGGAATTCAGCTCGTTCCTGCTGGTATGGCGTCAGCCCGCGTGTGCGTGCATTTGCCAGCCCAAGTAGCGTGACGTCGCTTCATGTACCGCAGCGCCCACGTTCGAGAAATTCGCGGCCACGTGATGCTCAAACCCGTTCTCGCATATAAAGCGCAGCAACTTTTGTAGACCGTGGATTTCCACAACACCCGCACCGCCAAAAGTGTCCAAAGGATCATCCGTGAATCTTCCGCCACCTGTGTAGCCCCGAATCCGCCCGGTGGCATCATCGCTCGAGAAACGTGCGAAACTCATTTCCCCGGCCTTCACCTGGCCAACACACGTGCCGAAAGTGTTTTCTTTGCCCACCGTGCCGGCGATAATCGCCTGGAAATCCATTCGCACATCTTTGAAAAAATGCCTGGGCAGGTTGCTGCAGTGGAAGCACACCGCCTTGTTGGGATCGTTTCCGTAGTTGTTATTCCAATCCAGCAAAGCGCTCGGCGTTTCCGAAGCCAATTGCAGCGCGTGCATGCTGAGCACGCCGCATACATCCGTCTCGCAAGCGCTGGACAGCAGCGAATCGCTCATCATGCTCATGACCGTACACGGAACGACACCAAGATTCTCTTCGAGCGAAGTCCAGCACTGCACGGCGCTGATCTGCAAATGACTCGTCTTCATCCACTCATCCACAACCACCCCCAGCTTGGCCATTTTTACCAGTGCCGCCTGCGGGATATCCGTAGTCGTAACGTATTTGTGAATGGCGCTCAGTTTTTGCGCCACGCTGTCGTCGCTATCTTTTAGCCGGCTAATCCTCCCGAGTACTTCGCTGAGATCCAGCGTTTCCACGGAGATTCCGCTGGCCTCCAGAAGCTTCTCGCTGTACCGCACGGTATTGAACGCCGTCGGCCGGGCGCCCAGAGCGCCTATACGCAAATTCTTTAGCCCATTTACCACCCGGCAGACGCCTGCAAACCACCCCAGATCTTTTGCAAACTCACTGGAATCCGGACTTTCGGTGTGCAAAGAGGTCAGGGAATAAGGAATGCCATACTGCTGCAAATTGTTGCAGGCCGACATTTTTCCGCAAAAACTGTCACGCCGATGGGTGATCAACATCTTTCCGGGTGTATCTGGTGTGGCTTGCACCAACACTGGCACATTCAGCCGTGCCAGGCGCAGCGTGTCCGCGATGGCCCGCTCATCCCCAAAGTTAGGCAAGGTGACGATTACTCCATCGATGGCCTCGGCTTTGGATTTGAACAGTGCCGCGCAGCGCATGGCTTCTTCATAGGTCTCTACCGCGCCGTGCTTGCTTTGCTCCGGACCGAGCACCACCGCTTCCACGCCCGCTTTTTGCAAAACCTGGATCATTTCCTCGCGGCCGCTTTTTGCCAGATGATCCGGGAAAAATCCACGATTTCCGACAATCACGCCCATCGTCATCTTCCGTTTATTCCCCATGATTCCTTCCGTAGCTTTCTTCTCTCAGCCGCGACCTTTTCCTAGCGCAAAATAAATGCAGTAGCCCGCCCCGATGGCCGCCAATGTCCCCCACCAGATGTTCGCGTGCACGTGATACCAAACCACGCGCTGTACTGGCGGATGCAAATACCCATTCAAGCCCTCGCCGAAAATCAGCGGGCCGTTCGCCAGCAGCGAAATCCCTACGAACAGAAACAACCCTCAACACCAGTGCCACCCGAATACATGTTGATGCCGCTCATCAACACGGTCATGAACGCGAAACTGATGGACGAAACGAGCCGGCTGCCTTCTCCGCGAAGCAGTTTGAGATAGCTGGGCACGGAGTGGGTTTTTGAGAATGCAATAAAACGGCATCATGACCAGGGTGAGGAACAGCATCGCGGGAATCGCGCCGATCCAATACCGATGCGCCGTGAGAATTCCGTACCGACAGGCCGCCCCAGGCCCAGCCCATCAATTCCAACAAGCCGAGGTTGGCGGAAAGCAAAGTGAGCAATCCAGGCGGTCATTTCCCGTCCCGCCATAAAAAAACCTACGCCCGCATTCGGGCCCTTCAAATAGAAGCCGATCGCCAGGGCCAAACGCGAAATAGAAACAATAATGACCAGATCGATCCCGGCAAGATGAACCAGCCGCGTAGCATCCGTCACCGCCAATAACCCGATCATTTCATTTTCCTCGGTTGACCGTAGTAGGCCTGTTTGCCGTGCTTCCTTAGAAAGTGTCTATCGAGAAGTACTTTACTGATCGCAGTCGCGCGGGGATTGATGCACACCGTGAGATAAGCGGTGCGCGCCGCAGCTTCCAGCATCCAGGCGTGTTCCGCGGCCTTCGCGGCAGTTGTGCCCCAAGCAAACGGTCCGTGATTTGTTACCAGAACTGCGGGAATCGCCATCGGATCGATTTTCTTAAAGCTCCGAATAATTGCAGCACCGGTATTCTCTTCGTACTGGTCTTCGATATCGCGATTGGTCATTGCTTGCGTCAGGGGCACCGGGCCGTGAAAATAATCCGCATGCGTGGTACCAAAGCAGGGAATCGGCCTGCGAGCCTGCGCCCAGGCCGTCGCGTACTCGGAATGGGTATGTGCTATTCCCCCAATCGACGGAAACGCTCGATACAGTGCGGCATGTGTCGCGAGGTCCGAAGACGGCCGCAACATCCCCTCGACGACCTTTCCCTGCAGGTCGGTAATCACCAGATCCTCTGGTTTCATCCTATCGTACGGAACGCCGCTCGGTTTGATGACCATTAACCCTTTTTCGCGGGCCACACCGCTAGCATTCCCGAAGGTCGAAAGCACCAAGCCTCGTCGCACTAATTCCAAATTCGCCTCGAAGACCTCTTTACGCAGACTTGCTAGCAGCATGCGCCCTCGACTGTTCATTCTTCCGCATCATCATAAGCCTTCGCCGGCCTCCGCCGATAACACGCACCAAATCGTCTTTCTATCTCTTGCGCTGCGCTTGATTCTCGCCCTCAGCTATTCTCGGGCCTTCACTTCCGTGGGCGGGAAGTTCTTGTGGTTTTGGGGAATCGGGAAAGTGCTGCGTCGCGGAGGCACAAACCCAGTGCGATGTGGATATAGTTCTCCGCCCGCCGCCAACGGTTCCGTCCAGGAAATTTCCGCCGTCAAACTGGATGCCCGGCTCCGTCGTTAGGCGTAGGTTTGAAAACTTGGGCTGCCAGCTGTAACCCCGGTTTTTCGCGTTTTTTAGAACCCGATGCAATCGTATCCTTTGCCGAACTTCAGTTACTCATCGTTCTGTGGATGCGCGCCCCGAAGGTCGGCTTGGTAAATCAAATGGCGGGCGCTTATCGCGCGCAACTCACCCGTGGGAATCAACGAAACAAGCCGCGAAATGTCAGTAAACGTTTACCACGCTGCTCGATTGATTGCCAAACACTTTGCTAGCTTCCGTCTTCCCTGCGAGCTTCCGTCGCAAGGTTGCAAGATATCGTATACTGTTGGAGTTTACCACGCCAAAGAGGACCCTTGGACATCCGCGACGTCGCCAAACGAGCCAAAGTGTCCACCGCAACTGTGTCGCGCACCATTAATCAAGTCGCGACGGTTGACACGCAATTGGCAAAACGTGTGTGGAAAGCGGTTGCGGAACTGGGTTATTACCCAAACCGTCAGGCCCGCGCGCTGGTTTCTGGCAAGAGCCGGGTCTTCGGTTTGATCGTTTCCGAGATCACCAACCCCTTTTTTCCGGAGATTGTACAGACGTTTGAAACTCTCGCGGTCGAGCAGAATTACGAGATCTTGCTCACTTCCACGATTCACGACCCCAAACGCATGGAACTCGCGGTTCGCAGAATGATAGAAGGGCGCGTCGACGGCGTCGCTATTCTTACCTTCGGAATGGAAGACGAACTGTTGGCGCACCTTCGTTTCCGGAATCTACCACTCGTATTCATTGACGTGGGCCCGAAGGCGCCGCGAGTCAGTAACATACGTGTCGACTATTCCCACGGCATTCGCCAGGCCGTGCAGCACTTGGCAGCCATGAAACATGAACGCATCGGATTTGTTACCGGCCCCCTCCGCTTGCGGTCCGCGGCAGTACGGCGCGATGCGTTTGAAGAATCTATGCGCGAGATTGGTCTGCCGGTGAGACCCGAGTTCATCGTCGCTGGGGATCACCACTTGGAAGGTGGAAAACGCGCTCTTCAAGAGCTTTATAGGCTTCGCGAACAACCCACCGCTCTTCTTTGCTCCAACGATATGACAGCCATTGGCGTCATGCGCCAAGCCTTTGACCTGGGTCTTGCAATACCCAGGGACTTGTCTGTCGTGGGTTTCGATGATATTCACATGGCAGATTTCGTAATTCCTCCGTTAACCACCGTCCAAATGTCCCAAACGGAATTGGCCACGCTTGCCTTCGATGCCCTGTTGAAAGAAGTGAAGAGAGAAGTCCCCGCTCCGGACGGAACAGAATATCTTCTCAAGACCCAACTGATTCTGCGCGGTTCCACGACCTTCCCCGCAGGCCATAGTCGCCCGAAATCGCCATCCGCCCCGAAACGCACCACACCGATTGGCGCTGCGGGCAACGCCTGACGCTGCGATTCTTAATCTCAACCGGACCAAATGGGAATGGTATTTTCGGATGCAACATCACGAGGCATTGACCAGACTGTAGGACGAAGTGGGAGCCCGTTGGCGGCCCTCTACTTGGCAGTTGTAGGGGACGCGAAGGCGCCTCAAGAAACAGGACGCCAGTGTTCGGGTATTCGATCCTCGGCGTTGGAACAAATTACGCGGTGATGGATTGGGCGACCATCCGCTCGCCAGGAAGCAAGGTACTTTCTATCTCTGCTCCTATCGAGGTGACGGCACCAATTCGTTAGTGGAAAGGGTTTTCCCATCGTTGTCGTTCGCGGTGCAAATCAAAAGGCGAGCCAAATGGCCAAACAAAAAGAAAATAATGATCCTGTCGATCAACTCGCGCAGACGTCGAATCAGCGAACGCGTGAAGCAGCGACTGGCGATCTACGAGGCGATGCCGAGACAGACACCGTTCGCGAAAGGATCAAGATGACGATCAAACGTTTGAGAACGACTTCGAATTGTGCGGTCACCGCGACGGAATTGGGTGTGGTATTGGGAGAATACAGGTCAAGGTATAGATGCTCTTTGCTTCGCTTTTGAATAAGGCCTTGATTCCCGATTGTGCGGCCCGCCGTCCGCTCAGTCGGTGCGTCGCTCGCTGCGCCACTTGGTGGCATACGGCAGCACGAACAAGTACAGACCAGTGAACAGGACGAAGTCAGCGGGTAGCCGAGGCGCACGAAGCCGTTGGCGTCCGCTTGCACGTGGAGGACGCGGGCCACGCTGGTGCCGAGCACGGACGAAGCGACCAGGTCGGTGGTCACTCAGTAGGCCCCGAGCCTCGATCGGCTCATGGGATCCTCGCGAGCAGGTCGACGAGCTCCCGCCAATCATCTTCAGTCGTAGCGCGTGCCACCAAAGTTCTGCTTCTGGTCCGACTTCACGGTGTATTGTGTTGCGATCCACCGCGATTCACGAGTTTTGAGCCCCGTGAGACGGCCAATTAGGCGTTTCGATACCGAACTGCTTGGCGTACTCCGCGTTCAGCCGCTGCCAGCCACCGAACTTCATGGCCACGGCGCCGACGATGCGTCCAATCGGCTCACCCGCCAGGAGGCGCTCAAGGACGTCGAAGCAGATGTGCCAGCCCGCGGCGCCCCACGAGATGAAGCGGCGATCGATGTTGTGCCACAGCGTCAGGCGCGTGCCGCCGCCACCAAGGGCTTCGAGTTCCCACCGGACATCCTTACCCCACCAGCTGTACTCAAGCACCTTTGGAGCGTCGGCTCGCGTCACTTTTGTTTCGGAAACCTGCGGCGTGGTCGCTCTCACCGTGGTGAGCTTCACCGTTCCAACCGTGCCCAGGCTCCCATCGGCTTCAAAGGGAGCCCACTCGCGCAGATGCGCTGGGTCGGTAAGCGCCTGCCAGACTTTTTCCGGCGAGTGGCGTAGTTCTCTGACGAGAATAAGCGTCCACTTCTCTCCGTCCTTTCGTACCTGCGCCCCGCTGGCCGGACCCGGTGTGTACTGCTCGCGATCGGCCACTTTCTTCTCCTTAGCGTGAATAGCGTGTCAGCTGGATGAGCTGAATGAGGTTGCCGCAGGTGTCGTTCAGCATCGCAATGTTCGAGCCCGTCACTTCGGTGGGCGGCATCGTGAACTCGACGCCGCGGGCCTTGATCCGCTCGTAGGCGCCCTTGACGTCGTCGGTGTAAAACCTGGCCGCGGGCTGGCGCTGTTGAAACATCGCCTGCTGATACGCTTTGGCTGCGGGATTGTTGTTCAGCGCCAACTGTAGCTCAGTGCCGTCCGGCTCCTCGGGCGAGGCGACGGTCAGCCAGCGAAATGGGCCCTGACTGAAATCGGCCTTCTTGGCAAAGTCCAGTACCTCCGTATAGAAGCGCAGGGCCTTGTCCTGGTCGTCCACATATACGCTGGTCACTTTGATTTTCATTTCGTTTCTCCTTTGTCAGGTTCGCGGTTTGGGCCGCGTCGTCTTCTCCTCGTCTTCCTTTTCGTTGGTGTTGATTGATCGATGCGATCGAGGTGGCGTTCGAGAGCATCTACGTGAGCGGACCAGAACCGACGGAACGGAGCCAGCCAGGCATCCACCTCCTGAAGTGGTTGAGGTTTCAGTCGGTAGAGACGGCGCTGTGCGTCCACCGTGGATTCTACGAAACCGGCCTCTCGCAGCACGCGCAGGTGCTTTGACACGGTCGGCTGCGGCATACGAAGTTGACGCTCGATCTCTCCAACCGACTGTTGTGACGACACCAGGAGGCTCAATATCGCGCGGCGGCTCGGCTCCGCAATGATTCCGAACACAGATTCCATTCTCTTGGTATACTCAACAGAGCATATACGTGTCAAGGTATATTAAGGCAGAGCCCCAGGCAACGGTGGCCGAAGTGGGTTCTGATAGCCTCGAGCAATGGAGAAACCTGTGCCGCTACAACAATCCCGATGATTGGATCTTTGCTAGTGCAATTCTCGTCGCGATAGGAAACCGTACCGGGGACAGGCGATCTTCCGCCGCTACATCGGCCAGCGGACTTGAAGCAGGGAATCAGTTGTGATCAGACGCCCATACGATTTCGAAGCCGGGTCTGCATCGATCACAGCGAGAAAGTCTTTGCCTGGGAGTGCGGCATCGCCAGTCCAGGCGAACAGGTAGTGGCCCGGTGTTCTCGTTTGTTGCTCTTGAGACTGCAACGGAAGTGGCCGACAACTCGTCCCGAGTCGAATGCTTCTGCAAATGCCTGCTGGCAATGCGCACCCAGTTCTGGGCCGCGAATTCGGCTCGAAGCACTATAAATCCGTTTGGTCTGCATTGCGCTCGGAGGGGCAATTTGGCAGACGCCCTCACGGCTCAACGTTTAGTGAAGCCGTCCGCACTCCATTCTTCTGAGCCGACACCATTGTGTACAAAGAACAATCCTGTCGGGTCATATTTCTTCTTCACCGAAGCGAGTCGCGGATAATTGCTGCCCCAGTACGAATGCTGCCAGTATTTCTCGAAGAAATTGCTCTCCGAGACGTACGATCCTCCGTTTGGCGCCAGTATGCGCAGTTCGTTCATACAAGCATGAACCCGCTCGCGGGATCTTCGCGCTGCTTCGACATTCGGCTCGTGGCCGCGTACCCCTGGGTACCCGCCTTCGCCGTCACCGACAATCGCCAGCGCAAACGCGTTGAGGACGGCGGGGTTCGTCGCAGTATCTCGCGCTGCTTCGATGGCCTCGCGAGGCGCTCCTGCGAGCCCTTTGTTGAAATGTAGCTCAATCAGTTCGTTGCGAGAGCCGGCAAACAGTGCGTTCGCCAGCTGTTCCTGCGAATCGTCTCCGAGTAGCGATGCCGGCAGCCAAAGCGATTCGAACCCGTAAATGGTCCAGGCCACCTGGCCCGCGTCGCCCGTCCACCACACATTATTTTCGCTCGCGCCCGAGCGCGGGTCTGAATGGAAAACTTCATGGTGCTGTGCTTTCCGCCACTGCACGTCCCACCAATGCCTGGCGGGCATGCTACCGAGAATCATTCCTGGCTCGAGTGTGTAGACTCCCGGCGAACGCGCAATCCAGTCCAGGAAGGGTTGCCACACTTTCCTTGCCTCTTCCGTGCTCAATCCTAGAGAAACCATGCCGAGGCCGAGCACATTGTCCGAGCCGATGTGCGCCTGCTCACCCCAATGGTTGTTGAAGAGATTTTCGCGGTAAAAGCCGACGAAGTAACGTAACAACCGGCGAAACGCGTCATCCGAAGAAGCCTTGACCCGGAAAATCGCGCCGCCTCCGTACTCGGGAAGTTCGCGCACGCGCAGCGTCACCTTGGTCAGGACGCCGAAAGTGCCCCCTCCGCCTCCTTTGAGCGCCCAGAACAGGTCTGGATTCGTCCACGCGTTCGCTACGCGAATTTTTCCGTCGGCAGTCACAACTTCCGCTTCGAGTAAGCCCGCGGCGCATGTTCCGTAATGCTTTGAAAAACTTCCGAAGCCGCCGCTTTGCACAAGCCCGGCGACGCCCACGGTCGTGCATCCGCCTCCTTGAACGTAAGCGCCGGCTTTCGTCGTCACGGTGTCGTACGCCTGCATCCAGATTGCGCCGGAACCGCACGTCACCGCGCGCTGAGGCGCTTGCTTCCCGTCACAGCCGTGTGGGACAAACGCGTCGTGTATCGAGACGTCGTGCATGTGCCGCGTCCAAACCAGGAGCGAATCCGCCGAGTTGGACGTTCCTTGATAACTGTGCCCGCCGCCCTTCACCACCACGCGCAAGTCATTCTCACGCGCGAAGTTGACCGCTGCAGCAACGTGATTCGCATCCTTTGCCGCAACTGCGAATTCGCTCGGTTTCGTGAACCACGCATCTACCCATCCCAGGGTTTGCGTCAGGCCTGGATGGTCGCCGACAAAGTATGGGTTCTTGAGATCCGCGATTAGGTTTTTGCACTCGGCTCCATCCGCGTCTTTGATGCACGCGTCAATCGGAAACTCCACAGGAATCAAATTTCCGTCAACTTCGTCGTTGAGGCGCTTCCACGCTGCTTTGGAAGGCCAGTCAGCATCCGACGGGCGCCGCCGGCAAAGGGGCTAGCTCGCAAAAAGGCAAGGCGGCGAAAGCGGCAGAAATGCGGTCAGACCAGATCTCTTCAAGAATGCTCTTCGGTCCATGAATCCGTAAATCCTCCCTCACACAGCGCAAAAACCCTAGATGGTTTAGACGAAATCAACCTACTCTTTTGTGAAAGAATGGCGGGGACGACGAGACTCGAACTCGCGACCTCTGCCGTGACAGCGGAGCGTTGTGATGTAACCGATTGAAATCATTGATACCACACGGGACCGTAGGTCACTTCTTATCGTCCCCTTATTGTACCCAGATTGAATCAACCTGTTTTTTTCGCTCCTAAGACGCCCAAAGTCTGTGGGCTTGTACTGCTTGACATTTAACGCGGCGCAGTATAGCGTTGGATTGTGATTCAGTCCTTCCGCTGCGCCGATACCGGGCGCCTATTTCATCGAGAGTCTGTGCGCCGGTTCAAAGCTATCGAGCGTCAGGCTCTTAGGAAGCTGGACATGCTAGAGGCGGCGCAGGACATCCGCACGCTCTCAACGCTGCCAGGAAACAGATTAGAGCGCCTGACAGGGGACCGGAAAGGTCAGTACAGCATTCGCGTCAATGACCAATGGCGCGTCTGTTTTGAATGGCGCGATGGGCATGCCTACGAAGTTGAGATCGTTGATTATCACTAGGAGACAGAAGGATGACGAAGAAAATTAAGCCGGTGCATCCAGGAGAAATTCTCCGAGAAGAATTTATGCTCCCTCTGCGACTAAGTATGAATAGAGTTGCTATGGACTTGCGTGTCCCTGTGACGCGGATCGCCGATATCGTCAACGAAAAACGCGCAATTACGGCTGACACAGCCCTGCGTTTCGCGCGCTACTTCAACAACAGTCCGACGTTCTGGATGAATCTCCAAACCCGCTATGATCTGGAAGTTGCCGAGGATGAAATTGCTGATAAGGTTGAACGCGATGTGCGCCCTCTGCAAGCAGCGCCAGTAAGGTAGTTCAAACGAAGGATAGCCTGCCAAGTACCTGCAAGCGGCCGCCCGCGCTGAGTTTTCGTGTGAAGTGGCCCTTCGCTCGCAGACGCATCGCGACATGAAATGAGTCGCAGAGAAGAGTTCTGTATGGAAAAGCGATCTGCGCATACAGGTATCGGGTCCAGGAGCCTATACCTTTTGGGTCCCTTTGTGCCTGCGCAGGGATCGAGCCATTTCTGTTTGAATGGCGGGGACGACGAGACTCGAACTCGCGACCTCTGCCGTGACAGTGCACCATCTTTTGGTAACTGCTTGAAACCACGCGGCACGGATGGCTGCCAAAACCGCGCTCGTCGTTTCCAAGAGGAGATCGTGCGTTCAAGCTGTGATTCGTCGACGTTGGCGAACGCAGAATCTTCCTGAAACGCATGTTTCTGTCCTCCCCCAACCCTGTGTCGCTGCAGGACGCGCCTCAAT